>ENA-OQEL01000002-OQEL01000002.1-human-gut-metagenome-genome-assembly--contig:-NODE-2-length-147216-cov-10.361257_pt1 | contig 147216 bp, 118 predicted proteins | sample MGYA00242796_ERZ504637 | MGnify/ENA primary metagenome ERZ504637 (study PRJEB26092, sample SAMD00036306) | human gut metagenome | host: Homo sapiens | study: EMG produced TPA metagenomics assembly of... | reverse complement strand
GGAAGGAGGAGGGCGCCTAGGCGCCGAAAGCGGCACATCCGCGTTGGCGAATCCGGCGTATCCGCGTTGGCGCGATTGGCGAAAATGCGTTGGTGGAAATGGTGAAAATTATATTGACGCTAACACCTGCGGGCGGAGTGGCGGGTCGCCGCCCGGCCCGCGGCGCGCTTCCTCGGCCTGTATCCGACCTTGCGCCTGAGCTCCATGTTGGTCATGCCGTCGTAGCCCGCCGAGACCCAGCGGTAGATGGTCGACGGCGACAGGTCCACGGGCCCGCCGTTGCGCGCCGCCATCTGCTCGGGCGACAGCCCCCGGCGCAGGCAGTCCCTGATGGCCTCCAGCCTGGCCGCCGCGGCGGGCTCGTCGGCGTCTATCCCGCGCCTGGACGAGACGAGGACCGAGTCGGCGCACAGCTGCGCGGCCCGGGCCTCGTAGAAGACGTGGGGGCGGCGCTTGCAGCCGATCGCGCGGTACCGCCCGCACCCGTTGCAGCAGCGCGGCCACGCGGCCAGGCGCGGGCAGGCCGCCGACAGGTCGGCGGTGGCGTCCACGCGCTCGCCGCGCCTGGCCTTCGGCGCCGTCGCGAACCTGTGCGACGCCACCTCGGCGCTCACCGTCGAGGGCGACCTGCCCAGCTCCCTCGCGATCTCCCTGCACGACGCCCTGCGCTCCAGCATCCTCTGGACCGTGTCCCGCTCGTGCCTCGTGAGCCTTCCGTAGGCCCTCGGAACCGCCCTCGCGGAGCCACTCTTCTTCTTTCCGGACATGCCGTCCTCCGATCTCCCGGGGCCGACCGATCCGGCCCTCAGGGTATCGGGTTCCCACATTCATCCGTACATGTGCGGATGAATGTGGGAGGTGTTCGGATAAAGTCGATAATCAAGGCCGCTTATCGCGTATAGCGACCGTTTGCGGAATAAGTAACACTCCTTAATAAACCGTGTAGAATCTCAGATAAGCACGGAGTTTTCCAGGGAGACGCTGTCCTTTGTTGTGTGCAAGGGGCGGCGTCTCTTTGGCGCTTGGACGCCGTTGTACAACAGTGCGGCGGCGCGTGCCATGTATTGAAAAGCCAATGTCAAGATGGGTCGTGATAAGAATGGGCAAGTACGTAATCGTGGTTGAGTCTGGGTCGGATGTGACGCCGGAGCTCTGCGAACGCTACGGCATCGTGCGCGTGCCTATGCATGTCACGATTGGTGACGAGACCGTCGAGGACGGCTCGATCGATCCGCTCGAGATTTATTCGCGCTGCAACGAGTTTGGTGTGATGCCCAAGACCAGTGGCTGCGCACCGGTAGATTTCTCTTGCGTGTACGACCGCATTCACGCCGAGCAGCCCGACGCGACCATTTTGCATCTTGCATATTCCGAGGCCACGACCTGTTCGCATCAGTCCTCTAAGATTGCGGCCCAGGGGCGCGACTACGTGTTCTCCATGGACACGCGCTTTGTCTCGGTGGGCCAGTCGCTCGTTGTCGTCGAGACCGCCAAATACATCGAGGATCACCCCGATGCCACCGTCGACGAAATTTTCGCCTTCACCAATTCGGTCATGGACCGCGTGCTGTTGGGCTTTGTCCCTACGGACCTTGCCTTTCTTAAGGCTGGTGGTCGCTTGTCCAACGTCGCGTTCCTAGGCGCCCATCTGCTCAAGATTAAGCCCTGCATTGAGGTGACGGGCGGCAAGTTCGTGGCGACTAAGAAGTTTCGCGGCTCTATGCTCAAGTGCGCCCGCGCCTTTATTGATCACATGGTTGCCAAGGGCGAGATTGACTACTCGCACATCGGCCTGGCGTATTCGGTGGGTCTTTCCGAGGAGTTGCGCGACGACATGGAAGTCTATGCGCACGACCTGGGCTTTAAGGACATTACCTGGACTCAGGTCGGCGGCGTCATATCGAGCCATTGCGGCCCGACCGCCTTCGGCGCGGTGCTCACGCTCAAGGCGTAAGGCCTGGTGCCTATCGATATCTATTGCCTCGGCGGCGGGTGGGTTGTGATAACCTTCCCGCCGCTTTTGTGTGGGGCCAAATAGAACAACCCAATTGACCACTAAACCGTTTCACCATCATGCGTATGGGCTAGAATGGCTCTGGCATTTATGTAACTAAAACCAATGAGAGGCAAGGTAGCGGGAATGGCTGAGATGACACTCGAGGGTGTGGACGCTCGTCCCGAGGACTCTGCGTTTGCCCTGGGCCGCGTGCATTCGATTGAGACGATGGGAACGGTCGATGGACCCGGCATCCGCTTTGTGGTGTTTGTTCAGGGCTGCCCCATGCGCTGTGCGTATTGCCACAACCCCGATACCTGGTCGGTTAACGGCGGCACCATGGTGACCGTCGAGCACCTGATGGACGAGTTCCAGAGCAACCACGAGTTCTATCGCAGCGGCGGAATTACGGTGTCCGGCGGCGAGCCGCTCCTACAGCCTGAGTTTTTTGGCCGACCTGTTCCGTGCAATGCACAACAACCCCGATGGCCGCGTGCATACCTGCTTGGATAGCTGCGGCTATGCGTTCGATCCCGCGCATCCCGAGAAGTTCGATGCCGTACTCAACGAGACCGATATGGTGCTGCTCGATATTAAGCATGCCGACCCGGTCGAGCATAAAAAGCTGACCGGTTGCGATCCCGCACGCATCTTGGCGTTTGGCGATGAGCTCGCGCGTCGCAAGATTAAGGTCGTTATCCGCCACGTGGTGGTACCGGGCATTACCGACACGGTGGAGGAGTGCGAGAAGCTCGGTCGCCTCATCGCTCCATGGCGCAACGTGGTGGGCCTGGAAATGCTGCCGTATCACACGATGGGTGTCGTCAAGTACGAGCAACTGGGCATTCCCTATAAGCTCGAGGGCGTGCCCCAGATGGATACCGCGCGCATGCCCGAGCTGCGCAATGCCGTCATGACGGGCATGAAAAAGCGCCGCGCGGAACTCAAAAACGCCATCGGCTAGCGTGCCATTTTCGCTCCCCAAGGGCACTCATTGGGGACAGACTTAAATGAGTGCCCCTGGGCACCTAGTTGATTGCTAAAGAGCCCCGTCCTTAAAAGACTGCTCTCTGGGTTGCGGTGAGATGCGCAACAGAATCGTGCCATTTGGATAAATACGCTTGTGGTTTCTTTAAAGACACCTTAAACGCCGCTGAATATCTTTGGAAAGAAATGCCTGCTCGGTATCATACTGCTCGTATATAAACGGTGGCAGTCAGGAGACCACGTGCGAAACATCGCATCGCGGGACGAGTATGTGCCGCAGCATGGCAGCAGATATAAGACGAAGGGCACGTCTTCGCGTGGCCTTGCCGGCGCTCGCATCCGCGTGAGGAAGATTGCCGCCATTGGGATGCTAACGTCGGCGGTTATTATCCTCGGAATTACCGTTAAAACCTACGCCTCGGAGCGAACGGGGCGCCCAGATGCGTCAACGGTACAGCTGCAAAACGAGAAGGTTTCAAAGTCCAAAGCGTCGGCAGATCAAGCTCTGTCGACGGCAGATCTCAAGACGAGACTTTCGAAGGCGGACTTCAACGATATCCCTTCGGGTGATACCGTTCGGACCTTCTCGTTGGTGGATAACAAGACTCCTGCCTTGGAGGATGAGAGCCTTGCCTCGCTCCAGGATGCCCTGTGTCGGGCGCAGGAGCTGGGCGACGTGGGTGTAGTGTTCTACGACCTATCGAGTGGTAGGGGCGTGACGTATAACGCCGATGTTGAGGTGTATGGAGCGAGCAGTTATAAGGCGCTGTATGCACTCTATATTTGCGAGATGTTGGTCGAATCGGGGCAGGTGTCGCTCGATGGGCCTTTAGCCACGTATGGTGGTTACAGCATGGGCTGGCAGACAGTGCGTGACCTTATCGAGGCCGCGGTCGTCAACTCGGACAACGATTCGTTTATCGCGTTACGCGCGGCGTTTGACCATGATGGCTATGAGGATTGGATTGCCAATCTGGGTGTTGATGACGAAACGGCACTGAATCCGATGAGTGATTTTCCGACCTACTGCCCGCGCACTTCTGCGAGGTTATGGCGTGAGATGAGCGAGTATCTGAGCATGGATACCGAGACTTCACAGTGGTTGTCGGGCCTTCTGGCATCAACATCGCGCTCGTTTATTCGCGATGGCATTGCGGACGAGCAGGTTTTGGTGCGCAACAAGGCAGGCTGGATTAGCGAGGATGGTTACTACTCGACATGCGATGCGGGCCTTATCGACATCGATGGCTGTACCTATGTCATGGGTATCATGACATCGATGCCGTGGAGCGACCGCTCGAGCGAGGTTACGGCCGCGATTGCAAAGGCTCTGTTTGATACGCGAGCTGCACTGGCTTAGCGTGTTCGTTTGACGAGGTCAAACAAAATGCTGGTACCATACCGTGGTTGAGAATTTCGAATAGGTTTGGGGAATGGCATGGCTACCATTGCGATTATCGGTGCGCTCGAAAAAGAGATCATGCAGATTAAGGAAGAGCTGAGCGACGTTTGCGAGGCACGGGAGGCAGGCTTGACCGTTGTGAGCGGTGAGCTCGACGGCCTGACAGTTGTCGCCACAACGGCGGGCATGGGCACGGTGAACGCCGCCGCTGCAACACAGCACCTCATTAGCAAGTATGCTCCGCAGGCTGTTGTGTTTTCGGGCATTGCGGGCGGTTTGAACCCCAAGCTCCATATCGACGACGTGGTCATTGGCAAACGCCTGCGCTATCTGGATACCGATACCGCGCTTATCGCCGAGTCCGCACCGGGGCTCGAGGAGTTTGGCTCGACGCCCGCGCTGGTCGATATTGCCGCCGAAGTGCTTGCTGAGCGTGGGTTTGTTGACGCTTCGACAAATGCAGTCGCTTCGAATGAGGGCACCAAGCAGTTCCTGGTCGGCACGATTGCCACGGGTAACCGCTTTGTGACGGGCGCCACCATGCGCAACGACGCTATCGAGGCGACGCATGCCGATTGTGTCGGCATGGAGGGCGCGGCAATTGCCCATGTCGCAACCAAAAATGGTGTCGATTGCCTGGTGTTGCGCGCTATCAGCGATAATTGTGACGAGGCGTACGATGCAATTTGCGAGCGCGAGTTCGATCTGGATGAGTACGCCCGTACCGCGAGCGGCATCACGCTTGACATCGTTCGTCGTATCGCCGCCGCGTAATAGCGCGCCCGTTTTGTAAAAACCTACGACCAAGGAGTGTCCATGGCCGATTCCATTAACTACCAGCTTGCCAAGTTCGTCGCCAGCTATGGCAAGGTTTCGCAGATCCCCGAGTCCACCTGTCCCGAGGTGAGCTTTGTGGGCCGCTCCAACGTGGGCAAGTCCTCCATCATGAACAAGCTCTTCGGCCGCAAGAACCTCGTCAAGGTTTCGAGCACGCCGGGCAAAACGAGCAATATCAATTTCTTCGAGGCCGACGACGTGCACTTTGTGGACCTGCCGGGCTACGGTTTCGCTCGCCGTTCCAAGGCCGAGCGTGACCGCTGGGCAGAACTTATCGGCGACTTCTTCGACTCCGAGCGCAGCTTTAACCTGGTTGTATCGCTGGTGGACATTCGCCACGATCCCAGTAAGCTCGACCATGACATGATCGACTACCTGCAGGGCAACGAGTTCAACTTTATCGTCTGCCTCACCAAGGCCGACAAGCTCAGCCGCACCCAGCAGGCCCGCCAGGCAGCAGCCATCAAAAAGCAGCTCAACGTCCCGGCCGAGAACGTAATCATCACAAGCTCCCAAACCGGTACCGGCATCGACGAACTCAAAAAGCGCATCGCTGAGGCTTGCCTCTAATCGGGCTGCAACCCCTCAAAAGCTCTCATCTATATCACCTCAGTGATAGTTATTGGTAAACTATCACTGAGGTGATATTTTTTTTGGAGGTCGATATGGAGCTTTGGCACGGGTCGGAGGTTGTTGTCGAACGTCCGTCGTTGGATAAATGCAGACAATTCAATGACTATGGGCGCGGGTTTTATTGCACGCCACATGAGGAAATGGCGATGGAATGGGCATGCCGGACCGAGTCTGATGGCGTTGCCAATCGATATGAGCTTGATTTAGATGGCCTTTCGGTCTTGGATTTGGAGTCTGGGGAGTTTTCAATCCTCAATTGGCTTGCAATTCTGGCGAACAACAGAGAGTTCAATGTTTCGACGCCAGTAGCACGCGAGGGGCTTCGTTATCTACTTGATAACTGTTTAATTGATACATCTCCTTATGACGTTATTCGAGGCTATCGTGCAGACGATTCCTATTTCTCGTTTGCAAGACAGTTTGTCAACGGCATGATTTCGCTCAGGCAATTGCAGCGCATTATGTTTTTGGGGGATTTGGGCATTCAATATGCGCTTATGAGTGAGCGTGCGTTCTCGGCGATTAGGTTCCGCGATTGGAAGCAGGCTTCGGGGCCTGAGTATTATCCCAAGCGTTTTGAGCGAGAGCAGAATGCTCGACGCAAATATTTGGATACGGTCAATGGGTTCGATTCCGAAGGTATCGACATTAGGGATTTAATGGCAGGGAGGGTTGATTTAAATGATCCAAGAGTTAACAGATCGTGGGCCGAGTAGGACATATCCCGTCTACTACCTCGAGGATGCAATGAACAACCTCGGCGACTGCTTTGACTATGCCGTTAACGATTATGGAGCAGAAGGATCGGAAGTTGCGGAACTCTTTTGCCTGAGCGGCGTAGCTCGCGAGTTCGAACGCGGCAACGCATGGGTAGTGTCGGGAAAATCGGGCGTTGAGCTGTTCGCGCTTATCGCCGAAAGGTCGGGCTATCAATCAAGGCCGATGCCAAATCGAACCTACCGATTCGAAAAGACACCGGAATATTGGGCAGGCTGGATATTGGCATACCTTCAGTGGCGCCTAGGAGAGTCTTTCGAAGATTTGCTGCATGTCGTTCCATTTGATGTGCTACGCAGTCTGTACTACCCCTGGCACGAAGCCTCGGAGGAACGTGTGGTTCGCCTCGTCTGCGATATGGCGAAGAAAGCGTCCAGGCAAACAAAACTTGCGTTAGCAAGAAAGAAGCTTAAGAAAACCCAACAAGACCTGGCATACGAATCAGGCGTATCGCTCCGCTCAATCCAAATGTACGAACAGCGCCAACGAAACATCAACGAAGCCTCGGTAACAACCGTAAGAGCTATAGCAAAAGCCCTCCACTGTAACATCGAAGACCTCCTAGAACCAGTCTTCGAATACAAAGAAACCAGCGCCGCCTAAACCAGGCACGCAGCCGATGCCCGCCTCTAGGAAGTGCTCCAGCCTAGCAAGAGCCCCTACCAATAAAAAGCCAAACTATCAGCCCGGCGACTTTCCAGAGCGTAGGTCCCTGTAGCCGCCGCCGGCGAAGTTAACATAGAGGAGGCCAGGGGGCTTTGCCCCCAAATCTTTCCGAGGACGGCAGGACCCCCGCCGCACGAAGTGCGCAGCGGGGGTCCTGCCATGTCCGAGGACGATTTGGGGGCAAAGCCCCTGGCCTCCCCGGCGAGTATACGGGACGGCGACTACAGGTATTCGATCTGGGCGCCTTCCGTGTCGCACGTCAGAATATGCGTATCACACTTAGGGAACTGCTCGCGCAGCTTGACCTGCAGGAACTTTGCCACGATGGTGTCGTCAGTCACGGCCATGAGAGTCGAGCCCGAGCCGCTGATCCAGATGGTCTTGGCGCCGCCGTTAAGGCAGGTGTCGCGCACGGCGTTGTAGTCGGGAATCAGACGGCGACGATAGGGTTCCTGGATGCGGTCGTCATTGGCGGCGGCAATCAGGTCGAGGTCACCAGTCTCCAAGCCGCGCGTCATGCCGGCGATGCGGCCCATCTGCCACACGGCGGTGGAGAGTGGAATCTCCTGCGGCACAACCTTGCGCGCCTCGCTCGTATGCACCTCGTAGGGCGGAATCACGGTAATAAAACGCAGGCGATCGCTCACCTCGTAGCGCAGGCACTGGGGGAGCGAATCGGTCGGCGTAAAGGAACAGACGGCGCCGCCCAGGATAGCGGGGGCGACGTTATCGGGATGGCCCTCGACTTCGGTGGCAATGCGAACCAGCTCGGCGCGGTCGACGGTGTGGCCTGTCAGTGCGGCGGCGGCCATAATGCCGGCGACGACGCAGGTGGAGCTGGAGCCCAGGCCGCGGGCGACGGGCACGTCGGTCTGGATGTCGATGGCAACGGGAAAAGCCGGCTCGTCCCATGCAGCCAGTGCATCGACAAAGCTCACGTAGACCAGGTTGTTCTCGTTTTGGAATTCCTCGGGGCAGCCCGTGATGGTGAGTTTGTCGGCGCGCTCGAAGGTGAAGTGCGAGTAGAGGCTGACGGCCATGCCGAGGGTATCGTAGCCAATGCCCAAGTTGGCGCTTGTTGCTGGGACGGTGATCTTGATCATGTGAGTCCTCCTGGCGTGCCTGGCTGTTTAGTTCGCTGCTCGGGCAGTCCTGCGCAAGACGGAAAGCACATTAAGTGCTTTCCTTTGCGTGCGGAACTCGCGACGAACTAAACAGCCAGGCACGCTATGCACGTTCGTCATCATCCCGGTAGGTATCTGATAAAAGAAGGTGCGCCGGCTTTCGCCGGCGCCTTATAAGGGGTTTAGTTGGTTGCTATCTTTTTTGCAGCCTGCTCTACGTAGCTGGCCATCTCATCGACGTCGCAGACGTCTTCGAAGCGGACGGGCTTGGACTCGAGTTCGGCGAGCTGGGCTGGGGCGACCGTGTTGGTTGCCTGCTCGAGCACGCGCATGGCCTCAAAGTCGTCCTCGGGAACGTCGAGGCCCAGGGCATCGCAGCAGGCGCGCGGGAACTTGTAGGGGCTGGCGGTCGAAAGCAGCACGCGGGCCTTGGCGCCCTCGGTGGGGGCGACCTGCTCAAAGACGTGATAGCCGCAAGCGGTGTGCGGGTCGATCACGTAGCCGTTGACATCCCAGCAGCTCTTGATGGCGGCGCGAACCTCGTCCTCGCTGGCCCAGCCGCAGCCAAATACGCTCTGGATCTTGGCCAGCAGCTCGGCAGGCACCTCGTAGCGACCGGTCTGGGCAAGCTGCTCCATAAGGCCGGCAACGAGCTCGCAGTCGCCGTCGGACAGGAAGTAGAGCATGCGCTCCAGATTAGAGCTAATAAGGATGTCCATCGACGGCGAAATGGTCGTGAAGAACGGACGGTTGCGGTCGTAGACGCCGGTGGTCAGGAAGTCAGCGAGCACGTTGTTCTTGTCGCTGGCCACGACGAGTTTGGCGACGGGCAGACCCATGCGCTTGGCGTAGTAGCCGGCCAGGATATCGCCAAAGTTGCCGGTCGGTACGCAGAACTCCACGGCATCGCCGGCCTCGATGGCGCCGGCGCGCAGCAGCTGCGCATAGGCGGCAAAGTAGTAGACGACCTGCGGCACCAGGCGGCCGACGTTGATGGAGTTGGCGCTCGAAAGCACGGTGCCGGCGGCCTCCAGGCGCTCGGCCAGCTCCTTATCGGCAAAGATGCGCTTGACGGCACTCTGGGCGTCGTCGAAGTTGCCGCGGATGCCGCAGACGGCGACGTTGCCGCCCTCCTGCGTGGACATCTGCAGATTCTGCACGCGGCTGACCTTGCCCTCGGGATAAAAGACGGTGATGCCCGTGCCCGGGGCGTCGGCAAAGCCGGCGAGTGCTGCCTTGCCTGTGTCGCCCGACGTGGCGGTGACGATCATGATGCGCTCGGCGCCGCCGTCCTTGGCGGAAGTGCGGGCCATCAAGCGGGGGAGCATCTGCAGGGCGACGTCCTTGAAGGCGCTCGTGGGACCGCCAAAGAGCTCCATCACATAGGTCTGAGGGGCGTCAGCGCCCGGCGCAGCGTCGAGTTTGACGAGTGGCGTAACCTCTTCACTCGCGAACGTGCCGCGGTATGCCTCGTCGACACACGCCGAAATTTCTTCGGCCGTGTAATCATTCAGTAACATTCCCAACACATCTTGAGCGATTTCAAAGTACGATTTATCTGCAAGCGAGCTGATATCGACCTGCTGGGTGCCGAGCTCGTCCGAGACAAACAAACCCCCGTCGGGAGCGATGCCGGTACGGATTGCCACCTTACTTGAGCACGATAAAGTGCGTCCTCGTGTACTATGATAAGTTCCCATATAACACTGCTCCTCGGATGCCTTGGTCCCAATCGGTGAAACCATGGTATCAGAGCGCGCAAAATAGGTTCGCAGAGGCTTTTTAGAAAGGTAACCTCCAGCCCATGATTAAGATTGCCAAGTTTGGCGGCTCGTCGGTCGCCGACGCCGAACACTTCAAAAAGATCAAGGCCATCGTCGACGCCGACCCTGCCCGCCGTTTTGTGGTGGTTTCCGCCTGCGGCCGCCGCTTTAAGGGCGACACCAAGGTGACCGACCTGCTCTATCTGGTCAATGCGCACGTTAAGTACCACGTGTCGTGTGAGGAGCTGCTCGAGGACATCGGCCAGCGCTATTTTGATATCGCTGATGAGTTGGAGCTCACCTATCCCATCCGTGAGGAGTTCGCGGCCTTTGCCGAGCGCGCCCGCTCGGGCGGCTACTCCACCGAGGAGCTTGTGAGCCGTGGCGAGTACTTTACCGCTCGCCTGATGGCTGAGTACCTGGGCCTACCGTTCCTGGACGCCGCGACGGTTGTGGCGTTCCATCACGACGGTACGCTCAGCATGAATCGCACCTCCGAGCTGGTGCAGGAGTATGGCCAGCAGGGCGGCTTCGTTATGCCTGGCTTCTACGGCGCGACGCGCGAGGGCCAGATCAAGCTGCTCGATCGTGGCGGCGGCGATATCTCGGGCTCGATTTTGACTAAGTGCCTGGGCGCCGACCTATACGAGAACTGGACCGACGTCTCGGGTTTCTATTCTGCGGATCCGCGTATTGTTCCGGAGGCTCAGCCCATTGCGCGCGTTACCTACGAGGAACTGCGCGAGCTTTCGTACATGGGCGCAAGCGTCCTGCACGAGGAAGCCGTGTTTCCCGTGCGCGAGGCAGGCATTCCGCTGGTCATCAAGAACACCAATGCGCCGCAGGACCCCGGCACCATCATTAGCGAGACGGCTGATGAAGGCGAGGCGGAGCCCATCATTACCGGCGTGACCGGCAAGCGCGGTTTTGTCGCCATCAACGTCGCCCGCGACCGCACCAAGCCCCGCGTCGGCTTTATGCGCCGTGCGCTTTCGGTGTTCGAGCGCTATGACGTTTCCGTCGAGCACATGCCCACCGGTGTCGACCGCTTTGGCGCCGTGGTGCAGGAGCAGGATGTGCACGATTCACTGTACTCACTCGTGGGCGACATCCAGCAGGAGGTCGAACCGCTCGAGATCGAGGTTGTCGAGGGCTTGGCGCTCATCGCTACCGTCGGCCGCAACCTGCGCGGTCGTGCAGGTATCTCGGGCCATCTGTTTGGCATGCTCGGCCAGGCCGGCGTGAGCGTGCGTATGATTTCGCAGAGCTGTGACGAGATCAACATCATTATCGGTGTCGAGGAGAAGGACTTCGACCTAGCGATTCGGACCATTTACCGTGCCTTCTCCGATGAGAACGGCATTGTGAAGGTCTCCGACCTGGAGGCTCCCGCGCCGGTCGATCCCGCTCTGGCCGCGCTCAAAAAGTAGCGACTGCTCGGTAGATTTTTGGGTCATGTCTCAAAAATCTACGGCGGGGCGTTTCGTTTCGGTTTCGTTTCGACGGGGCGGGTTTCATGCCCGCCCTGTTCTTGTATAAACTGGCAACAATAATCGGCCTGCTCGGCGTGCGGGCAAAAGCCACAACCTTTAAAGGGGGAAGCATGAAACAGTACACGGTTGCTATTTTGGGCGCGACGGGAGCCGTGGGCACCCAGATGCTCGAGTGCCTCAACGAGCAGGAGTTCCCGGTCGGCAAGCTCAAGCTGTTGGCAAGCGCACGCTCCGCGGGCAAGACCGTCGAGTTCCGCGGCGAGCAAATCGTGATCGAAGAGGCTTGCCCCGAGGCCTTTGAGGGCTGTGACATTGTGCTTGGCGCTGCCGGCGACGATATCGCCAAGGAATTGCTGCCCGAGGCCGTAAAGCGCGGCGCCGTCGTGGTCGACAACAGCCATGCCTTCCGCATGGATCCCGAGGTGCCGCTGGTCGTGCCCGAGATCAATGCCGACGACATCAAGTGGCATCACGGCCTTATCGCCAACCCCAACTGCGCGACCATCATCGGCCTGGTTCCCACGTGGCCGCTGCATCAGCTTGCCGGCGTGAAGCGCATGATCGTCTCGACGTATCAGGCGGCTTCTGGTGCCGGTGCTCCCGGTATGGCCGAGCTCGAAGCGCAGCTTGCTGCCCTGGGCCGTGGCGAGGAGATTCCCGAGCCGCGCGCATTTGCCGCCCAGCTGGCGAGCAACCTGATTCCGCAGATTGGCGGCGTCAAGGAGGAGGGCTTTACCTCTGAGGAGATGAAGCTACAAAACGAGGGCCGTAAGATCATGCACCTGCCCGAGCTGCGCGTGAACTGCACCTGCGTGCGCGTGCCTGTGCTGCGCTCGCACTCCGAGAGCATTACGCTCGAGTTCGAGCGTGACATTACGGTTGACGAGGCCCGTGTTGCGCTGGCTGCCGCTCCGGGCGTGAAGCTGGTTGACGACATGAGCGCCGAGGATGCGCACGACCGCTTCCCCATGCCGATGGATACGTCCGATCAGGACCTGATTTGGGTCGGTCGCGTGCGCCGCGACATCTCGAACCCGGAGGCCGCGCGTGGCATTACCTTCTGGTGCTGCGGTGACCAAATCCGTAAGGGCGCGGCAACCAACGCCGTCCAGATCGCTAAGCTGCTCTGCGAGTAGTGTGACCTGTCCGGCGGGGGCCGGGCTCAGTTTTCAGAACGTCCTCGACCATGTGTGGCGCCTTGTCCTGCTCCTTCGGAGCCGCGGACAAGGCGCCACACTGGTCTGCGGAGTGTTCTGAAAACTGAGCCCGGCCCCCGCCTGCGGTGACGCTGCTGCAAGCGGCCTGCGATGGGGTCGTTGTTGGTTGAGGCCGCTGGGCTGATGTGGGGGCGCGTGGCTGTTGCGGGCCCTGGTCCCGGCGGCGGCCTCGGCGCTGCGCGCCTGCTGCCTTGGGTGACTTTGGGGTCGATTGGGGTTGTCTGCACAATTCGCGGTATTATGTTGCGGAGTTTTGAAAGGAGCCGCTGGTGGTCACGACGACGTTTGCTTCGCCTTTGGGCGAAATCTTGCTTGCCGCTGATGGCCGCGGTCTGACGGGGCTTTGGTTTGAGGGACAGGAGCATTTTGGCTCCACGCTTCTCAAAGAAGATCCTGAACATGTTGAAGGCGCCGATGCAGTTTCTGGTGCTGGCGGCATGTCGTCGGTGAGTCCTGCAAATGGTGCGGCTTCTTCGGTGCTTGAGCGTTCGTGGGCTTGGCTGAATGCTTATTTTGCAGGGCAGGAACCTCGGTTTACGCCGCCGTTGCATATGATCGGTACGGCGTTTCAGCGTGAAGTTTGGTACGAGCTGCTTTCCATTCCGCGCGGCGAGGTTGCCACGTATGGCGAGATCGCCCAGCGTGTTGCGGCTCGACATCGTGTACCGGGAAACGAGGCGCCCGTTGTGTCCCCCCGTGCCGTGGGGGCTGCGGTCGCGCATAACCCTGTTTCGATTATTGTGCCGTGCCATCGCGTGGTTGCCGCCGACGGGTCGCTCAACGGATATGCCGGCGGCCTCGACCGTAAGGAGTGGCTGCTCCGGCTTGAGGGCGCGTACGAGGAGTAGCGTTCGAGTGCTTTGCCTGTAGTAGCCGACTTCGACCAAAGCTCGCTCGAGTTCGCTTTGATCAGAGCACTTAAGACCCTTGTTTTCTGTCAATAGTGCTATTTGTTCGTTGATGGATATCCGCGACTTCTGGTATTTCATTAAGCCTCTTGATAGAAAAAGAGCTGGAGTTGCGCATCGTTGAGAGGCTTTCCAGCTTTAGCAAAACAAACTTATAAGATGCAACGGGCCGCGTCAAGATAATTACCGGACGGCCTAGGAGGCGGCTGGTTGGCTGGCTTAAAACCCAGCGCGTGAAATGACGCTCCACGCTATTCAGCGCGCTTGATAGGATGACGAACCACAGTCTTAAGTTTCTCCGGCGCACACTTGCGTGGATCGGAAAGATAGATTTCGTGATGTAAACGGGTGTCTGAGAAGTCGGGGACATAGCCCTGCTCGGTCGCATATTCATGCATGGCGTCTACGGTTGCCGGCTCGCTGTCGTAGGGTCCGGTATGCATGCATTGAACGCAGAGACCCTCGTCAACTTTAAGCAGCTCGACGGCAGAAAAGTCCAGTTTCTTTTTGGCCGTGGCTTCCGCGACCGCCCAGTCAAAGTCATCCTGAGTGACGAAATCGGGCAGGCGGATGCACGAGATAAAGTTGAAATCGTCCTTGCGTACATAATCGATGTCGCCGCTCGGGGAGTCTTGCCACCAGAAGCCCTCGAGCGGCGGTACCACAAAGTCGAAATAGCCCTCGATACTCCTTGAGCCTTTCTTTGACATCTTGACGGTATAGGCGATGCCGTAAAGCAGCGGCAGGGCATTTTGATACTCGCCACCTTCGGTATTTGGGTCGCCCTTTCCGCGAACGGCAACGTAGCTCATAGGCGGGACAGTTACGATACTCGGCTTGCTCGCAGGTCTGTAGAGCTCCTTGCATTCCTTCTTAAAGTCGAACGCCATGTTGGCCGCCTTTCTGCGTATTGGCCTACTTAGATAGCTGAATCATATCATAGAAACGAACAGCTGTTCGAATGATTTGGCTGACAGATTGAGATGCGTGCGTTGTGTTTGGCGGTCGGCCTGACCCCATCGATGATTTCTCTGCCTCCCCGGCGCCTCATCTATAGCTGCCGTTTCCCCATATAGAACCTGCCAAAATAAACCCGTCCCTTTTTAGTCGGTGCGAAATGGGTAATACTAAAGAGTTATCCGACCAGATGGGAACCGATCGATGGCTTATATCGAATTCAAAGACGTCATCAAGGCATACGGCGAGGGCGACGCCCGCATTCACGCACTCGACGGCGCGAGCTTTACGGTCGAGCGCGGCGAGCTCGCCATCATTTTGGGTGCTTCGGGTGCCGGCAAGACCACGGCGCTCAACATTCTGGGCGGCATGGATACGGCGACTTCCGGCACCGTGACGGTGGACGGGCGCGATGTGAGCTCCGCTAACGAGGCGCAGCTCGTGGAATACCGCCGCGCCGACGTCGGCTTTGTCTTCCAGTTCTACAATCTGGTCCCCAACCTGACGGCGCTCGAAAATGTTGAGCTTGCGGCGCAAATCTGCCCTGATTCGCTCGATGCCGAGCAAACGCTTTGCCAGGTTGGCTTGGGTGAGCGCCTCGCCAACTTCCCCGCGCAGCTTTCGGGCGGCGAGCAGCAGCGCGTGTCCATTGCCCGCGCACTGGCAAAGAACCCCAAGCTGCTTTTGTGCGACGAGCCCACGGGCGCACTTGACTATAAAACCGGCAAGCAGATCTTGCAGCTGCTGCAGGACACTTGCCGCAAGCAGGGCATTACGGTCATCATCATCACCCACAACTCCGCGCTGGCGCCCATGGCCGATCGCCTGATCCGCTTTAAGAACGGTCGCGTGGAGAGCGAGACGGTCCAGCAAAATCCCGTGCCTATCGAGACGATCGAGTGGTAGCGCCCATGGACCAAGACCGCCAAAACAGCCTACGCCGCGACGCGCAGAACACGGAGCGCGAGCAGGATTTTACGACCTACCGCACTGCCCAAAGCTCAAACGATATGGTGCCGACGGTTTTTCGCCGTGGCATCTACCGCACAATCCGAGGCAGTCTTAAGCGCTTTTTGTCAATCGTGGTCATCACCGCGCTTGGCGTGAGCGTGATGTGCGGCCTTAAGGCGGGTTGCGAGGACCTGTGTGATTCGGTTGATGCCTACTTCGACCAGCAAAATGTCTATGACATTAACGTGCAGTCGACCTATGGCCTGACTGACGATGATCTCGACGCCATACAAGAGGTCGATGGCGTCGAAACGGCCGAGGGCATCTACACCGAGACCGCCTACACCGCCGTGGGCACAACGCGCGAGCGCGTGGTCGTGCAGAGTCTCTCCAAGGAGAACATCGATCAGCCGGTGCTCGTGAACGGCGATTTGCCCGAGAGCGCCGATGAAGTCGCGGTGACTTCGAAGTTCCTGAAGGCATCGGGCAAGAAAATCGGCGATACGGTGAGTTTTGCCGCCAATGACGCGAGCTCGTCCAATCAAAGCGCCAAGGACCAGTTTGCCGCGGGCGATTACACCATTACGGCTGAGGTCCTCGACCCCACTGATGTAAGTTCTGACTCGACAGTCAACGCCTTTCGCGCTGCTTCGGCGGCGGACTATAAGTTCTATGTGAGCGAGGACGCCGCGACATCTTCTTCCTACTCCGCGGTCCACGTGATCGTCGAGGGAGCCAAGAGCCTCAACTCCTATTCGGATTCCTACGCGGCAAAGATCAATGAGGTCAAGGGCAATATCGAGAAGATCCGCGAGGAGCGTGAGAAGGCGCGCGCCCAGGAGCTGACGGTCGACACGCCGGCGAGCTTGGACGCGGCTGAGCGTCAGGCGAATATGCTCTTTGGGATTGAGCAGGACAACATCAATCGCATGGCAGAGGGCAGCGAGGAGCGCGTGCAAGCGCAGACCGACCTGGATCAGCGCCGCGCCGCCGCCGACCAGCAGTTTGCCGATGCCCGCGCCGAGCTTTCCGATCTGGGCGAATGCACCTGGTACATCCAGGACCGCGGCAATATCGCAAGCTACTCGAGCGTGGAGAGCGATAGCTCGTCAATTGAGGCTATCGCCACGGTGTTCCCGTTCATCTTCTTTATCGTCGCCGTGCTCATCAGCCTTACCACCGCCACGCGTATGGTCGAGGAGGAGCGCACGCTCATCGGCCTGTATAAGGCGCTCGGCTATTCGCGCGGGCGCATCCTGTCCAAATACGTGGACTATGCGCTGTGGGCTTGTCTGATCGGCGGCGTGCTCGGCAACATCATCGGATTTGTGGGCCTGCCGCTGTTCCTGTTTACGGTGTTCGACGACATGTACTCACTGCCCCAGATGCTACTTTCGTACGACATCGTGTCCTCGATCGTTTCGGTGGCGCTGTTTGCCGTGGGCGTGGTGGGCGCCACGATTATCGCCTGCCGCCACGAGATGGCCGAGACCCCTGCCTCGCTCATGCGCCCCAAGGCGCCGCGTGCCGGCTCACGCATTCTGCTCGAGCGTATCGGATTTATCTGGCGCCGCATGGGCTTTTTGAACAAGGTGGCAGCGCGTAACCTGTTCCGCTACAAAAAGCGCGCCTTTATGACCATCTTCGGCATCGCCGGCTGCACGGCGCTCGTGATCTGCGGCATGGGCATTCGTGATACGTCGGTCGCGCTTTCGCCCAAGCAGTACGGCCACATCACACGCTACGACCTGCTGGCGGTTGCCAATCCCGACGATTTTTCGCAGACGTGCGCGGCGCTCGACGAGCGAAGCGCGGTCAAGGATTCCGGTGTGACCGTAACTTCGACGCTGCCGATCATGACCGACAACGTCACCTTTACATTCGGCGGAAAGAGCGAGACCGTGCAGCTGATCGTGGTGCCCGATGACCGCACGAACGATCTGGACGACTATGTTCGCCTTGAGGATGAGTCCAAAGAGCCACTGTCTTTGCGTGACGGAGACGTGTATCTGAGTAAGAGTTCACAGCTGGTGCTGGGGATTCAACCGGGCGATACGGCGCACGTCCAGGATTCGTCACTCAACGTCGCCAAGGTCAAGGTCAGCGACATTTCGCTTAACTATCTGGGCAACACGCTTTACATGACGCAGAGCACCTATGAGCGCGCGTTTGGGCGCAGCGTTCGCCTCAATGGCATCTTTGCGCTGCTCAAGGGTTCGTCGGCCGACCAGATTGCGTTTAGCAAGAAGCTTAAGAGTGACGGCTGGCTTTCGATTTCGAGCACGGCCGAGCATTGGGAGAACTTTGAGGCGAACTTCACTATTATCAATTCCGTCGTGGTGCTCGTGACCTTTATGGCGGCGTGCCTGTCGTTTGTGGTGGTGTTTACGCTGTCCAACACGAATATCTCCGAGCGCGAGCGCGAGCTGGCGACCATCAAGGTGCTTGGTTTCCGCCGTGGCGAGGTGCACCATTACGTCAACAAGGAGACGTTGATCCTCACGGCAATTGGCGCCGCGCTGGGCGTGCCACTGGGCGGCTTGCTGGCCGAGAGTTTTACGTACATTTTGCAGATGCCGTCGCTGTACTTTGATGTTGAGGTCGAGCCGCTAAGCTACGTGCTCGCCGTGGTGCTTTCCTTTGGCTTTACGTTTATCGTCAACCTCGCCACCAATCGTACCCTCAACAAGATCGACATGGTCGGCGCCCTCAAAAGCGCCGAGTAACCTGCCCTGGGATTCAAGTTCTAGCGAGCTGCCGACGCGCCCGCAGCAGCATTTTTGCATAAACCGCCCCGCCAAATGCATACTTTGACGGGGCGGTTGCTTTTTGCCCACAGGTACCCCAGGGGGCGCCGTGCAAATTCCGGAGTATTCAGCGTCCCGGGGTCCGCGGGCGCGGGGGCGGGGGTGCAAAACTGCGCTGAAAGCCCCGATTCTGAGTCCCAACGCCTCTAGAGCCGCTCGTTTTTTTACAGGATGCGGCCCATGGTGCCTGCCTTTCGCCCAAAATCCAGTATGCAGGCACCCTCGGCTGCTGAATACTCCCAAAAATGCACGCCGCATCCTACCCCAGGCACCCGCAGCAAGAAGACGAATAGTCTCGGCCTCCCCAGTCACCGCAGGAGGCCCTAGGGCTTACCTCCCAAATCTTTCCGCAGGACGGAAGGATCCCGCCGCGCGAAGCGCACGGCGGGATCCTGACATGTCCGAGGACGATTTGGGAGGTAAGCCCTGGGGTCTCCGATGAGAGCAGTTTCGGCCGAGGCTATTCGTCGCCGAAGCTGATGCCCAACGCCTTGGCCTCGCGCACCAGATCGCTCTGGGGATCGACATACTTGAGCTTGCCGGCGACATCCTCGAGCGGCATGTGACACATCTTGCCGTCACGCAGGGCGATCATGTAGCCAAACTCGCCGCGTAGACAGCCCAGCGCCGCCTCGACGCCGCACTGGGTCGCAAAGATGCGGTCCTGGGCGTTGGGCTGGCCGCCGCGCTGCGTGTGGCCGGGGATGGCGACGCGGGTCTCGCGACCGGTCTTGGCCTCGATCTCCTTGGCGATGTCGTAGACGATCGACGGGCTCGTGCGCTCGGCGAGTTTCTTCTTGTACTCCTTCTTGGACAGCGCCGCGTCCTCCTTGGAGATAGCGCCCTCGGCGACGGCCACGATGGTAAAGCGGCTGCCGGTCTCCATGCGATGCTCGATGGTCTTGATGACGTTATCCATGTCGTAGGGGATCTCGGGAATCAAGATGACATCCGCGCCGCCCGCGACGCCGGCGTATAGCGGTATCCAGCCAACCTTGTGGCCCATGATCTCGATAACGAACACGCGGCCGTGGCTCGAAGCGGTGGTGTGAATGTCGTCGATGCACTTGGTGGCGACGTCGATGGCGCTCGTAAAGCCAAACGTCAGCTCGGTGCCCCAGGTGTCGTTATCGATGGTCTTAGGCAGGGCGATAACGTTGAGGCCCTCTTCGCGCAGACGGTTGGCGGTCTTGGTGGAGCCGTTGCCGCCCAGCATAAACAGGCAGTCGAGCTGCAGCTTATGATAGGTGTGGACCATTGCCGGCACCTTCTCGACGCCGTCGGCCTCGGGAATATCCAGGCGCTTGAACGGCGTACGGCTCGTGCCCAGGATGGTGCCGCCGCGGGTGAGGATACCGCTAAAATCGGCGGGCGTCATGACGCGGAACCTGCTGTAGATAAGGCCCTGGTAGCCGTCCTCAAAACCATAGATCTCGATAGGTTCTTTGCTATTGGTCATAAGCGTTTTGACGATGCCGCGCATGGTGGCGTTGAGCGCTTGGCAGTCGCCGCCACTGGTAAGAAGACCGATCCTAAGCATGATGAATCCTTCCGGGCAAGTTATAACATGCGCATAAGTTTACCCCCGCACACTGTTGATACGGGGGTAAAACGTGTTAGCTCAAGCGTATAGAAATGTAAACAACGTCAGGCGAGCGTAAGGTCGACGAGCCTGGGTCCTTACAGTGCGAAGGCGTCGACGTCGCCCCAGTGGCGGCGCAGCGTAATGGCGGCGGCGGGTTCGGTATTGTCAAAGACGACCGACCATTGCGTATTGCTGGTGATGTCTTTCGGATTGGGTTCTTGCGCTGCAGCGCGTAGGGCCTTCCAAGCGACTGCCTCGTCCTGGGCACCGACATGGGCGTCAAGGACATCGGCGATTGCGATGGCGCGCTCTTTACCATGGCCCAGCTCGCCATTCTTTTGGTTGGGCAGCACTTCGTCGCCATAGCAGGCGTAGAAGTTCGTAACCTGGCGTACAGGAGTCGCTTTGAAAGCACGGTCCGGATCGCGCGGATCCCACTCTACTACGCGCGCGTCACCGGCGGCGTCGTTGATAAAGAAGTGGTAATCGCGTCCTGCCATGGCGTGCATGTCGTAGGCGGAAAGCAGGTCGACAGCTTCTTGCGTGGTGGCGGCACGGTCGAGCACCAGACGGATGGCGAGCGAGGTATTGATGACGGGGCGTTGCGCGTCCTGGTCACAGGGCTTGGAATCCAGAGTGAGTACGGCAATGGACACGCCGCATTCGTTAACACCGTCGAGCTGGGCAAACGGGCCCATGAGTGCGGCGGCACGTCCGGCGACGGAGTCAAGCGGAGTGTTATCGCCCAGGTTGTTAAGGGCGGCAAACCCGATGGAGGCATAGCCGCCACGTGGGTGATTGCGCACCAGCAGCGCCGAGGTGTCGTCCTTAAAGTCGTAATTGCGACCGGTGCGCACGCGGCCTTCGGCATCTACGGCGACAAAAGCGCTGCAGGCAAACTGGGGCGCCTGGACATGTACCGGCACACCGGGCAGCACCTGCGCCACCACGGCATCGATGTAGCCCTGGTCGTCGCGCACGCCAGCGGCGATGATGCGATCAAGATCGTAGTCGTAGGCGATGTCGATTGCGTACAGGTCATAGCTATCCGCGTAGCCGGTCAAGCGTTTGAGCGACGCGGCGGACTTGATTTGCTTGCGGTAAACGATACCGGTGGCAGCGGCAAGGCCGACGGCGACTCCCGCGACACCGCAGGCGATGGCAATGTTACGCGGCTTCATGACGGCTCCTCTCGTCCTGTTAGCGTAATTGTCGCAAAAGGAGCGCGGGCATGATGGCTCAACTTGGTGAGCGGCGCGGGATTAAACATGGAATGAAGAGTGCGGCGCTGGCGTGGCGGGGTATGCTGGAGGGGACCATCAACCCAGCGAAAGGGGAGAGCATGACGGATCAGGAAACGCCCGAGCGCGCGCATGTGACGGCCGACGATATCGAGGCCGCCAACGACCTCATCGACTTTATCGAGGCATGTCCCAGCATGTTCCATACGGCGGCGACCATTATGGCCGAGCTCGACGAGGCGGGCTTTACCTACCTGTCCGAGAACGCGGCGTGGGACATCGAGCCGGGCGGGCGTTATTACACGCAGCGCAACACCTCGAGCGTTATCGCCTTTAAGGTGGGCGAGGACCTGGCTGCTACGTGGGGCGAGGACGGCGTTGCCGGCGACTACCATTTTCAGCTGACGGCGTCGCACAGCGACTCGCCGACGTTTAAGGTTAAGGCCGTGCCCGAGCTCGACGGCGCGGGCGAGACGCTGCGCCTGAACACCGAGGCCTACGGCGGCATGATCGACTACACCTGGTTCGACCGTCCGCTGGCACTCGCGGGCCGCGTGCTGGTACGCGAGGGCGACCGTATTGAGAGCCGCCTGCTTGCCACCGAGCGCGAGGTCGCTATTATCCCGAGCCTTGCCATCCACATGAACCGCGGCGTTAACGAGGGCTTTGCTCCCAACCGAGCCGTCGACCTGTGCCCGCTCATCAGCGCTGGCGAGCTTAAGCAGGGCGACTTTGATGCTCTGATCGCCGACGAGCTGGACGTTGAGCCCGATCAGATTCTGGGCCGCGATCTGTTCCTGGTCAATCGTCAGGATGCGTGCATTTGGGGCTGGGCCGACGAGTTTATCTCGACGCCCAAGCTCGACGACCTGGCCTGCGCCTATACCTCGCTGCAGGCATTTTTGGGTGCCGAGAACGCGCACGACGTTTCGGTCTTTTGCTGCTTTGATAATGAGGAGGTTGGCTCCGAGACCAAGCAGGGCGCCATGTCGACGTTCTTTGGCCGACGCGCTGCGCCGCATTAACGGATCGCTGGGCTTTGACGACGAGTCGTACCATCGCGCACTTGCTGCCTCGATGCTTGTAAGCTGCGACAACGCACATGCCGTGCACCCCAACCACGCCGAGAAGTGCGATGCCCGCAATCAGGTGGTGCTCAACGGCGGTATCGTCATCAAGGAAGCCGCCAACCAGCACTACTGCACCGATGCCTTTAGCCGCGCGGTGTTCCAGGCCATCTGCGATGACGCCGACGTGCCCACGCAGGCCTTCGCCAACAAGAGCGATATGGCCGGCGGCTCCACGCTCGGCAATCTGTCCAATATGCAGGCGAGCATGCATGCTGTGGACGTGGGCCTGCCGCAGCTTGCCATGCACTCGAGCTACGAGACCGGCGGCGTACGCGACGTGATGTACGCCATCCGCGCTCTCACCGCGTTCTACGAGCGCAACCTAACCATCAACGGCGCCGAAAGCGTGGAGCTCTAAATGCAAGCCGAAGACGAGAAGACCGAGGGCAGGTCTCAACTAATCGATCAGGGGTCGAAGCTGTTCGCCACCGCTTGCCATGAATCGGGAATCGACGTGTCCAACGCGTGGCCAGCGAGCGATGAAGAACTCAAGCGTAGCGCCTATTCGGACCATTATGGTAAGGAGATGGACTGGCTCTAATAGGCGAAACGTCGAAAACGCCAGATGAATGCCTGATATCACTTTGACAAAAGTATCGCAGGCAAAACCAACGTAATGGTGCAAACTAACCTGACCCCATTGCACCAAAAAGGGAGAATGCCGCAGGTCGGACAAAAGTCAGCGAGAGCCCGCCAGAGCGAGCAAGGTGACGTGAAAGAGGAGGGCATTGACCTTCTGGTCATGCCCGACGATTGAAAGGCAGATTGCCGCTCTGGCGGGCTCGCAGCGTCGAGGGGTTCCGGCGTTTGGCAAAACGCCGGAACAATCAGTGTTCGATCCAGCAGCGAAGCGTCTCGCCAGCTTGCAGGTGACGCAGATTCTCCGCGGCGATGTCGACCACGTTGTTGAGCGTGGCTGCCAGGTGGAACCAGCCCGAGACGTGCGGCGTGATGAGCATGTTGGGCGCATCCCACAGGGGGTTTGTCGCAGGCAGTGGCTCGGGATCGGTGACGTCGACCGCGGCGCCGGCGAGATGTCCCGACTCCAGAGCGGCAACCAAGTCGTCGGCGACCACAAAATCGCCGCGGCCGCCGTTGGCAAAGAAGGCGCCCGGCTTCATCGCGGCGAAGAACTCGGCGTTCGCCAGGCCGCGGGTCTCGGGTGTGCTCGGCATAAAGGATGCGACGACATCGGCCTCGGCCAGGCGCTCAGACAGGGCATCCATGCCGTCCATGTCCTCAAATACAATGGGGTAGACGAGCGGATGGCGCTTGATGCCGCGGACGTGCGCGCCCATGTCGCGGCAGAGCGTGGCGAAGTGGCCGCCGATATCGCCCGCGCCCAGCACCAGCACATTGGCGTTTTTGAGCGAGGTGACCGGTCCCAAATCCTCCCAGCGATGCTCGCGCTGCAAGTCGTGATAGCCGGGCAGGTGCTTCATCATGGAAAGGACCATGGCAAACATGTGCTCGCTTACGGCCTGACCGTAGGCGCCGATCGAGCAAGACAGCTTGACGTCAGCCGGCACGGTGCCGGCAGCAAGGTAGTCGTCATAGCCGGCGGTCTGCAATTGCAACAGCTGGAGATGCTCGCATGCCGTGAGCATGTCAGGGTCGATGTTGCCCAGGATCACGTCGGCATCGGCGACCTGCTCGCGCGTGGCGGCGTCGGCGCTCGTGTAGATAAAGTCCTCGCCCGGAGCGCTCGACTCAAGAATTACGCGATGACGGTCGTTGACGGGCAGCAAAACCAGGATGTTCACAAGCAGTCCTCTCCGCTCGACCTGCCAAAAAGGGACAGGTTTATTTTGGCAGGTTATATCAGGCAAAACGCTAAAAAACGCCGGATGCAAGACGAGCGTGCCCGTCAGCATCCGGCGCATCCACGGCTACCAGCTCAGCAGCTCGTAACCGTCCTCGGTCACCACGAGCTGTACCTCGCACTGGGCCGAATCGCTGCCGTCCTTGGTGCGCACACACCAACCGTCACCCTTGCTAATCTTGATGTCGGGCGCTCCGGCATTGACCATGGGCTCGATGGTAAAGACCATGCCCGGGGCCATGATGGTGTCCACATCGGGTGCCTCGGTGGTAAAGCCCACAAACGGGTCCTCGTGGAACTCCTTGCCAATGCCGTGTCCGCCGTACTCGCGCACCACGCTAAAGCCGGCGTCCTCGACGGTCTTTTGCACGGCCTCGGCCATAACGGACAGCGGTAGCCATGGCTTGACGGCCGCCAGACCCGCCTCCACGCTGGCGCGGGTGACGTCGACCAGGCGTTGGCGCTCGGCCGAGACCTCGCCGATGCAGAACATGCGGCTCGAGTCGCTAAAGTAGCCGTCCAAGATCGTGGAGCAATCCACGTTGATGATGTCGCCTTCGTGCAGCACATCCGTATCGCAGGGGATACCGTGACAGACCACGTCGTTGATTGAGGTGCACACGCTCTTGGGATAGCCCTCGTAGTTGAGATCGGCCGGCGTGCCGCCGTGCTCGACGGTGTAGTCGTAGATCATCTGGTCGATCTGGTTGGTGGTCATGCCCGCGGCGATGTGCTCGCCTACGTAATCGAGCACGCCCACGTTGATGGCGGCCGAGCGCTTGATGCCCTCGATATCGGCGGGCGTCTTGTAGAGCGTGCGGGGCAGAACCTCCCAGCCCTCTTCCCACAAGCGCTCGAGGCGCTCATCAAAGGTGCTATGGCATTTCTTATATTTTTTGCCGCTGCCGCACCAGCAAGCGTCGTTGCGGCCGGGCACGGGTCCTTTGTCAAACATGGCTAACTTCCTTTCATCCGCAGCTAGTATAGCCCACCCACGCGTCTATAAAAGTTGCGGTGATATAGTTCTGATTTAAGCGGTTTAACAGCACAAATAGGAACTATATCACCGCAACTGATGGGGCGGGATGGCGGGCACTAGCTGCTGCGTGGTTTTGCTAGTAGCTCACCTGGCAGGGGATGCCGAGGGCGCGCACGCGTGCGGCAATCTTGTCGAGCACCTCGGGCGCCGCTTTAGCAAGGCCGGTGACCGGTGTCTCGCGCGCCACCGTGTAGATGGTCGCTTCTTGTGGGCGAATGCGCTCAAGCGCCGCGAGCCAGGGGGCAACGTACTCCTCGCCGGTGTTGTCGATGAGCTTGCCCTGGTACTCGCCGGTCAAAAAGATTGTCTGGATAATAACGTGACCGTCAAAGCTCGCGAACGTCTCGATCTGGTGCTCGACGTCGTAGGGGCCAACAGGCTGGTCGAGCAGCTGGATAAACGCCGGGTCGACCGTATCGAGCTTGAGGATGTTGTCGTCGACCATCATGAGCGCATTGTGTACCTCGGGGCGGTCGGCGCGCGTGCCGTTGGAGAGCACGGCAATCTTGGAGTTTGGGGCCAGCTGGTCGCGAAGCGCGACGGCACCGGCGATGGCCTGCGGAAACTCCGGTGCGGCGGTGGGCTCGCCGTTGCCTGCGAAGGTGATCACATCGGGGAGCTCGCCCTCGGCTGCCATATCGCGCAGCTTTGCCTCGAGCGCGTCGAGTACCACGGCGGTTGTGTTGTACGGCTCGTGGCAGGGGCGCTCGGCGTTGAGGCCGTTTTCGCAGTAAATGCAGTCGAACGTGCAGATTTTGCCGCTGGCCGGCATCATGTTGACGCCGAGCGAGAGACCAAGGCGACGGCTGCGAACGGGCCCAAAGATGGGGCTGGCATTCAAAAACGTAGACATAGGCATATGCTCCTCAAGACAATTGTGCCTAAGCATAGCATCGGCTCCAAAGCAGGGTGCGGGCTCTTGCTTTACAAGTTTCGTTTTTTCACGTCGCTCATTATGCCGTGTCATGAAAAGCCTCGGGTCGGGTAAAGTTAATCTGTTAACAAGGCGTAAAGCAATGCGGGTCTATCCAGCCGTACTGACGCGCAACTGGATGGGCGTTGATGATGGGGGCACAACATGGATTTTACGGTCGAGAATGCGGGCACCACGATTGCCTGTCGCGAATATGCCGGCCCGGATGTGTCGCCTGATACTCCTGCCTTGGTGTGCGTGCACGGCGCTTGTGTCGACGGCACATTTTTCGACGGCATCGCATGTGAGCTCGGTCGCAACTACCGCGTAATTGCCTATGACCGCCGCGGCTGTGGCGGCAGCAGCGAAGCGGCAGACGGCAGCTATGATCTTGCCGCTCAGGCCGCCGACCTGCAGGCCGTGATCGAACACGTTGGCGCTCCGACAAATGTGCTTGCGCACAGCGCCGGTACGTTGGTGGCGCTGGAGCTTCTTCGCACCGAACCCCATCTCGTCGCCCGTGCGATTCTGCATGAGCCGGCTGTGTCGGCCGAAGGCGTCGGCATGGGCGCAGCTCCGATTTTGCTCGATATGATTGCGGCTGGAAAGGTTTCAAGGGCGCTTCGGCTTTTCTTGGGAGCTCTCGGCGACTTGGACCCCGAGGCTCCTGGGACGACCGAAGCGGAAGCCAAGCATGCCCTGCGCAATGGTCGTTGCTTTATGGCCAATGAATACGGAACAAATATGACATATGCTCCCGACTGGGAGCGCGCCCGCGAATCAAAGGCGGTGTCGGCTGTGTTTTTGGGCGAGCTTTCGGTCGGTACACCCCGCGAGGCTGGTACGCGAGCGGCTGCCGAATATCTCGATTGCCCCCTTGTGACGATCCCGGGCGCGCATAACGGTTTGCGCGATCGCCCCGTTACGGCGGCAAACGCCGTTCACGATGTCTTGGAGCGTTAGCACGCTCGATGACCTGCGGGGAGGGGGACTGTTGGCGTTTCGTCATTGTTAACGAATGCGCCAATAACCACGCGCCCGCGGTTCCATTACCACCGTTTGCCAGGTCATAAAAATGTAACAGCATTCACGTGCTTACCTGCATCGGCAAGGTGTTACCCTTGTAGCATTTGGAACCCACCGCTACCATGCGAAACTATCGAAGGGGCCCCATATGCTCAATAATCACGAGGTCAATCTAACCGACGAGGAGGCTGCCGCTGAGGTCGCCCGCGTCGCGAAGACCTACCCCGTGGTGCGTTTGCTGTCGGACGATCAGATTAAGAGCGAGCCTAACTGCCTGCTCGCCGGCGATCGCTGCCCTTGTCTGCGTCAGTCGAGTCTTGAGGCTTTGGCAGACTCCGATGAGTTGTCGGAGCAACTGCTCAACGATGGTGTTGAGTACCGCGCTCGCCTACGCCCTCTGAAGGTCGAGGGCGAGCCTCACGTCCTGCTGATGGTGCGTCCGATCGATGAACAAGAGACTGCAGAAGAGGACCTTGTCTACACCGACGTGCTGACGAGTGTGCGCAATCGCCGATATTACGAGGAAAAGCTCCGTAGCGCCCGCATGAATGCCGGCGTTGCGATGATCGACCTTGATGATTTTAGGGCCTTCAACGATACGTGCGGCCGCCATGCCGGCGACCTTGCGCTCGGTGCCGTGGCGACAGCCATACGCAGCGGTATTCGTTCGACTGACGAACTTGTGCGCTATGGCTGCGACAAGTTTGTGGCCGTCATGCCCGATATTCCCTCCGATGACTTCGCCCGTCGCCTGCGTCAGGTATCCGATGCCGTTCGTTCCGCGATTATTCCGGGCCATGAGCACGTGAGCTTGACGGCATGTGTTGGTGGCGTTCGCATTCATGGCGAGACGGTTGATGAGGGCGTTGGCCGCGCTGTCCAGTTACTGAGCCGTGCTAAGGCAAAAGCCGGTACGGTCGTGACCGATGGCGATTTCATCGAGGTCTTCCAAAGCGAAAAGCCTTTGGTGCTTATCGTCGATGACTCCGAGATGAACCGAGCCATTCTCAACGAGATGCTCAAGGACGAGTATTGCATCCTCGAGGCCGAAAACGGTCGTACGGCGCTCGATATGGTCGACCGCTATGGCGATGAGTTGTCGCTCGTGCTGCTGGACATTGTCATGCCGGGCGTGAGCGGCTTTGAGGTGCTGGCCGATCTGTCGCGCCGATCGGTTGTTGACAATCTGCCTGTCATCATGATTTCGAGCGAAGAATCCGACGATGTGGTTCTGCGTGCGTACGAGCTGGGCGCCTCGGACTATATCAGCCGCCCGTTTGACGCCCGTGTCGTGCGCCGTCGTGTAAGCAACACTATCCGTCTGTACGCCAAACAGCGCCGCCTGACGAGCCTGCTGTCCCAGCAGTACAACGAGCGCGTCAAGAACAGTCGCATGCTCATCGACATCATGGCCGGTGTCATGGAACTTCGCAATGGCGAGAGCGGCAGGCACGTTACGAATATCGAAAAGCTGACCGAGCTGCTGCTTGGCTGTCTGGTCCAGCGTAGCGACACCATTTCCCTCGACAACGAGGAACGCTCCACGATTGCCCTGGCTTCGGCGCTGCACGATATCGGCAAGATGGCGATTGACGATGCGATTCTCAACAAACCCGGACGCCTTACGTCCGAGGAGTTCGAGATTATGAAGACGCATACTACGATTGGCGCCGACATGTTGCTTGAGCTGGGCCGACATCACGTCGGCAATGCGCTTATGGAATATGCGTACCAGATTGCGCGTTGGCACCACGAGCGCTGGGACGGCAAGGGTTATCCCGATGGCCTTAAGGGCGACGATATTCCCATTGCCGCACAGGTGGTTTCGGTGGCCGACGTGTACGATGCTCTGACGAGCGTGCGCGTGTACAAGGACGCTATCCCGCACAAGGAGGCGATCCAGATGATCTTGGACGGTAAGTGCGGTGAGTTTAACCCGCTGTTGCTCGACTGTCTGCTCGAGGTGCAAGACCGTATTGCCGAGACGTTGGCACGCCCCGCCGACGTCGTCGCATTTCCCACGATTTAGTTTGACCAAAGGAGTTTAACCCATGATTTCCATGCGTGAGGCGTATGAGAAGATCGGCGCTAATTATGAAGACGCGTGCGCTCGGCTGATGGGCGAGGAGATGCTTAGCCGCTTTGCCCTCAAGTTTTTGGATGACGAGAGCATGGACAAGCTGGAGGCCGCCATGGCGGCGGGAGACGCCGAAGGTGCGTTTATGGCAGCGCATACGCTCAAGGGCGTGAGCCAGAACCTGGGATTCGATAATCTGTACGAGCCGGCGGTCGTGGTGACCGAGGCGCTGCGCGGCGCCGATGCCGTTGACGGCGCTCGCGAGGGAATGCATGCGCTGCAGCAGCAATATGCGGCTACGATGTCGGCCCTGCGCGAGGCGGCCGAATAAGAGCTTGCGGGCCTTGGGCTGCGTGCAGGCAGCATATAGGTAAAAGGGCGCCCCGCCGGACCATGTGGCCGGCGGGGCGCCCTTATCTGTTTTGTGGTTCGCGTGCTAGCGGGCCTGCTTGACCTTGGCTGCCGCCTCGACAAACGACTTCCAGAGGTTAAAGTCGGTTTCGAGCGTCTGCCAGGTGTACTCGGGATGCCATTGCACGCCCAGGCAGAAGGGTTGGCCTTCGACCTCGATGCACTCGGGAACACCGTCGGTTGCCTTGGCGACCAAGCGCGTGCTTTTACCCAGACGATCGACGCAGCAGTGATGTGCCGAGTTGGTCTGGATCAGCCTGTGCCCGCCAAGCGCGCGCTCCAGAAGCGAACCCGGCACGACCTCGACGGGATGCACGGGGTCGTTGAGCACGTGGGTATGGCGCCACTGCGTGCGGCCCTCGCGAGCGCCCAGGCTCGGCACGTCCATGCACAGGGTGCCGCCAGTGGCGACATTGAGCAGCTGTGTGCCGCGGCAGGTGGTAAAGAGCGGCTTTTTGGCGCGGAGCACCTCGCCGACTAGCTTAAACTCAAAGCAATCGCGGATCTCGCAGCAGAGGGTGGGGTCGTAGGGTCGATCATCGCCCCAACGTTTGGGATTGACATCGGGGCCGCCGGGGATGGCGATGCCGTCGGCGATATCGACGTAATGACGGATGACCTCAATGTCCTCGGTGATGGACATCTGCAGCGGCAGGCCGCCGGCGGCAAGAATGGCATCGACAAAGACGCTGGCGATTTCCTCGTTGGGGGAGAGCGTCTCGCTCAAAAACGGCTTCGCTTCTTCCCAACGCGGCGCGACGAGGATGAGCGGACGGTCGGCGGGGGCGACGTCGACGTGCGGGGTGTATGACGATGAAGTGCGAGTTCCGATCATAGGTGTAGCTTTCGAGTTTGGATGGGCATGGCGGGCGGGTGAGCGGTCTGGTTAGTGGCCCTTGATGGAGTTGAGGAAGTCCTGGGCACGCTTGGTCTGGGGGTGGTCGAAGAACTCGTCGGGCGTGCCGGTTTCCACGATCTGGCCGTCAGCCATAAAGACGACGCGATCGGCCACGCGGCGGGCGAAGTTCATCTCGTGCGTGATGACGATCATCGTCATGCCCTGCTGGGCAAGACGGACCATGACCTCGAGCACCTCGTTGATCATTTCGGGGTCAAGGGCACTCGTGGGCTCGTCAAAAAGCATGGCCTTGGGCTGCATGGCGAGTGAACGGGCGATGGCCACGCGCTGTTGCTGGCCGCCCGAAAGCTGTGCGGGTACCTTGTCGGCCTGTTCGGCCACGCCCACGCGGCTCAGCAGGTCCATGGCGCGCTCACGAGCTTCCTCCTTGGACACGCCCAGCACATCGACCGGCCCCAGCATGACGTTCTGCAGTACGGTCATATGTGCGAACAAGTTGAACTGCTGAAATACCATGCCCAGCTCGGCACGCATGCGGGCAAGGTCCTTGCCTTCCTGCGGCAGGGGCTCGCCCTCGATGAGAATCTCGCCCGAGTCGATGGTTTCCAGGCGGTTGATGGTGCGGCACATGGTCGACTTACCCGAGCCCGAGGGTCCAATCACAACGACGACCTCGCCGCGGTCGACCGACAGATTGATGTCGTTGAGGACGTGCAGATCGCCATAGTGCTTATCGACGTGTCTGAGCTCGATCAGCGGCTGATTGCCGGTGGAAGAGGTGCTCTGTGCCATGGTGCTCGGCTCCTTATGACTCGAAATGGTAAAGCGTTAGCGGATGATGGTCACGCCGGTCTTGTGCGAAACGTAGACAGCGGCCTTGTTAATCGCGACGTTGATGAGGATATAGATGACCGCGATCACCAGGTAGACCGACACAAGGGCGTCGTAGTTGGTGATGAGCACGCGGGCATTTTGCATGAGGTCGGGGTAGCTCACCACGTAGGCGACGGTGGTGTCTTTGACTACGACCACAAGCTGCGAAATCAACGACGGGATAATAAACCGAATCGCCTGCGGCAACACGATTTTAAAGGTGATTTTAGCTTTGGAGAGACCGAGCGCCTGGGCCGCCTCGACCTGCCCGCGCGGTACGGCGTTGACGCCGGCGCGGAAAATCTCGGCCAGCACGCCGGCGGCAGCGAGCGCGACGGGAAGCGTGAGCATCCAAAACGACGGCAGCGCGATCTTGTACTGGGGCAGCACCAAAAAGAAGAAGTAGATGAACAGCAGGCTCGGCACGCCACGGAAGAAGTCGGTGAGCACACGGCAGACCAGCTGCAGCGGCTTAATGTCGCTGGTACGGCCGAGCATGAGGGCCAGACCCAGTACCAGCGCGATGGCGCCAGCGGTGAGCGCGACCTTTACCGTGCCCTCAAAACCGGCAAGTAAGAACTTCCAGGTAGTGAGGTGCGTAAAGAAATACCAATAGTGGACTGAAAGCTGACCGGTCACATAAAAGCGCTGCAGTACCAGAGCGATGAGCGCGACCACGGCAACAAGTGAGATGGCGGTGCCGACGCGAATCTTGGCGCGCATCTTGGGGCCGGGAGCCTCGTAGAGCGCATCGCGCATGGTGAGCGCGGAGGTGGAGTGCTTGCTCATCGGAGGATCCTCACCTTCTTATCGATATAGTTGCCAATGTGGCTCACCACAAAGGCTGTGCCCAGGTAGCCGAGCGCCGAGATAAAGAACGCGGCGACGCCGCCGAGCGAGCGCGTGTTGATGTAGCTCACCACGCCGGTGAGCTCCTGCGGTTTCAGCGGCACCTGACTGCCGAGCGCGGTGGTGAGCATGACGGCGATAAAGAGGTTGGTCATGGGCAGCACGCTCGAGCGCAGCGCCTGCGGAATCACGATCTTGGCGAGGATACGGCTGAAGCTCATGCCCAGCGAGCGGGCGGCTTCCACCTGGCCGACACCGACGGTGTTGATGCCGCTCATAAAGTTCTCGGAGCCAAAGGCAGAACCCAAGAGCACTGTGGCGACGATGACGCAGGTGCGGTAGGGCAGGACGACCTTGAGCGGCGGCAGCGCGTAGACGACGATGATAAGCAGCGCGATGCCGGGGATGTTACGGAAGACCTGGACATACAGGTCGCCAAAGACGCGCAGCGGCTTGAGCGGCGACACGCGCATCACGGTGACGGCGACGGCCAGCACCATGGCGATGGCAAACGACTCAAGCGTCATGCCCCAGGTTGCGAGCAGCGCGTCGATATAGTTCTGGCCATAGAGCGACCAGAGCTCGGAAAGACTCATGCGGACCTCCCGCCGATAAGGAAAGGGGCTCCCGTGTGTACGGAAGCCCCGACAACTCAGTGAGAAAACAGTTTACCGCAATAAAGCGCATCATGCGTTTCCGTATGGTTTCGTTGCGGCCGTTACCAGGCACGCTGCCTAGGCGCCGATTTCGGGCAGCTCGGGAACATTGGTGTCGCCCGTACGGTCGCCGATGCAGATCTGCCACAGCTCGGTCCAGGTGCCGTCGTCCTCGATTTTCTTAAGGAAGTCGTTAACGAAGGCGACGCCGTCGGAATCGAGCGGCAGACCAATGCCATAGGGCTCCTTGTTGCCGAAGGACTTGCCGGCGATCTTGTACTTACCGGGCTCGCGGACCAGGGCGCTCTGCTGCATGTTGTTGTCGATGACGTAGGCGTCAACGCGGCCCTGCTGGAGTGCCTGGCGGGCCTCCTCGTCGGTCTTAAACTCCTGCTGGCTGGCCTTGGGAGCGAACTCCTCCAGGATGGCGGGGCCGTTGGAGCCGGACTGGACGGCGACGTTCTTGTCGGCCAAGTCGTCGACGCTCTTGATGTCGTCGTTATCGGCGAGCACCAGGATGGCCTGCTGCGTGTAGTAGTAGGGACCGGCGAAGGAGACGAGCTTCTTGCGCTCGTCAGTGATGGTGTAGGTGGCAAAGACGGCGTCGACCTGGCCGTTCTGCAGGACGGACTCGCGCGTGTCCGAGGTCACCTGGGTGATCTCGACCTTGTTCTCGCCCAGAATGTAGTTGGACAGAAGCTGTGCGATACCGGCGTCGAAGCCGCGGGTCTGACCGTCTTTCTCGTTGAGGAGGGAGAAGAGCGTGGAGGTCTGAACGCCACCGATCTTAAAGACACCGGCGTCCTTGACGGCCGTGGCCCAGGTGCTGGCGGCGATGGCATCGTCATCGGCCTTGGGGCCGTTGTCGACGAGCTTGTCGAATGCCTTAGCGTCGAGCGTGGTGGAAGCCTCGGCATCTTCGGAGCTCTTGGAAGAGCCGGCGGCGGAACCCTTGTCGGCCTCGGCGCTGGTGTCGGAGCAGCCGGCAAGACCAAGGCCGGCGACGGTTGCGAAGGTGGCGGCGACGAAGCCGCGGCGGTCGAGAACGACCTGCTGGGAGAGGTTCTTGCTCATGGTAGAACACCTTTCTCAATAAAATCCCTAGCGGTTGAGTAGAGTTATACCCTATCGCGCTCAAATGGGTCAACACGAAATAACTCAGAAACATACTTACCTTATGGGTTATTCAACCTACCAAAAAGGGACAGGCACCTTTGTGGTGGTTCTGGCCGATGCAGCGGCATGCCTTGCTGTTTTGTCTCGATCTGTAACATCTGCAGCCATTTTTGCCGAGTAACTGTTACAGATCGAGATCATCTCCTTAGGGGGATTCGAATGTCTCGATCTGTAACAGTTGGGCGGACAAAAGCTCCCTTTCTGTTACAGATTGAGACAAAGGTCAGGGGCAAAGACGGTTTGTCTAGATCTGTAACAGTTAGACGGGAATTCGGGCCCTAGATGTTACAGATTGAGATAATCGCGCCGCGAAAATAAAAACCTCCGCAGGGGTGCTTCCCTTGCGGAGGTTTTTTACTCGTTAAGTAGCCTAACGGCTTCGGCGGCCATGTTCTCGGCCGTCATGCCGTTCTGAGCGAGCAACTCGTTGGGGTCGTAGCGGTCGGGGAAGCCCTTGGCGATGCCAAAGGTGCGCGTGCGCACGGGCGTGCAGGCCAAGTAGCACGCGACGCGCTCGCCCCAGCCGCCGTCCAAGATGCCGTCTTCGAGGGTGACGACAACGCGATGCTTGGCGGCAAGGCTGTCGAGGAACTCGCGGTCGAGCTCGGTTGCATAGCGCGGGTTGACGAGCGTGGCCTCGATGCCGTACTCGGCAGTCAGACGGTTTGCCACGCGCTCGCCCAGCTCAAAGAAATCGCCAAGCGCGAGCACGGCCACGTCGCGACCCTGGCACACCACGTTGTAACGAACGGCGCCGTAATCGGCGTCCTTGGCAGGCGCAAGATCGGGGCGGCTTACCAAGCCAATGCCCGGCACGCGAATCGCCACGGGATGCTCGCGGTGGTCGAGCGACCAGCTCAGCATGGATAGGTATTCCTCCATGCAGGAAGGCGCCAGGTAACGCATATTGGGGAGAGCGCCCAGCATAGAAATATCAAAGAACGAAAGATGCGTCTCGGATGTGGTGCCAAAGATCGATGCGCCAAACACCAGGATGGTTGCGGGGACATCGTTGAGGCACAGGTCGTGCCACAGCTCGTCGTAGGCGCGCTGCAAAAACGTGCCGTACACACCAAAGACTGGCTTGGCACCCGAGCGCGCAAGCGCGGTGGCAAAGGTCACGGCGTGCTCCTCGGCAATGCCCACATCGACGAACTGTTTGCCGGCGGCGGCGCGAAGCTCGGGTGTAAAGCCCATGATGTAGGGCGTGGCGGCCGTGATGCCCACGACCTGCGGATCGTGCTCGATGGCGGCGCTGAGCGCCTCGCCCGTAATGTCGGCATAGGTGCGCGGCGCAGGCTCGCTCGGATGGCCCGGGCAGAGCTTGCGCCCAGTCGCCATGTCAAACGGACCCACATGATGCCAGCGCTCGGGGTCGCTCTGGGCTGGCTCAAAGCCCTTGCCCTTTGCGGTGGAGACGTGCAGCACGATGGGATGATCGATATCGCGCAGCTCCTGCAGCGTGTCGACCAGGGCCAACACATCGTTGCCGGTGTCCAGATAGCAGTAGTCGAGCCCCATCGCGCGGAAAACGTTGCGCTCACAGGTGCCGTTGCTGGCGCGTAGCTCGGCCAGATTGCGATACAGGCCACCGTGGTTTTCGGCGATGGACTGGTCGTTATCGTTGACGATGATGATCAGGTTGCTGTCGAGCTCGGCGGCATTGTTAAAGCCCTCAAACGCCAGACCGCCCGAAAGCGAACCGTCGCCAATGATGGTGATGACGTTGTACGCATCGCCCGCCAGGTCACGAGCGTGCGCCAAGCCGCAGCCCAGGCTCACCGACGTGGAGGTGTGGCCCATGGCGAACAGGTCGTGCTCGGACTCGTCAGGATTGGCAAAACCAGAGGCCTCACCATAACGCTCCGGATCGATATAAGTGTACGCGCGCCCAGTCAGCGCCTTGTGGGCGTAGGTCTGGTGCGAAACATCAAAGACAATCTTGTCGATGGGGGAGTTAAACACGCGATGGAGCGCAACCGTAAGCTCAACGACGCCCAGGTTGGGGGCAACGTGCCCGCCGACGGCGGCGGAGCTTTCGAGGATGGCGTGGCGGATCTCGCCGCAGAGCAGCGGAAGCTCGGCGCGGTCGAGAGCCTTGACGTCCTCGGGCGTTGTCGTTTGCGTAAGCAGCATCGTTGTGGGTTACTCCATGCGAATCGTGCGCCGGCACTCCCTCGGCCGGCACAATTGCACAAGACAGTCTCGCACATTTTGGCGTTTGATATGTGACGGCGGCGCGGTAATTCGCCAACTGGTGGGGCAAAACGTTTTGTCCGATGCCATACTGGTAAATTCGATGATGATTTTATTCATTGCGCGCAGGCCGCGGCTTGCCGCCGAGCGCCGCCGGAAGGAGGCCGCATGTCCGATACCGTTCGTGCCGAGAAAATCGCGCGCGAGGTCGACGATGCCGCCCGTCAGCTTGCCCAGGCGGGCCGCTTGGACCTGATGCATGAGTTTATCCAACATGGCGATGTGACGGTCTATACGCATGTGACCTCGGTAGCGCGGGCAAGTCTGTCCTTTGCCGAGCGCCTGGGCCGCGTCGGTATCTCCGTCGACCGCTTATCGCTGCTGCGCGGGGCCCTGCTGCACGATTACTTTCTCTATGACTGGCACGATCCCGACCCAAGCCATCGACTGCATGGCTTTCGTCACCCGTTTTTTGCCTTGGCGCGTGCGGAGGAAGATTTTGAGCTGACGCCGCGCGAGCGGAATATTATCGTACGGCATATGTTTCCGCTGGTACCGGTGCCGCCGACGTGTCGTGAGGCATGGATTGTGTGCCTGGCGGATAAATGGTGCGCACTGCGCGAGACGATTGCCGGCCGTCTGCCGCGCAAAGGCGGCGCGAACGATTTGAACGAGGGCCCGAGTGACGGCTCGAGCAAAGAATCGAACGAAAAGAGGAGTGGGTAGACGGTGGGAACCGCGATCGACATGGCATTTGACGGCGCGACGCTTGCCGCCTGTCCGCTCTCGGCGCTGGTACTCTCGTTTGCCTTCTACGGTTTTTGCGGCTGGGTATGGGAGTCGACAGTCTGCGCCATGCTCAACCACGGACGCTTTGCCAACAGCGGCTTTTTGCTAGGGCCGTGTTGTCCCATCTACGGTGCGGGCGGCATTGCGTGCTGGTTGCTGCTGCGTGGAATCCCAGACGCCTCGAGCCAGTTTGTCGCTGCCGCGCTCGTATGCAGCGTGATCGAATATAGCGTGGGCGTGCTGTTGGAAAAAACGACGGGTGCCCGGTTTTGGGATTACTCGCATCTGCCGTTTAACCTGCACGGACGCATCTGCCTGTACTGGGCCTGCGCGTTTGGCTTGGGTGCGTTGTGTATTTGCCGTTTAGTGGAGCCGGCATTGCTGGGGCTGCTTGGCCATCTGCCGGTGCTAATCGTGCGCTTGGCCGCCTTTATCGTCGCGGTCGCGATGATGGTCGATGCGGTGTGCTCGTTGGCGAGCTGGCGGCGTCTGTCCGATCAGCTTGAGCGTGTGCGTGCCGACCTTGCCGACCGCATCAATGAGTCGCTTGCCGACGCCTCCGACTCTATGCTCGAACGTATTCCCGATTCGGCGATTGACTCGGTGGCGCAGACGCATATCCGCGGTCGCGCCGTTAACGCTTGGCTGGCCGAGCTGGGCGACGCGGCGCTCGATGCCCTGCGCGAGAAGACTTCGATGCCGACGTTTATCTCGGATGGTGCTCGCGGCCTGGCGCTCGCTGCCCGCCGCGTGGCCGATGCCGCGCCGAGTATGCCGCGTCCGTCGCTCGGTCGTCGCCTTGCCGGCAAGCGCATGAGCCGCCCGGTACCGAGCGTGTCACTCAGCCGCCGCGACCTACGCTTCTTTAACGCCTTCCCGCGTCTGCGCATCAATCGTTACGAGGGTGTCATTCGAGCTACCGACCTCCGCGACCGAGCCCGCGAGCTGTTCCGGCGCTAGCCAGAGCGGAGCCAAGCGCGCCCTTCTCGTTCGCACGTTTCCCGTTCGTTTCGCGTCCGTTGCCGCGCCGTTTCCAAGATTGCGGTGCCGTTTCCATTCGACAACGCAGCGTTTAACAACGCCGTATCTGGTCTACACCAGTTGCCCCTCGGCCGCATCATGAGCGCCGACAACGTTCATGCGACCAAGGGGGAGCGAATGTACGATACGGGATCGACAACGTTTATGCTCATCTGCACCATGCTCGTGTTTTTAATGACACCGGGTCTGGCGTTTTTCTATGGCGGCCTGTCCAGGCGCAAAAATGTCATCAACACCATGCTTATGTGCTTTGGCGCCATTGGCCTGGTTGGTGTGCTGTGGATTGTTGCCGGCTGGTCGCTGGCCTACGGTGGCGACGGTTCTAGCCCGTTTATTGGCGGCTTTGACCAGTTGCTGTGCCTGCCGGTGCTCAACCAGGTGCTGCAGGCGGCCGAGGGCAATGCTGCGGATGGTGCCGTCTACCCTCAGATCATCAACATCGCCTTCCAGATGGCGTTTGCCATGATCACCGCCGCTATCGTTACGGGCAGTCTGGCAGGCCGCGTTAAGTTTGGTGCCATGACGGCCTTCCTGGGCATTTGGCTGCTCGTGGTCTATGCGCCGCTCGCCCACATGGTTTGGGGCGGCGATGGTTCCTTTATCGGCGACATCATCGGCGCGCTCGACTTTGCCGGCGGCGACGTGGTACACATTTCGTCCGGTCTCACGGGCCTGATTCTCTGCTTAATGCTCGGCCGTCGTCGCGGCTTTGGCATGGTGAGCTACCGTCCGCATAACGTGCCGTTTGTGGCGCTGGGCGCCGGTCTACTTTGGTTTGGTTGGTTTGGCTTTAACGGCGGCAGCGAGTTTAAGGCCGACGCCGTGGCGGCACTCGCCATCCTCAACACCGTGACGGCCAGCGCGGCGGGCATGGTCTCGTGGCTTGTCGTCGAGCGCGTGCACACCGGTCGTCCCACGCTGGTGGGTGCTAGCACCGGTTTGGTTGCGGGCCTTGTGGTGGTTACGCCGGGTGCGGGCTTTGTCGAGCCGTGGGCGGCGCTGGTCATGGGCCTGATCGTATCGCCCGTCTGCTATCTGGCCATCAGCCATCTTAAGACCAAGTTCGGCTACGACGATGCGCTCGACGCGTTCGGTTGCCACGGTATCGGCGGCATCTTGGGCGGTGTGCTCACGGGCCTGTTCTGCGTGCCGGAGCTCTCGTGGACCGGTAAGGGCGGCCTGTTCTACACGGGCGACGTGTCGCTGCTTGTCTCGCAGGTTCTGGGCATTGTGGTGACGGTCGTTATTGTGCTGATGCTCGACTTGGTGATCGCCGCGGTGGTCAAGGCGCTGTTCCACGGTAGCCTGCGCGTGGACGAGGCCGACGAGGCACTGGGCCTGGATGCGAGTCAGCACGGCGAGAGCGCGTACCCCTCGTTCTCCGGACTCGATTAGCAGCGCGGCTTTCCCAAGCACCCGACCTTGCCCCTCAAACCGTCGCTTGCGTACCGAAGTACGCGGCGCTCCTCTTTCGGGGCAATCTCGGGCACTTGGAAAACCCGCGTTATTGAATGGCAATTCATTTCTTTACTAAAGAGAGGAATTCACTATGAAGAAGATCACGGCGATCGTCCGTCAGGAAAAACTTGAGGTTCTCAAAGACGCGCTGTTTGCTGCCGATGTTCGCGGCATGACCATCAACCAGGTGCAGGGCTGCGGCGCGCAGCATGGCTGGAAGGAATACGTGCGCGGCAACGAGTTGCTTGTCAACACGATCCCCAAGGTGCAGTTCACCCTCATCTGCGCCGATGAACATGTCGACGGAATTGTCGACATCATCTGCAATGCCGCCCGCACCGGCGCCGTCGGCGACGGCAAGATCTGGGTCGAGCCGGTCGAGGAAGTCATCCGCATTCGCACCGGCGAACATGGCCCCGCCGCGGTGTAGAATCGACCGTCTGCCATCCGCAACGTTAAAATGCTGCAATGAGGCACAAGGCTTGCGTTGCGGATGGGCGGATTATGGGTCGCAATAAATATCCCGAGGAGACGGTCGCGAAGATTCTCGACGCGGCACTGGAGCTATTCTGCGCACAGGGTTATGAGGGGACGAGTATTCAAGATATCGTTGACCGTCTCGACGGCATGACCAAGGGCGCTGTCTATCATCACTTCAAGAGCAAAGAAGAGATTTTCAACGCCGCGTTTGATCGGGCGATGACTCCGATTGTTGAGCACCGCCGCTCGATGCTTGGCGTCGGTAATATGACCGGAGCCCAAAAGCTCAAGCGACTGTACGCTCCCGAGTCCGTTATTCCACAAATTGAGCTATGGGCACGTATGCGTCCTGCAGCAGATCCGGTAAAAAGCTCGCGCCTACTGGCGATGCAGTACCAGGGCTCATTTGACGAGTCGGCCGATGGCTGTCTCTTGCCAGTGATCGAGGAGGGCATCGCCGACGGCTCCATTGCGTGCGAATGCCCGCGCGAAGCGGCGGAGGCCGTATCGTTGTTGGCGAATCTTTGGCTGCTGCCATTGTTCCGTCCGCTCGAGCCCAAGGAGCGAATGCTCGCTCGCGCACAATGTTTGGCGCAGATGGCTGCCGCGGTGGGGCTCGATTTGGGTAATGAAGTGCTTCAGACAACGGCGCAGATTTGGGGCGTATGGGACCGCGCCGGGTGGTAATATAGATACCAACGGTATGTAATTGATTTGTGAGGGTAGCCACGGCTGCCCTTTTCAAGTCATTAAATACATACTAGTGGTATGTATAGGGGGTGGGCTTATGGCTGGGCTGAGAGACGTCGGTGTCTCGTTGAAATCAAAAACAGTGCGGTCAATCAGGCTCGCGGAACTTCTGGTTGCGCAGCTGTGCACGTATTCGATGCTGTCGGCGCTGTGCTTTGCGTATCCACTTTACTTGTTCGATCGCAGTGGATCGTCAACGTTATATGGCGTCGTCGCGGCGATAGCGTTCATACCCGGCGTACTTGCAACTCCGGTTGGCGGAATCTTGGCGGATAGGGGAAGACATCGCGAGGTCCTCGTGTCCCTCGGCATTGCTCTGATGACTGCATCACTGCTGTCTATCCCCATGAAGCACTCATTGCCTCTTGCGGTCGTCGTAGTAGCGATACTTTGTGTTCAATATGGTTCTCAATCGCTGCTGAAGCCAATGCTCCAAATTGAGACGGTGCGCATGGCGGGTGAAGAGAAGGTTGAGCGGGCCACTGCATTGGTTTCGCAGATGACCATGGTGAGCAATATCTTGGGCCCTGTGGTCGGGACGGCAGTCTATGGGTACTTTGGCATCGATGCTCTTTGCACAACCGCGTCGGTGGCGTTTGCGATTTCAGCTCTCTTGTTTGGGGGCGCGCTCAAGCAAAATGCCTCATTTGAAACGATGGGAGACGGCGCGACTCGTACGACATGCCGAAACGATTTTCGGGAGTCGATTCGGTATCTGTTGCAAAATGCATTATTGGTCGCTGTGATTTTGCTTGCGGCAGTTTTGAACCTTGCGTTGGTTGGGCTAATGATTGGCGCTCCCATTATTGTTACAAAGCATCTCGGCATGCAATCGTCCTGCGTTGGGATAGTTGAGGTGGCTATGGGCTTGGGTGGTCTTGCCGGCAGTGGCTTGGTCGGCATTTGGCCGCATCGTTTTTCTTTCAATGGCATATGTCGATATGTTGCGATGATCTGTTTTGGAGTCGCACCGATCATTGTCACGCTACTGTTCGGCGCAGATGCATGCATGCTCACCGTGTTTGTGGTTGGTTCGGCATGGGTCATGGTGTGGGCGAGCATTGCGTCGGTTGAAATTATCGCGTTTGTTCAGCGGGCAGCGCCGACTGAGCTCTGCGGAAAAGTGCTTTCGGTCGTTTACATGGTCCTTTCCTGCGCAATACCTATCGGCCAATTGACGTACGGGGTTGCATATGATCGATGGACACCGGCGATTGTATTCGCAGCCATGTTGGCGGTGCTGACGTTGACGACGGCTCTGTTTTATCGGCTGAAAAATCGATTGCGGCGATTGTCTTAACGCGCTGGGGCACCGTGAATTTGTGAAGGCGGTGGTACGCCGCGCCGGGACGGCATTGTTTGGACATGCCTCTCCTTCGTCTACAATATCGGGCAGACGAAGGAGAGGCATGTCCATGATCAAGATGTTCGCGAGTGACTTAGACGGAACGCTGCTGAACGCCCTGCATGAGGCGGATGGGACCATCCGCCGTGCCATTCGCGAGCTGACCGAGGCTGGCCTGCATGTGGTTCCCGCGACCGGGCGCTCGACGTTGCCAATCGGCGAGCATGGCTTTACGGGCCTGGCGCTTGACGCCTGCTGCTCCAACGGGTCCATCGTGCGCGACAGCCATGGTGAGGTGCTCAAGACCTGGACCATCGATCCGCAAGTCACTGAGGAACTGCTCAAGGCGTTTCCGGACATTTGCTTTGATTGCTCCACGCCCGATGGCATGTACTCGAGCGGTTCGTTCGAGATGCATCAGGCGGGCTTTAAAAAGGACAGCCCCATCAAGCGTATTGTGATGCGCGGCATGCGTGCACGCGGCGGGTATCACGAGGAACAGTATTTCGACCAGTCGATCGGTGACATCCTGCGCCACGATGTGTGCAAGATCAACTGCCGCGTGACCTCGCCCGAGCTGGAGCGTGACCTTAAGGCGTATCTTGCCGAGCGTTCGGACCGTGTGGTCAACGCGCCGTTCGATCCGGTGATGTTCGAGATCACGGACGTGGCGTGCAACAAGGGCGAGAGCGTGGCCTGGCTGGCGGGCTACTACGGTATTGCCGAGGATGAGGTCGCGGTCTACGGCGACGGCGGCAACGATATCGCCATGCTCAAGCGTTTCCGCCACAGCTACGCGACCAAAAACGCAAGCGATGCCGCCAAGGCCGCCGCGAGCGCAACCATCGGCAGCTGCATGGCCCGCGCCGTCCCCAAACACATGCTCGCCACCATGCGCAAGCAAAACTCCCGCACCGTCATCGAATAATGTGACAAAGGGACTGTCCCTTTGTCACATGGGGGATACCGGCTTTTGGCGTATAGGACTATTACGCTTTCGCCACCAACAAATTTCGAGTTATTCGGCCTGTCGGAGGACGTTAAATGGCTAAAGATGCCCTCTCGGGAACATTCATGCCTCTAATGGTGTTTGATTCGGTGACGTAAGTGCGCAAATGGGCATGTATACGCTCAAATAAGGACAAAAACCCTCAGATAATCCCGGCGGTGCATTTATACAGAACCAGTAGCGTGGCCGAATAACTCGAAAAATGTAGGTGGCAGTTCGGCGACAAGCTCGGGTATGGCAAAGGAACTGTTCCTTCGCCATACCCGAGCTCCGATCTTCTGAAATACGAACAAACATTCGCATATCTAACTGCGCTTTGATAGAACCGGTATCGTTGACGGCAGTTCCATGTGCCGGGCAGCGCCCTCCATCTGATGGGAGGTGATGCCCATGACCGATTTGATTGATTTCGTGAGGCTCCTGACCGCATTGGTCTCGCTTTTTATGACGCTTATCGGACTTTCCGAGGCACTCAAGCAACGCTCGAAGCGTAACAGAAGGGGTCGCCGCCGCTAAGGCGTTGACCCCCTAAAACAAGCAACGGCGCTGCCCAGCCAGCTACAACTTGGGCTGCCGTCGACACTATTCTACCCATGAATGACATTTTGGACAATCGGTAATGCCGCCGTGGATTGTGACAAAGGGACTGTCCCTTTGTCACAACCCAAATATTGCCTTTACGTGTTGATACACACGGTGTGCAATAATACTCGCACTGTGCAATAGCGCACAGGCTGAGTAACAAGGAGGACGCTTGTCCCAGCTTGAGAAATGCGATCGCCGGTCCCTTCGCTCGCAGCGTGCCCTTCGCCAGGCACTTGCCAGCGAGCTTGCCGAAAGCGGCGACCTTTCGCGCATTAATGTCGCGTCACTCACCGAGCGTGCCGGCCTTACGCGCCGCACGTTCTATTCGCACTACCGCGATATTCCCGACTTTATCAATCAAATCGAGGACGGCTTGCTGGCCGAGATCCGTGAGCACATTGAGCTCATCACTGCAGCTCAGCTGCCCGATCTCTATCACAACATCGATGAGCTCGAGCCGGCGCCCGGTTCGGTTGAGCTGCTGCGTTATCTTGCGGTCAACCGCGACTTAATCGGTGCGCTGCTGGGTCCGGGCGGCGACCAGGCCTTCATTAAAAGGATCATCGACACCGTGCGTGAGGCTGTGGTGCCGCGTGCGCAGACGGGCATTTTGGGCCTGGCGCTGGGCACGTTCTTTGACTACTACGTCACCTATGTCGTGAGTGCCGAGGTCGGCATGATTCAGCGCTGGTTTGAGCGCGGGCTCACCGAATCGCCCGAGGCCATGGCGCGCATTATGACGGTGCTCGCTTTTGTGCGCCCTGGTGACCTGTATGGACAACCCATCGATATCAACGTGCCAGAATACGGCATGAAGCTTTTGAATTTGCAGCTCGAGGACGCGGTCGACACCGCCGCAACCGTCGAGTCCAACAACTAAGAGGAGAGACAATGAGCAAACTCGTCGAGGGCATTAAGGACCGTGTGGTCGCTGCCGCACGTGAGGCCGCGCCCGCCGTGGTGGATGCCGCGCAGAAGGCCGCGACTGCCGCTGCCGAGATAGTCACTGAGAAAGTCGCCGAGGCTAAGAATACGGCAGGGGAGACGTCCGTCACTGGCGAGCCCGCCACCGCCGCCGAGCCCGTAGCCGCCGCCCACGCCCCCGAAGGCGCGATCTTCACCCCCGAGAACGCTCGTGGCAACCTGCACCTGGGCATCGACGTGGGCTCCACCACCGTTAAGCTCGCCGTGCTCAACGATGACAACCAGATCGTCTACGCCAAGTACCAGCGCCACCACACCGACGTCCGTGCCTGCGCCCGCGACCTGTTCGAGGGTGCTGCGACTGTGCTGCCGACGGCCCAAATGACCTGCGCCATTACCGGCTCGGGCGGCCTGCTGCTGTCCCAGTGGCTCGACCTGGAGTTTGTCCAGGAGGTCATCGCCAGCAAGCGTGCCGTCGAGACCCTCATCCCGGCCACCGACGTCGCCATCGAGCTGGGCGGCGAGGACGCCAAGATCATCTACTTCGACAACGGCATCGAGCAGCGCATGAACGGCACCTGCGCCGGCGGTACGGGCGCCTTCATCGACCAGATGGCAACCCTGCTGCACACCGATGCCAGCGGCCTCAACGAGCTCGCGGCCAACGCTACCACCATCTATCCCATCGCCAGCCGCTGCGGCGTCTTTGCCAAGACCGACGTTCAGCCGCTGCTCAACGAGGGCGCCCGTCCCGAGGACGTGGCTGCCTCCATCTTCCAGGCCGTCGTGACACAGACCATCTCGGGCCTGGCGTGCGGCCGTCCCATCCGCGGCAACGTCGCCTTCCTGGGCGGCCCGCTGCAGTATCTCTCCGAGCTGCGCCACCGCTTCTACCTCACGCTCGACCTGGACGAGGAGCACCGCATTGTGCCCCAAAACGCCCACCTGTTTGTGGCGAGCGGTGCCGCCATGGCGCACGAGTCCAATAAGCTCAGCACGTTCCCGCAGCTCATCGAGGCCATCGATGCCCTGGGTGACACGCAGGGCGCCGAGGTCGAGCGCCTGGACCCGCTCTTTGCCACCGACGAGGACTTTGCCGAGTTCAAGGGTCGCCACGACACCGAGGTCGTCCCCAAGGGCAAACTCGATGGCTACACCGGCCGCGTGTTCATCGGCATCGACGCCGGTTCCACCACCATGAAGGCCGCGCTCGTGGGCGAGGACGGCCAGCTGCTGCATACCTGGTACGGCAACAACAACGGTGACATCCTGGGTACGGCCAAGGTCATCATGGCCGATTTCTACAACCATATTCCCGCGGGCTGCACCATCGGCCACGTGACCACCACGGGCTACGGCGAGGCGCTGCTCATCGAGGCTCTCAAGGCCGACTCCGGCGAGATCGAGACCGTCGCGCACCTGCGCGGCGCCAAGGCGTTCCTGCCCGGCGTCGAGTTCATTCTGGATATTGGCGGCCAGGACATGAAGTGCCTGCGCGTCAAGGACGGCGTCATCGAACACATCATGCTCAACGAGGCCTGCTCGTCGGGTTGCGGTAGCTTTATCGAGAGCTTCGCCGTCTCTATGAACATGGACGTGCGCGCGTTCGCCGATGCCGCCATCCATGCCAAGGCCCCGGTCGACCTGGGCAGTCGCTGCACGGTCTTTATGAACTCGCGCGTCAAGCAGGCGCAAAAGGAAGGCGCCACGGTGGGCGACATTGCGGCCGGCCTGTCCTATTCCGTCATCAAGAATGCCCTGTTCAAGGTCATTAAGCTGCGCGACCCCAAGGAGATCGGCAGCCAGGTGATCGTCCAGGGCGGCACCTTTATGTCCGACGCCACGCTGCGCGCGTTTGAGCAGCTCACGGGCGTTCATGCCGTGCGTCCCGACATCGCCGGCTGCATGGGCGCCTACGGTGCGGCCCTGCTCGCCCGCGATCGCGCCGGCGCCGACGGCACCTCGACCATCCTTTCGGCCGAGGACATCGCGCACCTCACCGTGACGCAAAAGCATGTTCGCTGCGGCCGCTGCTCCAACAACTGCCAGCTTACCGTCAACGACTTTGGCGGCGGCAGGCGCTTTATCACCGGCAACCGCTGCGAGAAGGGTGCCGGCCACAAAAAGCAGAAGACCGAGGCTCCCAACCTCTTCAAAAAGAAAAACGAGCTGCTCTTTAACCGCGAGGTGCTGAGCCCCGACGAGGCCCCGCGCGGCACCGTCGGCATTCCGCGCGCGCTCAACATGTACGAGAACTACCCCTTCTGGCATGCGTTCTTTACGCGCCTGGGCTTTAGCGTGCAGCTGTCCGACCAGTCGAGCAAGAAGACCTACCAGGCGGGTATCGAGTCCATGCCGTCCGAGAGCGTGTGCTATCCGGCCAAGATGAGCCACGGCCATGTGATGAACCTTATCGACCGCGATGTCGACTTTATCTGGATGCCGTGCGTGCGCTGGGAGCGCAAGGAGGATCCGACCGCCGGCAACTGTTACAACTGCCCCATCGTCATGAGCTACCCCACGGCGTTGGCACTCAACATCGACGAGATCCGCGAGCAGAACATCGAGTTCCTGTACCCGTTTGTGCCCTATCATGACAAAACCGAGCTCAAGCGCCGTCTGTACCAGGTGCTCGCCGTCGACCGTGTGGCCGATGCGCAAGCCGGTCGCGGTCGCGTGCGTGGGCCCAAGATCACGCGCTCCGAGGTCGATGCCGCTGTCAACGCTGCCTTTGAGGCCGATGCGCGTTTCCACGAGGACATCCAGACCATGGGCGAGGAGGCTCTTAAGTGGGTCGAGGACCACGGCGGTCACGGCATCGTGCTCGCCGGTCGTCCCTACCATAACGACCCCGAGATCAACCACGCCCTGCCCGAGCTTATCTCGAGCTTTGGCTTTGCGGTCTTTACCGAGGATTCGCTTGCGCATCTGGTGAAGCCCGAGCGCCCGATCCGCGTCGTCGACCAGTGGATGTACCACAGCCGCCTGTACGCCGTCGCCCGCTTTGTGACCATGCGCAACGACCTGGACCTGATCCAGCTCAATTCCTTCGGCTGCGGTCTCGATGCCCTGACCACCGATCAGGTGCAGGAGATCCTGGAGGCCAGTGGCAAGATCTACACCGTGCTCAAGATCGACGAGGTGTCCAACCTGGGCGCCGCGCGCATTCGCATCCGCTCGCTCATGGCGGCACTCAAGGACCAGGAGGCCGAGCGCTTGGCCGAGGCCACGGCTGCGGGCAAGGTCTTTGAGCAGGGCGACGCTGCGCCGGTGGCGCCCTCCACGGATGCCCCCGCGTTCGCGAGCCGCAAGTACACGTTCGAGGCACAGCGTGAGAGCGCCTCGACCGCATGGCCCAAGGTGCCCTTTACCGAGCAGATGCGCGACGAGGGCTATACCATCCTGTGCCCGCAGATGGCGCCGATCCACTTTGACCTGGTCAAAGAGGTGTTCCGCGGTGCCGGCTACAACTTGGAGCTGCTGCCCTCGACCGATCACGATGCCGTCGAGGCTGGCCTGCGCTATGTGAACAATGACATTTGCTACCCGTCGATTCTGGTGACGGGCCAGATTATGGAGGCCATCGAGAGCGGTCGGTACGACCTGTCCAAGACCGCCGTGGTCATCAGCCAGACCGGCGGCGGCTGCCGTGCCACCAACTACATCGCGCTCATCCGCAAGGCCCTGCGTGAGAGCGGGCATCCCGAGATCCCCGTGATCTCGCTTTCGGCCGTGGCGCTTGGCGAGGACAACCCCGGCTTTAAGCTGACGCCGGCGCTGCTTAAGCAGGCAGTCTACGCGGTGCTCTTTGGTGACGTGATGATGCAGATGCTCTACCGCTGCCGCCCGTACGAGGCCACGCCCGGTGCCGCCAACGCGCTCTACGAGGAGTACATGGCGCGTGCCCGCAAGCTGGCGCCCAAGTTTAACCGCCACAACTACACCAAGCTGTGCCGCGAGGCCATCCGCGCGTTCGACACCATGCCGCTCGTGGGCGAGGGCACCAAGCCGCGCGTGGGCGTGGTCGGTGAGATCTTGGTCAAGTTCCACCCCACAGCCAATAACCACGTGGTCGATGTCATCGAGCGCGAGGGCTGCGAGGCCGTGGTACCGGGCCTGCTCGACTTCTTCCTGTACTCCATGAGCAACGCCGAGCTGCAGAAGGACGAGCTGGGTAGCTCTGCCACTACGCGCGCGGGCATGCAAGCGCTCATCAAGCTTGTGGACTGGATGCGTACGCCGGTGGAGGAGATGCTCGAGAAGTCCCGCCGCTTCGAGGCGCCCGAGCGCATCGGCACCATGGCCGACAAGGCCCGCACGGTGCTTTCGGTGTGCAACAACATGGGCGAGGGCTGGCTGCTCACGGCCGAGATGCTCGACCTGATCGATCACGGTGCGCCCAACATCATCTGCACGCAGCCCTTCGCGTGCCTGCCCAATCACGTGGTGGGCAAGGCCGTGATTAAGGAGCTGCGCCGCCAGCATCCCGAGAGCAACATCGTTGCGGTGGACTACGACCCCGGTGCGTCCGAGGTCAACCAGCTCAACCGTATTAAGCTCATGATTAGCGTGGCCAAGGAGAACATGCGCGCCGGTAAGGGCTTTAAGCTCGAGAAGGTGGCGCCGCTCGCGATGGACGAGGTCACCGGCCAGATGCGTGCCCATGACGGCTGCGTGAGCTGCGGGCCGGCCAGCGAGGAGGCCGTCACATCGGTCGCCAAGCGTCTGGGACGCGGCATTAAGAAGTAGCTTGCCCGCTATGGGCTAGATATGAGACAAACGGGTGGCAGCCGTGCCGGCTACCACCCGTTTTTGCTGGACATATGTTGCGTAAACGCCCCAACTATCACCCTTTGCGAACTTAGATTTCGGAAGTATGCGGCAAAATCTGAATAGGCCGAGCACACCGGATATATCCAAGCTCTGTACCTGCGGTTTTATTGGCGAAAAACCAGGATGTGCTCAAGAGTTCCGGAATTTGCCGCATACTTCCGAAAACGACGTCTCGGTGGCACCAAAAACTGCCCTCGGAACCCTGAGATAATGAACATATGTAGCCGTTTGCCGCGAAATACCGCCCGTTTATAGAACCCACCCCCAGCGCGCGTCATCCTTACGGTTGAATAAATACACATCTATGGAATTACGTAGGAGAGGACCGTTCCATGAGCTACAAGACCGTTTGTGTTGCCGGCGGCGGCGTGTTGGGAAGCCAGATTGCCTTTCAGGCTGCCTACTGCGGCTTTGATGTAACGATTTGGCTGCGCAGCGAGGGCAGCATCGGCCGCACCCAGCCCAAGATCGATCACGTGCGCAAGGAGTACATCGCGGCAATCGAGGGCATGGCGGACGGTACGGGCGAGTGGTGCGCCGGTATCGCCGATGGCACCCAGCCCTTCGACAAGGAAGCGGCGCTCGCCGCCGTCGAGCGTGCCTACTCCACACTCAAGCTGGAGCTCGATCTTGCCAAGGCCGTGGCCGACGCCGACCTAGTCATCGAGTCTATGGCCGAGGACACCCAGGCAAAGATCGACTTCTACAAGAAGCTCGCCCCGGTTCTGCCGCAAAAGACCGTCATCGTGACCAACTCATCCACGCTGCTGCCGAGCACCTTTGCCAAGTACACCGGCCGTCCCGAGAAGTACCTGTCGCTGCACTTTGCCAATTCCATCTGGAAGAACAACATGACCGAGGTCATGGCGCAGGACCAAACCGACAAGCGCTACTTCGACGAGCTTGTCGACTTTGCCAACGATATTCGCATGCTTGCCCTGCCCGTCAACAAGGAAAAGAACGGCTATCTGCTCAATTCCATGCTGGTGCCATGGCTGCTTTCGGGCCTTGATCTGTACGTCTCGGGCGTGAGCGATCCCAAGAGCATCGACCTCGCGTGGACGCGTGGCACCGGCGCTCCCAAGGGCCCGTTCCGCGTATTCGACACGGTGGGTATCCAGACGGCCTACAACATCGTCATGCAGTATCAGAAGGTGCCGGGCCTGGTGAGCCCGCTGCTCAAGAAGATGATGATGCCCTACAACTTTAAGGCCATGGCCTCCGTCCTCAAGAAAATGCTCGACGAAGGCAAGCTGGGCGAAAGCTCGGGCGAGGGCTTCTTCAAGTACTAAGAACGATCCCTCGGGGTCGGAGGAAAACGGATCATTTTCGGCCGCCAGCAGTGAGAAGATGGACCCAGAAATAGAAAGGAGTGGCAATGGGCTGGCTCGGGCTTTGAAGACAAGTTATTGCAGGCCCAGGGCGATTTCTCGCTCAATGCAGGCCAGCACAGCGTGACGTATCTGCCGAGTTCTGACACGGCAGCGACTGGTCGCTACCAGGTGCTGCTATACGACAACAACTTTGGTGCGGCCGAGAGCTATCCCAAGTTCGACTGGGGCCAGCTGGGCGCCGCGGTGGTGACCGACTACAGCAAGGGAACGCATTCGTTTGGGCGCATCTTTACGGTGGATGAGACCGCGCGCACCTACAAGCTTGTGGACCAGATCGCGGTGCCGTTCTCGGGCTACGTTAGTAGTGCGCAGCGCGTCGGCGATTCGAATAGCATGCTCGTGGCTTCGGGCCAGGCCAAGACCTTCACCGAGTACGATCGCTATGGACTTCCCATCGCCACCTACGAGATGGAAGCCGAGAAGTACATCTACCGCGTGTACAAGTACGAGCTGTAGCGCTGCGCTCTGCATCACTTCACGTCAAATTCCACGCGGTCGAGTTCAGGCACGTTGAGGTCGATGAGCTTGCGGGCGACGCGGCGATCGTGTGCCCCAAGCGCCTCGCTTGTCGTCACATGGGCGACGATTTCGCGCTCTACAATGCCTTCCTCGTCCCCTTCGGTGGCCGAGGTCTCGACGGCGACGGTGTAATCCTTAAAGCCTGGCAGCACCGCCGCAAGCTCGCGCGTGGTTTCGGTGACGCCGTAGCCGTCCTGCACGCCGGCCTGCGCCGAGCCAATGGAGCCTGCTGTCATGACGATGCAGGGGATGGCAAAGATCGTCGTGCCCACAATGATGCGGCGGCGCACCTTGCGCGACAGCTCGTCGACCTCGGCGTCTTCCTCAGCGGTCACAATGCCGTCGCCGTTCAGGTCGCGCTTGAGCGGCACGCGCAAAAGAAGCAGCACGGCTTCGGCAGCCAGTGCGATAAAGACCACGTTGATGCCAAACTCATAAAGTGCCGAGAGAAACAGTGATCCGCTTGCGATGGCGATGCCGTAGCCCGCCGCGCACAGGGGCGGCATGAGCGCGGTCGCCACGGCCACGCCGGCGATGAGCGTGGCGGGTTCCTGGTCGCGCGAGTTGCCCAGCCCGCCTGCAAAGCCGCCTGCGAGTGCGACGGTAAGGTCCCAGACGGTGGGTGTCGAGTTGTCGATGATGGCGGCCGTGGTGGTGCCAAGGGGCGAGAGCTTAAAGTACAGCGTGGACGTGACCAGGCAAAAGGCCATCTGCAGCGCAAGGCTGGCGACGGCTTCGACGGTAATCTCGCGGTCGAGCGTGGCAATACCGTATGCCATGGCAAGGACCGAGCCCATGAGCGGGCAGATGAGCATGGCGCCCACGATGGCGATGTCCGAATCGATATCGAGGCCGATGCTCGCGATCAACATGGCGATGATGAGGATGCATAGGTGGGAGCCAGTCAGACGCGCCCCGTTTACAAAACGCTTGCGGATCACATGATAGGGCGCGCGTCCCTCGCGAATGTTGAACGCGCGCTTGAGGAAGCGGGTGATGTTTTCCATGGCTTCGCTATGAGCGGGGCGGATGCCGTGACGCCGATGATGACGCTCGCGCAGTCGCTTGATCTGTTGTTTGTCGAGCTCCATGTCCACCTCGTTCCAGCGCGGTCCGCGCAACGCGCCCGTTGTCTTAACTCTACACCGTGGCGGGCGAGGTGTCTGTTGGATGCGGAATCCGATAGGACGGATGACGCGGGAGCAAATGCAAATCACAGGCTCAATTCCATCACGCGAAAATATGATGCACCAGCTCCTTCAAATGTGACGAAATTGTGAAGCACAGGAGCATGAATTTCAAAAAATACGCTGGTCGCCAATGTTGCGCAACAGAATTCAAAAATCAGCTCCTACATTTTGAAGCGTATGGATACATCCGTGTCAAAGGGAGAAAGCCATGACAAACTACAGTCCACAACACTTTGAGCCTCGGGCCAAGGCCGTCAACGTCAAGGGCGTTGCCAACCGCGCCGTCGCAACCGTTTTGACGGCGGGCCTCATCGCTCAGCCGCTTATGTCGCCGCTGGCGGCAATCGCCGCACCGTCAACCGGTAACGGCGATTCTGTGCAGGGGGGGGTAGTTCTGTAGAGAATACCGTTGCCGCCGGTAACCAAGCGGTCGTAAAGACGGCTGCCCAGCTGGCCGAGGAGTCGGCAAAGCAGCTCAAGGACGCTCAGGCCGCCTACGATGCCGCCCAGAAGAAGGCCGACGCGGCGGGCCAGTCTCAAAAGCAGGCGCAGCAGCAAAAGAATCAGGCCTCGCAGGCCGTGACCGATAACGCCGCCGAGCAGAACGAGGCCGAGGTAGCCGCGCTTCAGGAGAAGATCGACGAGCTTAAGGCGGCCGTCGACAAGGCCGAGCAGCAGCAGAAGAAGCTGGGCGACCTGAACGATCAGCTCGATCAGGCCAACAAGAGTGTCGAGGATAAGACCCAGGCGCTCAAGGACGCCAAGGCAAAGCAGGATGAGGCCAAGAAGGCCCTCGATGATGCCCAGGCCAAGCTCGAGGCCATGGGTATGGACGAGTACGAGGCCGCCAAGAAGGCCGTCGAGGACGCACAGGCAAAGCTCGATGACGCCAATAAGGCCGTTGCTGCTGCACAGGCCAATCTGGACCAGGCCAAGGCCGCCGAGGCCAGTGCACAGCAGGAAAAGAAGGACACTGAGGCCGCTCTGACTTCCGCCCAGGCCAAGAAGCAGGAGACTGCCGCTGCTCTCGCAGCCGCAACCACCGCGCGCGATAACGCCCAGCAGAAGTTCAACCAGGCGCAAGCCGCGCTCGATGCTGCCGTCTCGGGTACGGGTGTTGACCTGAGTGCGCTTGAGGCCACCAAGAACGCTGCTGCTGGTGAGCTCAAGACCGCGCAGGCGGAGCTCAATGCCGCGACGGATGCCGACGCCACCGCACAGGCGAACCTGCAGGCTGCGCAGACTACCGTCACCGCCGCGCAGGAGAAGGCCAACGCCGCCAACGCCGCCGTGGCATCTGCCCAGTCTGCATATGATGCGGTAAGCAAGGAATACAACGCCGCCGTCAGCAAGCGCGACGCCGCCAAGGCCGCATGCGAGCAGGCCCAGCAGACCGAAGCCGACAAGAAGGCGGAGTACGACCGACTCGTCGAGGTCCGTCAGCAGAAGCGCAGCGAGTGGGAGGCGGCCTGCGCCGCTTCGAACGCCGCGGAAAAGGCTTATGACGCTGCTAATGCCCAGGTTGAGGCTCTTGAGCAGCAGATTGCAGACTTAAAGTCCAACATGACCGTTGACCAGGAAGTCATCAATAAGGGCATGCTCGGCTTTATGGCCTACATCAGCAACAGCAGCGATTTCACCGCCACACAGAAAAAGAACGCCCAGGATGCCGTATCGATGCTGACCGGTGCTGAGGACAAGGCCGACTGGTATGACCAGTACGTCGATCAGGATATGTCTCGCGACACCAATCCGCTCTCCTTGGAGCAGATGCGCAACGCCCTGACATATCTCGACACCCAGAACAACCTCCGCAAGGCGAACGGTCAGTCGGCGCTCAGCGTCAGCCTCCGTATGACTGCGGCAGCCGCCCTTAATACATCATATTCATCGAACATCTGGGGACACTCGAACTGCTACTTCGACAACGGTGAAAACCTTGCTGGCGGAGGCGGCGCATATACCGGCGGCGAGACCGAGGATACCCTCGGCTGGCCCTATACCGGCCTCTATACTCAGGAAAAGAAGATTTTCGACAAGTATGTAGAGCAGTATGGTGACAAACTCGGCAAATATCGATATGAGTCCTATTACATCTATCAGAACTACAACAGCATCTACCACGAGTGCGGGCACTATCTCAACATTATCGATGCCTCTACGAGAGCCATCGGCATCGCGACCGGTAGCGGCAAGAATACCGATTCCGAGGTAACCATCTTCGATTACAGCGATGATGACACGCAGGCTGATTTCACTGTCTCCGAGTTCAAGAAGCTCCTCAACGACTACATCGATTCCGCCTACAATGCGGGCGGCACGCAGGCGCAGAAGGCGCAGCTCAAGGAGCTCCAGGGCAAGCTTGCCGAGGCGCAGAAGAACTTTGGAACTACAAGGGAAGCTTACTTCGCAGCTGTAAACGGGCAGGATGCCGCCCAGGACGCTTTCACCGCAGCCGATGTGAACATGAACACCGCCAAGGGCGAGTACGAGAAGGCTAAGTCCGGCACCGCCGCCGCGAAGACGGCATACGACGCCGCCGAAGCCAAACTCAAGGGTATCGACGTCAAGACGCCCAAGACCAAGCTCGACGCCGCCAAGAGCGAGGCCGCTACTGCCCAGGCAGCTCTCGATAAGGCAAACGCCACGCTTGCTGACAGCAAGACGAAGGCAGCCGAGGCCGCCGCTCACAAGGCGAAGGCTCGCAGCGCCCGCGATGCCGCCAAGGCAAAGTCCGAACAGGCCAACGAGGCGTATGACAACGCTACCGCTTCGGTCAAGGACCTTGCCGCCAAGCGCGATGCCGCCCAGGCGGACCTTGCGAATAAGCAGGGCTCGCTTGACGAGGCAAAGAAGGCCGACGATGCCGCCCAGGCTGGTGTAGACAAGGCCCAGGCCGCAGATGTCCAGGCCGCGACTGCTCTTTCGGACGCCAAGCAGGCAGTTGCCGCCAAGACGCAGGCCCTGTCCGACGCGCAGGCCAAGGCCAAGGCCGCCGAGGGCGAGCTTGCCACCGCACACAAGGCCTTCGAGCGCTTCGCCGGCGCTCAGAAGGCGGTCGACGACGCCAAGGCCGCCTATGACGCTGCCGTCGCCGGTGTCGCCGATGCCCAGAAGCAGCTCGAGGCCGCCAACGAAGCCGTCGTCGATGCGAACCTCGAGATCGTCAAGGCCAAGGCCGAGCTTGCCAGCGATGAGGCACTCAAGGCCGATCTTGAGGCTGTCGACCACAAGGCCTCTCTTGCCGCGGGCACGACGGGTAACGAGAAGCTGGTCAAGCTGAACGCTGCCTACGCTCGCTATAAGACCGCCGTCGATGCCGCTGCTGGTCTCAAGGCTGCTCTGAGCGATGCCGATGCCAAACTGTCCGATGCCAACGACGCCTATGCCGCCGCGCTTGCCGAGCTTGGCGATGCCAAGGATGCCCTGGCTGCCGCGCAGGCCGAGTACGACAAGTATCATCCCAAGGCTGAGCCGCAGGCCAAGGCTCAGGTTGCGCAGGCTGCTGCAAAGGCTCCTGTCGCCAAGAAGAAGGCAACGTCGGCCGCGCTCGCCCAGACCGGTGATGACTCCGCGCTTGCGGGCGAGGTCTTCGTCATCGGCGGTATCACCCTCGTGGCCGCTGGTGTGACGCTGGGCGATCGTCGCCGCAAGCAGATGTAGCGATTCGGGCGTCGGCTCTGCAGCGAACTCCAATTCATAGCGGGACCGTCTCGATAGCCAAACGATAAGGCCGGCGCGCTGTCAAACGCAGCGCGCCGGCCTTTCTTTGTTTCGATATCAAAAAGCCCGGTCGGCAGCCGCGAAAGCTACCGACCGGGCAAGCCGTAGGCAATATGGTTGCTGTCGAGCAGCTGCTCGACTTAGCCCAGCAGGCTCAAGCCCACGGAGACAAACGCCAGGATAACGCCGACGATGGACTCGCCGCCGAGCAGGCCGCTGGCGACAACCAGGCCCTGCTCTTGGAAGGCGGCGTCCTTGGTGGCCTTCTCCTCGTCCGAAAGACCGGCCTCGGCGTCGCGGTGGGCGGACCACTTGTCGTAGGCGAGCTTGACGCAGGAGCCCAGGAATGCCGTGAGTGACATGTAGAACGGCAGGTACACGCCCAGGCCGATCATCATGGCCGGAATGCCAAGCCAGTACATGACGATGCCGGCGATAAAGCCACCTGCGAACCACGGCACGCTCGGGATGCCCGAGACCATGGTGGCGACCACGCTTGCCTGCGCGGCCACAAAGCTCTTGTCGGGGCCGAAGGCGTCCGGACCATAGGCGGTGACGAGCGCGACCATGACAGCGGCAGCGACCAGGGCACCCACGATGCCGCCAATGGCTTGGCCGATCCACTGCGCACGCGGGTTGGTGCCCAGCACGGCGCCGGCCTTAAAGTCGTTCATGACGTCGCCCGCAAGGCCGCACGCCACGGCTACGATGCCGGCGATAAAGAACAGCTTGACCTGAGCGATCTGTGCGAAGGCAGCCACGATGAGCATGACGATGAGGCCAAAGATCTCCATGGGGTCGATACCCGTCTGGCCGCAGCTCTGCGCGCTCATGATGGTGGTGACAAAGGTGAACAGCGTGACGATGACGGCCGGGACGGGACCAAGGTCGAGCGCGATGGCAACGATCACGGCGATGGCTGCGGTGCCCAGGCCGATGATGCCGGCATCGAGCTTAAGGGAGCCCGAGATGAGCGACTGCTCGTTGGTGTCGGTGGAGCTGTCGGCGGCGAGGCCGCGGACGATGCCGGTGACCTGCGGCAGGATGTCCTTAAGGACGACGGCGACGCCAAAGCCCATCATAAGGCCCATGCCGAGGGACTTGACGATGCCCTGCGCGGTCACAACATCGAACAGACCGGCAGCGGTGCCGCCGACGATGATGCCAAAGTTGCCCAGCAGCGCGCCGGCAAACCAGAACGCGACGGGGGCGAAGCCCACCAAAAAGCCGATGGACAGCAACATGGGCGAGTTATAGATGGCAAAGGTCACGCCGGGGATATTGAGCGTGCACAGCATGCTGGGCACCACGCCCAGAGCGTCGCGAAGCACGCTGTAGATGCCTGCGATGGCCATGGAGCCAAAGAGCTGCTTGCCGGTCTTGCCGCCGGCCTCGGTGGCGCGCAGGGTCTGAGCTGCGGCGTTGCCGGTGGGGAACTCCAGCGCGGCGTCCACGATAAAGTGACGGTGGATGAGCGCTGTCGCCAGAAGGCCCAAGATGGTGCCGGCGAGCGCCACGATAAACATGTCGAGCCAGCTGATCTGGTCGGCATAGCCCAGCATCCAGGCGCCCGGGATGGTAAACGCCAGGCCGCCGGCGACCATGGCGCCCGCGGACATGATGGTGTGGGTGACGTTGGCCTCGTTGAGGCTGGCGTTGCCCATGAGCTTCAGGAAGAACAGCGAAATGACGGCAGCGAAAATGATCGGCCAGGGGAGTGCGCCCATCTTGAGGGCCGTGTAGGCCGAGCTTGCCGTGATGATCACGCAGCCAAGGACGCCGATGACGACGCCGCGCAGTGTGAGTTGACCGCGCATCGAGGTGCGGTTCGAGGGATTGCTCATATAGAACTCCTTTGCGTATATCCGCTTCCCCCGGGAGCGCCGCTACGGATACGGCGCGGGAAGTCGGGTTACCAAGGGCCGCCGCGTGAGCTCGCAAACGACCGCGCACCAGTATAGCCGCACGGCAGCTCATTTGGGACGGGGCTTTTTTAGCTGCCCCTGTTTGCCGGATGATTATTCTGGGACGGGGATTTAAAAATCATTAGGTACGCAATGATTTTTAAATCCCCGTCCCAGAATAATCATCGGGATATACTGCTGGACAGACGAAAGGAGCGCCAACGATGCTTAATGGCTGCGCATATATATTGACGGTCGACGTGGGCAACACGTTCATTCGCTTTGGCCTGTTTGCCGAGGATTCAGCCGCGGCGCAGGAATGCCCGCTTGCGACGTGCGAGATCACCACGCCGTCGAGCATCACAGCAGACGAGGCGCGCATGCGTCTCGTGCAGGTCATGGCCGCACTGGCGGCCGACGCAGGCATGCCGGGTGCGCTTGTGCCCGCGGCTGCTGTGCTGAGCTGCGTGGTGCCGGCGCTCGAGCGCCCGTGGAAAGCGGCGCTTTCCCGCACCTGCACGGGGCGCGTGCTCACCGTGGGGCCGGGACTTAAGACCGGCATGCCCGTGCACTACGACGATCCGGCCGAGATCGGCCCCGACCGCATCGCCGATGCTGTGGCGGCACGCGCCGTCTACGGCTCGCCGTGCATTGTGATCGACCTGGGCACCACGACCAATATCGAGGTCATCGACGCGCACGGTACCTTTGTCGGCGGTGTCATCGCGCCGGGTCTGGCACTTGGCGCCCGCTCGCTTTCGGCCGCTGCGGCGCGCCTGCCGCAGGTCGAGCCCTCGGCTCCCACGCATGTGATTGGCCGCAACACGCGCGAGGCGATGCGCTCGGGCGTGGTCTTGGGCGAGGTTGCCCGCATCGACGGCATGCTCGACATGGTGCTTGCCGAGATGCGCGCGACCAAGGCCGCGGGGGAGGGCGATGTGCCCATCGTCATTACCGGCGACGATGCCGAGGCGCTTGCGGCCCTTGTCGGCCATAGCCTGACGGTCGACGACGCGCTGACGCTGCGGGGTCTCGCCGAGCTCTACCACATCAACCAAAAGCCCCGCCGCGTGTAAAAGTGAGGGCGCCGGTGGGACAAACGCCTCCACCTTTCACCTGCTACAATGGGTCAAACTATTGCGATTACGGAGGTGTCTGCCATGTCGGACGATCTTCATCAAACTGCGTCGGGCAAGCGCCGCGACGTCATTAGCTGGGACGAGTTCTTTATGAGCGTGGCCATTGCCGCGCAGCGTCGCAGCAAGGACCCCAACACGCAGGTGGGCGCGTGCATCGCCAGCACCAACCACCGCATCCTTTCGGTGGGCTACAACGGTACACCCTCGGCGCTCAACGACGACTTTTTCCCGTGGGGTACGAGCGACGACCCGCTGCAGGACAAGCACAACTACGTGGTCCATGCCGAGGCCAACGCCGTGCTCAACTACCGTGGCTCGCTCAAGGACCTCGAGGGTTCCACGGTTTACGTTACGCTGTTTCCGTGCCACGACTGCGCCAAGATTTTGGCGCAGGTGGGCGTGGGCGAGGTTGTCTACCTGGACAACAAGTACGCCGACACCGATGATGGCCGTATCAGCCGCCGCATTCTCGACTCCTGCGGCATCAGCTACCGCCAGGTCATCGTCGATGTTCAGATTGGTACCGGGGGACAAGCTCAGCAGTAGTGCGTGCCAACGCCAGCTGGCGGCAAAACAGCCAAAAGAGCCCCGTCCCAAATTGACTACTCGTGAAAGTCGCGTCTGCGCGCATGGACGGCTCGTGAGCGGGTACATGGCTGTAGTAACATAGCTTCTGTCCGCGGGCGTGCCCGCGTTATTGTGAGAAAGGAGCCCCTGTGGCTGTTAACGAAGAGCTGCTTAAGAAGGTTCTTGAAGAGATTCGCCCCAACCTGCAGGCCGACGGCGGCGATATGGAGTATGTGGGCGTCGACGACGAGGGTGTCGTCAAACTGGAGCTGCAGGGCGCTTGCGCCGGCTGCCCCATGAGCTCGCTGACCCTGTCCATGGGCATTGAGCGTATCCTCAAGGAGCATGTGCCCGGCGTTACCCGCGTTGAGCAGGTCAATGCTTCCGGCGAGGCCGAGGACCTGTACGACGAGTACGCGCCGTTCTAAGATGCGAAAGCTGCGGACGGCATACTCCGCATAGACGTTACGCCCAAATATGCGGCTGCGAGCGCAAGGCCCGCGGCCGCATTTGTATGTAGGGAGTAGGAGGGTCGACATGCTCAACGACTTCTACCATATGCTTGATCCTGTCGCGATCTCGGCGGGCCCCATCACCATCTACTGGTACGGCCTGGCCTACGTGGTCGGCGCCCTGCTCGCGGCGGTCGTCATGTACCGCACGCAGCGTCGCTGGGGTTTTAACATCACGATTGACGACCTGACGAGTGTCGTGGTCGGCGTGGTCTTTGGCCTCATTATCGGTGCGCGCCTGTTCTACGTCGTCTTTTATGGCGATGGCTACTACTGGGCGCACCCGCTCGAGATCTTTGCCACCAACGAGGGCGGCATGAGCTTCCATGGCGGTTTGGTGGGCGGCATTATCGGCGGCATCATTGTGTGCCGCATATATAAGCTCGATGCATGGACTTTGGCAGACCTTGCCGTCATAGGCGCGCCGCTGGCCTTGTGCCTGGGCCGTTGTGCCAACTTTGTCAATGGTGAGCTGTGGGGCAAGCCGACCGATCTGCCCTGGGGCGTGGTCTTCGGTGGCACCGCGGGCGATATGCCGCGTCACCCCTCCCAGCTCTACGAGGCATTTCTTGAGGGCATCGTGCTCTTTTGCATTCTGCAGGTGCTCAGCCGCAAAAAGCCGCTACTGCCCCAAGGCACGTTTATGGGCGTGTTTGTGATGGGTTACGGCATCGTCCGCTTCCTCATTGAGTTTGTGCGCGTGCCCGATGCGCAGCTGGGCTATCTGCTGGGTGGCGTTATCACCATGGGCCAGTTGCTGAGCCTGCCGCTCGTAATCGCGGGCCTGGCGCTCATCATCTTTGCTCGTCGCCGCAACCGGCCCCAGCGCATCTACCTCGACGCCTAACTACCACAAAGGGGACAGGCACCTTTGTGGTGGTCTTGCCGAGTTTGATAGGTTTCTAGAAAGGCTTTCGGACTGTGAAGGATTCCGACCTCTCCACAACGGCTGCGCGCGACGCTGCCCGCATCGTCTGGTTTAAGCGCTACCCCGCCAAGCAGACGCTCATCGCATTTTTGCTCGCGCTGTTGGCGACCACGGCGTTTTCCATCGATCCCGCCCCGGTGTCGAGCAACGCAGTCTTGGCGATTGACCCCAAAGCCTCGGGCATGCTGTACGTGTGCTACGAGGTGCTCCTTTCGTTTGCCGGCCATACCGACGCGGTCATGCTGCTTGCACTTGCCTGCCTGCTCACCTTGCCGTTTCGCTACGTGTTCTTTGGCCGTGGCGACACCTGGCGTCCATCGATCATTCTGCCGTCGCTGTTCTTCGCCATCTGCATGGTGTTCGGCCGCAGCTACGACCTCACCGACTCGGCCGAGATTGTCCTTGGCGACAAAGCCCGCATCATCTGCGCCTGGATAGGCGGTGCGGGCTGGATGCTCTTGGCGGTCGTTGCCTTCTACCTGGCTTTTGAGTGTCTAGATTGGCTGAGCTCTCGGCGCATTCCGTTTTCCGAAGCGCACTTTGGCCGCGTATGGCGTGTGGCTCACGCCGTGCTCTCGGTCCATCCCTTTGTCGGGCCCTTCCTGGTGCTTATGGTCGCCTGGGCGCCCACGCTCATCGCTTCGCTGCCCGGCCTTTTTATGGGAGATACGGGTGCGCAGATTCGCCAGTGGTTCAACTACCCCAACGGCACGAGTGACTACCTGCGTCTGCTCAAACCCAATGTGTTGCTCAACGGACATCACCCCGTGGTGCACACGGCTATCATCGGTTCGTGCGTCCAACTGGGGCTTTCACTGTTCAACAGTGCCAACGCAGGTCTTGCCATCTACACCTGCGCTCAGTTCGTCATTACGGCCGCCTGCATGGCCTATTCCATCTCGTCGCTGCGCAAGCTGGGCGTGAGCTTGCCGATCCGCGGCGTGATCTTGCTGTTCTTTGTGTTTATGCCCATGTTCTCCAACTACGCGGCCCTGCTTACCAAAGATGTGCTGTTTGCCGACGCGTTTTTGGTGCTGTTGGTGCAGACCGTGAAGCTCGTGGCCTGCGGCCTGCCCCGTCGCGATGCCAATGCCGAGCGTGCGGGCGAACAGAGGCCCGTGCTCTTTGCGCGCCATGACTGGCTGCTGCTCGCTCTAGGTGCCATGGGTTCCACGTTTCTGCGCAACGGCGGCCTGGTGTTTCCCCTGGCGGCATGCGTAATCGCGGCGGCGTTTTGCGCATGGGACGCGCATGTGGCTCGTCGCGCAGCCAAGCAGGCTGGTGCTGCGCCTTCGGGCTCCATCCCGCGTTTCCGCTGGATGGGAGTTCTTGCGGTGCTTGCACTCTGCCTTGCCTCTAATATGTACTTCACCAAGGTCTTTATGCCGGCGCACGACATTACGCCTGGTTCCAAGCGCGAAATCCTCTCGATTCCGTTCCAGCAGACGGCTCGTTTCGTCCAAAAGCACGACGGCCTCAACTCGGGTGTCAACCCTACGGTTAAGGAGGACGGCACTATCGTGGAGGCTCCTTGCGACGGCTTGGTGACCGACGATGAGCGTGCCGTGATCGACCGTGTGCTCAAGTACGACAATCTGGGCCGCCGCTACAACCCGGATAAGTCGGACGCCGTCAAAAACTGCTTTAACGAGTACGCCTCGCAGGAGGACATCAAGGCCTATTTTGAGGTCTGGGCGCAGATGTTCAAAAAGGATCCCGAGTGCTACATCTCGGCGCTCATCAATAACTACTACGGCTACTTTTATCCGAGTGCCCGCGATGCGTGGGTCTACAGCACGGCGCGCAGTGCCGAGATTATGGCGAAGCCCGATAACCTCAAGTACTTTGACTTCCATCCGGTCGATAGCAAGGTTGTGCGCTGGTGCGACCACCTGATCAACCTGTATCGCGTGGCGGTGCAGCGCATTCCGTTTATCTCGCTCACCATGAGCTCGGCCACCTATGTGTGGATCATGATCGCCGTGGTGGTCTATCTGCTACGTCGTCATTCATGGCGCGGTCTGGCCATTTGGTTGCCGCTGCTGGGCGTGCTTGCCGTGTGCCTGATCGGTCCCTGCAACGGTTCGACCTATATGCGCTACCTGTATCCGGTTATCGCCTGCATGCCCTTTGCCATCGGCGCCACCATCACTCGCAGCGACCTCCTCTGGTCCTAATTTGGTGCAAAGGGGACAGGTTGCTTTGCACCAAAGGATGGCATCATCACGACGCCTTCATTTTGGGGTTTATCTCGCAGGCCAGTAGGTATATCATAACGACGTTTGTTTATATTGCCCGAGCATCTGCGCTGGGCTTTAGGTCAAAACCGATAGGAGACACGTATGTCCGGACACTCTAAGTGGGCCACAACCAAGCATCGTAAGGGCGCGCAGGACGCCAAGCGTTCCGCCCTCTTCTCCAAGCTGAGCCGCAACATCACCGTTGCTGCCCGTCTCGGCGGTGACCCGCTGCCCGAGAACAACGCCAGCCTCGCCGCTGCCGTTGCTAAGGCCAAGGCTCAGTCCATGCCCAAGGACAAGATCAAGTCCGCTATCGACAAGGCCTTTGGTTCGGGTGCCGATGCCGCCGTCTACGAGAACATCGTGTACGAGGGCTATGGTCCCGCCGGTGTCGCCGTCTATGTTGACTGCCTGACCGACAACCGCAACCGTACCGCCGCCGATGTCCGTTCCGCCTTCTCCCACGCTGGTGGCAACCTGGGCACCTCCGGCTCCGTCGCCTTCCAGTTTGAGCGCAAGGGCCAGATCGTCGTCGCCAAGGAGATCCTGGACGAGAACGCCAAGAAGGAGACCATGATCGCCAACGGTGCTGCCGGTGACGAGGATGAGTTCATGATGGCCATCGCCGAGGCCGGTGGCGAGGACTACGAGGACGCCGGCGAGGAGTGGATCGTCTGGACCGCTGCTAACGACGTCATGGCTGTCTCCAAGGCACTCGAGGAGCAGGGCGTCCAGGTCAAGGGTTCCGAGACCACCATGGTTCCGACCACCCCGACCGAGGTCTCCGGTACCGACGCCAAGAAGGTTCAGCGCCTCATCGACCGTCTCGAGGAGCTCGACGACGTCCAGGACGTCTACAGCACCATGGACATGACCGACGAGGTCATCGCTGCCCTCGAGGAGGAGTAGCGCCCGCACGGGTTAAGCCGTGCATATCTGGGCATAATGAAGCGAGCATGCAAGCCTCGTGGAATAGATGAGCCGGATCCGCGTGCGTAGAGCACCGGACCCGGCTCTTTTATAATGATGCGAACCGTTTTGCATTTCGAGAGCCGAGATTTGAAGGGAGCGCCGCGTGCGCGTACTCAAACGAGCCCTAGCGATCGTGTATCTTGCCGCCACCATCGTGGCGCTGGGTACGCTTGTCTGCCAGTTTTGGGGGCCGTATACGTATCGCTTTATGCTGCTGATGCGCGACCCCATGCCGCGCATCGTCGTGACGGTGTGCGCCGGCGTCGTGGCGCTTGGCGTACTGCTGAGCTTTTTCCGCCTGATGTTCGCCCGTCGCGAGCCGTCCTGCGTGCATCCGGCGGGGGAGCGCAATATCGAGGTTACCCTTGCGGCGCTTTCTTCGTGCGCCAGGGCTGCTGCCGAGCGCGACGACCGCGTGATGGTCGAGCATGTCGAGGCCCGCGTCCAAGGCCCCGACGATTCGCACGTTCGTTTTAAGGTCGAGGCTATCGCGCTTGACGATAAGGACGTGGCATCTCTGGCTACCGCGATGCAGCAGCGTATCGAGGAGGCCTGCGATACCATGCTCGGCACACCGGGCACGACCGCACGCGTCCGTTTTTTGCCGTCTAAGACTACCGTCCAGACCGTGGAGGTTTCCGGTGAGTGATACCAATCAAGATAAGACCGCTCGTACGCCGCGCCTGACGATTGACCAGAGCGCTACGCCGGCGAGCGAACCTGTTGATTCCAAAGCAGAGGCAACCGAGTTACAAGACGCGGCAGCCGCGGATTTTGACGAGGCTATGGGTCTCATCAAGGGTACGGGCGCTGCCATCTGGAGCTATGCTGTGCGTCATCCCAACACCACGCTCGGCGCCGTCGCCGGCTTTATCCTCGCCGTGTTGGTGCTCACGTTGGGCCTGTGGGACACGCTCGTCATTGCATTCTTCGTGCTGATCGGCGCTGTGATCGGCCAAATTCGCGACGGCGAGAACGGGATCGTCAACTTCTTCGGCCGTCTGTTTAGCGGCCGCTAATATGTATTCGACTGTCGCATGCGCGGCAGGCATAAGGAGGAACCATGGCTTTTAATACGAAGGTCGATGTAGCCGATACCGAGCTCGAGGAGAACGAGGCGGTCGTCACCGAAGCTGAGGATGTGACGCTCGAGGACGAGGCTCTCGTCGAGGCCGAGTCCGATACGGATGAGGACGACGAGGAAGCGGATGAGTCCGAGGACTCGCTGACCTATTCCAACGGCGTGATCGAGAAGATCGTTGCCATGGCCACCCGCGAGGTTCCGCACGTTCTGGGCATGAAGGGTAACCTCATGCACTTTGTGCAGGAGCAGTTTGGTGCCGAGAATCTGACCAAGGGCGTGACGGTCGAGGTCACCGACGATAATCGCGTGGTCGTCAACATCTCCGTCATCATCGAGTACGGCGCCTATGCGCCCGCGATCTTCGACGATGTCAAGGCACGTGTCACCGAGCGCCTTGCCGCGATGACCGGCCTTGAGGTGGCGGGCGTCAACCTGCGCATCGAGGATGTCATCACCCCCGAGGAGTACGAGCACCGCACCAGCCAGCACGAATAACCTTCCAAAAAGGACAGGTTTGTTTTGGCAGGTTTTATCTGCGAAAACATTAAACGGCCGACCGCGCAAGCAAAAGCGTGGCCGGCCGTTTCTGTACGCTCCCGATATAGTCATACCGCTCGTCTAACTAAGGGTTGCAATCCCCACGTTCCGCGTTACTCTAATGGGCGCATTGTTTCCAAATTGTTAACGAGGGGTTGCCGTAATGGCCGACGAGCACGAAACAGAAAGCAAGGCATGGGCAATTGAGGCCGCTGCAGCAGAGGCGGCGTCGCGTGCTGCCGAGGAGGTGCATCGTCCTCCCGTAGTGCCGATGGAGCGCGTGGTCGATCGCGATGTTATCGAGCGGGGCGAGCGCGCTGGTCGCAAGCGCAGCCAGGAGCCGGGCTTTCCGCGCTTTTTTGCCGAGCTCAATTTGGGCCTGATCCTCACGGCCTTTGCCATCGTCGCGTTTAAAACCCCTAATCACTTTGCTTTTGGCGGCACCTCGGGCGTGTCGGTCATTCTGTCCACGCTGTTCCCGACCCTGCCTGTCGGCGTTTTTATGTGGATTATCAATGCGGTCCTGGTCGTTTTGGGCTTTATCTTTTTGGAGCGCAAGGCAATCCTGTGGAGCGTCTTTGCCTCGTTTGCGCTGTCCGCCTATGTCTCGCTGTTTGAGCTCTTTATTCCGACCGATGTCTCGATGACGGGCGATATGTGGCTCGACCTGTGCTTTGCCGTGATTCTGCCGGCGCTCGGCAGCGCTATCGTCTTTGATATTGGTGCCTCGACGGGCGGCACGGACATTCTCGCCATGATCCTCAAACGCCGCACGACGCTCGAGATTGGCCGCGCCCTGCTGTTGGTCGATATCGGCATCGTGACCATCGCGGCCTTCTTGTACGGCCCGCGCGTCGGTCTGTATTGCGTGCTCGGCCTGTTTGCCAAGACGCTTGTGGTCGACAAAGCCATCGAGAGCATCCACCTGCGCAAAGTCTGCACGGTCATTTGCTCCGAGCCCCTTAAGGTCGAGGAGTTTATCGTCAAGCATCTCAACCGTACGGCGACTATCAGCCGCGGCTACGGTGCTTTCTCGGGCAAGTGCGTGACGGTGATCATGAGCGTGCTAAGCCGTCGCGAGGCCGTGCAACTGCGCCGCTATGCGCGCGAAGTCGATCCGGGTGCCTTTATCACGATCGTCGACAGCTCCGAGATCGTCGGCAAGGGTTTCCGCGGAACGAACTAACGCAGACGTATTCAACGAACCGCCTGCCGGCGCCGTGTACCTTGCAAATCGGTCATCTTTGAGTATTTGACCCCACATTGGGCAATAATGATGCTAAAGACATCGTTTGCGATCCAAGTGATTCGTTCAAGATACGAAGGGATGATTCTATGTTCTGCTCGCAGTGTGGCGCCCCCATGGGCGATAACGACAAGTTCTGCGGCACGTGTGGTGCCCCCAATGCCGGTGCCGCAGCCTCTGCCCCTCAGGGTCAGCCCCAGCAGTTTGTTCCGCAACCGCCCGTGGCGAATGCGTCCAAGGGCTGTGTGGCTCAGGCGTTTGAGGATATGACCAAGACTCCGGGCGTGCTGCAGCGCGTGTGCCAGATTGCCTTTTTACCGGCGCTGATTTGTGTTGTGTCGGTACTCGTGCTGTTTATTCCCGTTATTGGCGGCATTGCAGCTGCCATCGGCTTTTTGGCAGCTTGCATTGCGAGCGTGTGTGGTTCCGGCTTTGGTATTGAGTGGGGTCGCGATCTGTCGCTCAAGGTTGATGGCGGTATGGATCGTCCACTCATGCGTTCCACGTCGTTTGGCCTCGGAGTCTTTTCGAGCGTTATCTCGGTCGTGCTCGAGGTTATCGCTGCCATTCCCGTTATCGGTGTAGTGCTTTCGCTGGTGGAGAGCGTGGTAATTGGCGCCGCGGGCTCGTATTCGTATTACGGCTCCTATGCACTCGAGGCAGCGCTGTTTGGCTCGCTTGGCCTGCTTGTCCTGGCTATGATTGCCACGGCGGTCTTGGGGGTCTTCTTTAAGATGTTCGCCGACATTGCCGTGATGCACTTTGCGGTGACCGGTCGTGTCGAGAGCGCGTTTTCGCTCGACAAGGTCTGGGCGGCGTTTAAGCACAACAAGACCAAGCTGTTCTGCGCTTCGTTCCTTCCCGAGTTTTTGACGGGTCTGGTCGCCAACGTTGTCACATGGATCCTGACGTTCGTCTTTGGCACCATTGCCTCTGTCGGTATGTATAGCTACTACTACCGTCCTTCGGCTATTGAGGCGCTTGTTACCGGCGGTGGCATCACGCTCGTATTGTTCTTGGTGCTGACAGCGTTTGTCACGGTATTCCTTACGGTCTTTGGCAAGATGCTCAAGCATCGTGCCGTTGGCTATTGGGTAGCGCGTTATGCAGCTGAATGGGCTGATGAGGATAAGGATGACGTCCTGACCTTTGTGCTGCCGTTTGAGAAGAAGTCTGCTCCTTCGGGTTACAGCGCTCCGGATGCTTCGCCGGTACCTGCGCCCGAGCCCGAGCCCGCGCCCGAGTCTGCGCCTGAGCCTGCACCCGAGCCGGCGCCTGTGCCTGAGCCGGCACCCGCACCTGCGCCTGCAACGTCGCCCGCGCCGGCGTCTGCCCCGGCACCGGCCCCCGCGCCCGAGGCGACGCCTGCAGAACCCGATTGGAATGCCGTTGCCACGCCGGCGGATGAGCCGGGCGATAATCCTGCTGCCGAAAACAATCAAACCGAATAGTCGGTCGAGGCGCCCTGGGCAACTGAGCCCGGGGTGCCTTTTTCTACCGCGGAAGCAAGAAAATACCTGGGAAAATGGTTGCAGCAAAAAATCTCGGAAATTGGTCAATGTTGCGCAACAACGTCGCGGCTATTGTTGAGAACATAGACGTGTAAGGTTTGAAGGCGTGCAACGCCTTAGGAAAAGGAGAAGCTTATGTTCTGTCCCACTTGTGGTTCTCCCATTTCGGATGATGCCAAATTCTGCCCTGTCTGCGGTTCTGCCATCGGTGCCGCTTCCGCTACTCCTGCTCCGCAGCCCGCACCTCAGCCCCAGCCTGCTCCGCAGCCCACGCAGATTCAGCCCACTCCGGTTCAGGCAGTTCAGCCCCAGCCTCAGCAGCAGTACACCGGGCAGCAGCAGTACGCCGGCCAGCAGCAGTATGCTCAGCAGCCTGCGCCTGCCCCGATGGGCTATGCTCCGATTAAGACCGACCGTGGCGTGATCGGTTGGCTCCTGCTTTCCATCGTGACCTGCGGCATCTATTCGTATTACTTCCTCTATTGCCTTGCCCGCGACATCAATGTCATGTGCCAGGATGACGGCGATTTCACGCCGGGTCTGGCAGCATTCATCTTGCTGTCGTTCGTGACCTGCGGCTTCTACGGACTCTACTGGTACTACAAGATTGGTAACCGCCTGCAGGCTAATGCCCCTCGCTATGGCCTGATGTTCCAGGAGAACGGCACCACCGTTCTTATGTGGCAGATTGTCGGCGCGCTGCTGTGCGGCCTTGGCCCCATCTTTGCCATGAACATCATCATCAAGAACACCAATGCCATGGCAACGGCTTACAACGCCCGTCTTGGCGCTCGTGCCTAACGACAAGAGCGGCGTGAACGGCTCTCAGGGACATAAGGGCGCGGCGGAGCTCATTCGCCGCGCCCTTTCTTGCATCGGCGCGCTCTTTGTCGCCTGGCTCGCACTTTACCTGCTCGATATCGGCTGCGTGTTTCGCCTGATGACGGGCATTCCCTGTCCGGGATGTGGCATGACGAGGGCCTGGCTGGCGGCGCTGCGCCTCGATTTTTCGGCGGCCTTTGCCTACCATCCGCTGTTTTGGGTGGTGCCGACTGCGTTTGCGCTCGCGTTCGTGCGCGAGGAGGTGGCATCGAGCAAGCTAAAGCGTGGCATCGACATTGCGGTTATTGTTCTGTGTGTGCTGGTCGTTGCCGTATGGATCGTGCGCCTTATCAACCCGGCAGACGCGGGCCTGCTCTTTGGTGGGCACGCTCCCGCCGGAGTTCCCACCGATATCATCCACCTCGAAACCCCACGCTGGCTCACCATCCTTCGCTCTTACCTGTCGTGACGGAGGACGCGCTAGAAAAGCGGTCGACACATAAGCGGGGGCGAACGTTGAGATAACGTTCGCCCCCGCTTTGCTCTAGCCAGGTTGTTATGGGTAGGCGTGACGGCTACTCGTCGCGCTTCTCCTCGTGGCGAGCAGCAGCCCGCGCATCGTGGATGCCCTTGATGGCAGCATGGCGGGCGGTGCGGGCGTCGTGCATGGCGTCGCGGGCCTCGGCGGCCGTTGCCTTGGCAGAGCGCAGCTTGGCGGCCAGGTCGGGATTGGTCTCGGCAACCGCGGCGATCGTGGGGCCGTCGAGCTCTTCTTGCGTGGGCTCGGCCAAAAAGTCGATAGCATACTGGGCGGCTACCATGGAGCCCTTGGCGAGCACGCTCTCGTCGATCTTGTAGAAGCAGGAGTGCTGGGCATAGGTGGCGCCAATCTGGGGGTTGCGCGTGCCAACAAAGGCGAGCACGCCCGGCACACGGCGCAGGTACTCCGAGAAATCCTCGCCCGAAAGCGTGCCGCGGTAATGGCCCTCGCCTGCGGGGCCCAGGCACTTGAGCACAGCTTGGCGGCAGCGCTCGCTCGAGGCGGCATCGTTTTCGACCTTGTAGTTGGCGATGGTGTAGTCGGTGAGTTCGGCCTCGGCGCCTAGTGCTGCTGCGGTGTGCTCCACGATGCGGCGCATAAGCTCGGGCATCTCCTCATGCGTCTTGTCGCCATAGGTGCGCACCGTGCCGGCGAGGTACGCCGTGCCGGCGATAACGTTGCGCGCGGTGCCGCCGTGCAGTTCGCCGACGGTGATGACGGCGGGTTCGTAGGGGCTAATCTCGCGCGAGACGATGGTCTGTAGGGCGTTGACGATTTCGGCGGCAACCATAACGGCGTCGTGGCCGCGCTGGGGCATGGCGCCATGGCACGAGGTGCCGCGGACGTCGATGCGGAACCAGTCGGTATTGGCCATGCGCGGACCGGGCTCGCAGCTCACGGTGCCGGCATCGACCTCGCTCCAGATGTGCGCGGCATAGGCACCGTCGACGCCATCGAGTACGCCCGTGCCGATCATGAGCTTGGCGCCCTGGCCGTTTTCCTCGCTGGGCTGGAAAACGATGCGAATCTCGCCGTGGATGTCATCGGTCATGTGGCGCAGAATCTGCAACGTGCCGAGCATCATGGCGATATGGCAGTCGTGGCCGCAGGCGTGCATGCAGCCCTCGTTGACGCTGGCGAACTCCTCGCCGGTCTGCTCGGTGACGGGCAGGGCGTCGATGTCGGCGCGCAGCAGGATACGGCGGCGCGGCGTGCCGTCCTCGCGGTAGGCATCGGGCGCGGTGCCGCGAAGCGTCGCCACCAGGCCCGTCTTGAGCGGACGCTCGTAGGGGATGTTCATGGCGTCGAGCTGGTTGGCGATGTCGGAAGTCGTGCGCTCCTCGGCAAGGCTCAGCTCCGGGTGCTTATGGAAGTGCCGGCGCTGCTTGATGATGTAGGGTTCAAACTCGGCGGCGATATCCTGGATGGCCGCGGTGACGTCGTCTGCCGCGCGAACCTCGGTTGCCGCCATAATCTGCTGTGCCTTGGTCTTCGTCATGGTCGATTTGCTCCTTGCTGGCTCGATCGCAAAATCGTACAGGCTCTCTCCAGTATGCCACCTGCCGCTAGGGCTGGTAAAGTTGCCGTTTGCCGCTTGGAGTTTTGTTGCAAGGGCGGGGGAGTACACTCGGGGGTGTTGAATTTCCTGCCAGAGATGGGGATGCCCATGCAACATATCGATCGGATTATCCGCTCCAAGAACGTTTTTACCGCGCAAGACGGTATCGATACCGCCCGCGAGCTGGCGATTGCCATCGCGGGCGATCGCATTGTCGCAGTCGGTGCGCCCGATGACGTGATTGACGCCGCACCTGCCGCCACGCCGGTGGTCGATTACGGCGAGCAGTTTGTCTGCCCCGGTTTCCACGATGCGCACCTGCATTTCTTCCATACTTCGGTTGGCTCCTCGCCGTACATGCTCATGGATATGGGCACGTCCGAGGCAGCATTGGTGCAGCATGCGCTCGAGTTTTCCCAGGACCTGCCCGATGACGCCTGGGTTGTGACGCAGGGCTGGCGCGACTACCGTTGGGACCCGCCCGAGCATCCTACCAAGGCGTCGCTCGATGCGGCATTCCCCGATCGTCCCTGCGTTATGTATTCGGGCGACGGGCACACGCTTTGGCTCAACAGCCGCGCACTCGAGGCGCTCGGCGTCACGCGCGACAGCGAGCCGCCAGCGGGCGGCAGCTACGACAAGGACGCAAGCGGCGAGCTTACGGGCATTGCTCACGAAGCGGCTGCCATGCAGTTGTTGCCGCGCTGCCTTGAGTGGCTGGGCGAAGATCGCATCGCAAGCGCTTACGCCGATCAAATGAGGCGCATGGCCGAGCAGGGCATCACCTCGATCTGCGATATGTCGCTCATGCCCATGCCAGGCTGCGATTTTATCCGCGACGACGTCTACGACAAACTGCAGACAGCCGGCAAGCTGGGCATTCGTGCCCATCTGTTCCCCACGCTGTTGGATGACCAGTCGCGTCTAGAAGAGCTCCAGGTACGTTATGCGAACAACGCGCTGCTTTCGGCGCCGGGCTTTAAGCAGTTCTTCGACGGCGTGTCGAGCGAACACACGGCATATCTCACCGAGCCCTATACCAACCCGCGCTTCCCGGGCGATCAAGGCCGCCTGACGGTTCCTGCCGAGCGTATGCGCAAACTGGTCCTCGCTGCCGCGGAGCGCGGTCACACCGTGCGCATCCACGTCATCGGCGACGGTGCCATCCATGCCGCGCTCGATATCTTTGAGGAGGCCGCCGAACTGTACGGCTTGCCCCAGCACGGTTATAACACGCTCGAGCATCTGGAGAACCTCCTGCCCGAGGACATCGATCGCCTGCGCAAGCTCAACGTGGTTGCTTCGAGCCAGCCCTGCCACATTACACTCGACCCGGGTGGACCGGAGCGCGACCTGGGTCTGGAGCGCAGCCGCATCATGTGGCCGTTTGCGACCTATAAGCAGCGCGGCATCCGCCAAGCCTTCGGCACCGATAGCCCCATAACAGCTGTTACCAGCATGAACGTGCTCTACACGGCTATCACGCGCCAGGACCCCCGCAGCCACTGGCCCGAGGGCGGCTGGTTGCCGAGCGAGCGTATCGACGCGGCAACGGCCCTGCGCAACTACACGCTTGGCAGCGCGTACGCAGCGGGCGACGAGCAAAACCTCGGCAGCTTGGAGCCCGGCAAGTATGCCGACCTTGTAGTCCTGGACCAAAACCTGCTCACCATCGACCCCCAAGAACTGCAAGCCACCAAGGTTCAGGCCACCTACCTGGCAGGCAACTTGATTTACGAGCGCTAATATTCATGTCGTACCGTTAAACGCGGCTCGCGCAGTCTATTTTGGGATGGCGCTCGAGCCGCGTTTGCGTTTTGGTGGGGATCTGCCATGAGCGTCCCTGCTCTGTTGGATTTGGGTGCGGGGCGGAGGTGCTGCTGCCCCGCGCTCAATTTGGACACCAGCAATGCTATCTCTTGGTGTTTTGCATACTTCCCATTACAGATTGCATAAATAGGCTGGGATGTCCTTCCTGATCCTGATGTACCCCCGCCCGTGCCGTGCAAAAAACGGAGTATTCAGCACCGCGAGCTCTGCCGGTGCCGCTGCAGTCGGGTGGCATTGCGGAGATCGATGTCATTTTGGGGTCCGACGTGGCGCGAGGCATGCTTGTTTGTCTCGACGAGGCCTGTCTGCCGACCCAAATCGCCGGTCGAAGGCTACCGTGGGACTAATTAGATGCGCCCGGTGCGTATGCATTTGTCCCGGCCTGCTGAAAACTCCCAAAAATGCACGGTGCTCCCCAGGGGACCCGTGCGCGCAACGAAAACCATGCCCATGTCGCTATCCGCATCGCCATTTTGCTGCACTGACTTTTCTGAATGCCGGGCCCGAATAAGTTACCCCAGCTCCCGGGGCGGACCGGAGGGCATGAAGTTTGTCGCGAGTTCCGCACGCAAAGGAAAGCACTTAATGTGCTTTCCGTCTTGCGCAGGACTGTAGAGCAGCAAACTTCATGCCCTCCGGTCCGCCCCGGGAGTCACCGCTAAGTTATCCCCCGGCATTCAGAAAATCTAAGTGCCAAAAAATAAGATTTTTTGACTCCGTGTTGTATAACCCGCCATTCGTGGGTACCATTCAACGCGTACGCAAACAAAAAGGGTTAATTCGCGTGGTATAACCGCGCGGCCCAAAAAGGAGGAGACAAGCATGTCGTCTTTGAAGCCGCTTGCAGATCGTGTTCTGGTCAAGCCCGACGAGGCCGAGCAGAAGACCGCTTCTGGTCTGTATATCGCCAGCAACGCCCAGGAGAAGCCGCAGCGTGGCACCATCGTTGCCGTTGGCGCCGGCAAGGTCAACGACAGGGGTGAGCGCATCCCCATGGACGTCAAGGTTGGCGACGTTGTTATCTACGGTAAGTTCGGTGGCAACGAGGTCAAGGTCGACGGCGAGAAGTATCTGCTGATGCGCGCCGACGACATCTACGCTGTCGTCGAGGCCTAGTCTCGTCAGAATCTCTGATTCGTCTTTGAACGCGCCCGTCGCATAGGACTCGGAAGCGGCGACGCGAGTCACATTTCTTTTGGAGGATTACCTACCATGGCAAAGAACATTACGTTCAACACCGATGCCCGCGCTAAGCTCGCCAAGGGCGTCAACACTCTGGCCGACGCCGTTACCGTCACCATGGGCCCCAAGGGTCGCTACGTTGCGCTGCAGCGCACGTTCGGTGCCCCGACCATCACCAACGACGGCGTTTCCGTCGCCAAGGAGATCGAGCTCGAGGACAACATCGAGAACATGGGTGCCCAGCTGGTGAAGGAGGTTGCCACCAAGACCAACGACACCGTGGGTGACGGCACCACCACCGCAACTCTGCTCGCCCAGGCCATCGTCAACGACGGTCTGCGCAACGTCGCCGCTGGCGCCAACCCCCTGGCCATCCGTCGTGGCATCGACAAGGCCGTTAACGCCGCCGTCGCCGAGATGAAGAAGCAGGCCAAGCCGGTCGAGACCAAGGAGCAGATCGCTTCCGTCGGTACCATCTCCGCCGGTGACCCCGAGGTCGGCGAGAAGATCGCCGAGGCCATGGAGGTCGTGGGCAAGGACGGCGTCATCACCGTCGAGGATTCCCAGACGTTCGACATCACCATCGACACCGTCGAGGGCATGCAGTTCGACAAGGGCTATGTCTCCGCTTACTTCGTCACGGACAACGACCGCATGGAGGCCGTGATGAAGGATCCGTACATCCTCATCACCGACCAGAAGATCTCCAGCGTTCAGGACATCATGCCCGTTCTCGAGGCTGTCCAGCGCGCTGGCCGTGGCCTGCTCATCATCGCTGAGGACATCGACGGCGAGGCTCTGCCGACCCTGGTCCTCAACAAGATCCGTGGCGCCCTCAACGTCTGCGCCGTCAAGGCCCCGGGCTACGGCGATCGCCGCAAGCGCATCCTCGAGGACATCGCCGTCCTCACCGGTGGCCAGGCTGCCCTGGACGAGCTGGGCGTGAAGGTCGCTGACATCACCGCCGATATGCTCGGTACCGCTAAGTCCGTCACCATCTCCAAGGACAACACCGTCGTCGTCGGCGGCGCTGGCTCCAAGGAGGCCATCGACGCCCGTATCGCTCAGATCAAGGGCGAGATGGAGAACACCACCTCTGACTTCGACCGTGAGAAGCTCCAGGAGCGCCTGGCCAAGCTCTCCGGTGGCGTTGCCGTCATCAAGGTCGGCGCTGCTACCGAGTCCGAGCTCAAGGAGATCAAGCATCGCGTCGAGGACGCCCTGCAGGCTACCCGCGCTGCTGTCGAGGAGGGCATTGTCGCTGGCGGCGGCGTCGCCTTCATGGACGCTGCTCCTGCGCTCGACGCTGTCGAGATCGACGACCCCGAGGAGAAGATTGGCGTCGATATCGTCAAGAAGGCTCTGACCGCTCCGGTCGCTACCATCGCCAAGAACGCTGGCTTTGAGGGCGCTGTCGTGGTCGACAAGGTTGCCGAGCTGCCCGCCGGCCAGGGTCTCAACTCTGCCAACGGTGAGTGGGGCGACATGATCGAGATGGGCGTCCTCGACCCCGTCAAGGTCAGCCGCGTCACCCTGCAGAACGCTGCTTCTGTCGCCAGCCTGATCCTCATCACCGAGGCTACCGTCTCCGATGTCCCCAAGAACACTCAGCTTGAGGACGCAATCGCTGCTGCTACCGCTGGTCAGCAGGGCGGCGGTATGTACTAAGGCCGACAAGGTCTAGAACTCCCACCGGGAATCCGGGGGCGTGACGGGGCTTCTCTCCGGAACGTCCTCGGATTCCCTGCGTTTACGGCCTTGAGGTCGGCGGGCGGAGAAAGTGGTTGTTGGGGATACGTGTCCCGGTCGCTGTTTCGCGGCTTTGCCGCGAAAGGCGCGTCACTTTGGGATGGGTGGGGAGCGTGGTTGTTGCGGCAACTGATCCCCACCATAAATTACCCTCGGCATACTTGCGCGAACGATTGCTCGTGCTACACTTGCAATTGCTGTTTCAGGGCGGGGTGGAATTCCCCACTGGCGGTAAATCGGGCGGTGTCAAAGGGACGCCGTGGAGCAGGCGAGGTGCCTGCGACTGAGCCGATGAGTCCGCGACCCGTGCGTGTGTTGGTTCGCATGCCGGCTGAACTGGTGAGATCCCAGTACCAACGGTTAGAGTCCGGATGAAAGAGGCAGGTGATCTTATGTCTGAACAGTCGCAGCATATCCATTTTGAGAACACGAATAGGTGGAGCACCAAACAGCTCGTTACCATGGCGCTGATGTGCGCCCTGGGCGCCCTGTTTATGTACGTGCAGCTGCCCATCCTTCCTTCGGCGCCGTTTTTGACCTATGACCCGTCGCTGGTGCCGGCGATGGTGTGCGGGTTTGCGTATGGTCCCGGCGCCGGTACCGCTGTTGCCGCCATGGCTATCGTTATCCATGCGCTCACCACGGGTGACTGGGTCGGCGCGCTTATGAACTTGGTTGCCACGCTGGGCTATATTCTGCCCGCGGCTATCGTTTACCAGAAGATGCACACCTATAAGGGTGCCGTGATTGGCCTGGTGCTCGGCGTCATTGCCGCTACAGCGCTGTCTATGGTCGCAAACCTTACCATTGGCGTATGGTTCTGGTATGGCTCGGTCGATGTGATCGCCCCGCTCATGATTCCTGCCGTACTGCCGTTCAACCTTATCAAGACCGTGCTTAACTCGGTATTGACGCTTGCGGTGTACAAGGCGGTTTCCAACCTCATCACGCCTAAAAAGGACCAGGTCAAAGGCCGCGCATGATTGAGTGTCGGGGCGTTTCCTTTAGTTATGACGGTGCCGCACCGGCGCTCGACGGCGTCGATCTGAACATCGAGGACGGGGAGTTTTTCTGCATCCTCGGTGGCAATGGGTCGGGCAAGTCGACGTTTGCCAAGCATCTGAATGCGCTGTTGCAGCCCGATGCGGGCACGGTACGCATCAACGGCATGGATGCGTCCGACCCCGAGCTGGTCTACGACATTCGTTCGACCGCGGGCATGGTATTCCAGAATCCCGACGACCAGCTGGTGGCAACGCTTGTCGAAGATGACATTGCGTTTGGTCCCGAAAACCTAGGCGTGCCATCGGCGCAAATTGCGCAGCGCGTACGCGAGGCGCTGAAAGGCGTGGGCCTGGTGGGCTTTGAGCACCACGAGACCCATGCGCTTTCGGGCGGCCAAAAGCAGCGCGTGGCGCTTGCCGGCGTGCTTGCCATGGAACCGCGCGTGCTCATATTGGACGAGGCTTCCTCGATGCTCGATCCGCGTGGACGCAAGGGCCTCATGAAGGCTTGCCGCGCGTTGCACGATCGCGGCATGACCATCGTGATGATTACGCACTTTATGGAGGAGGCCGCCGAGGCCGATCGTGTCGCCGTGTTTCAGACGGGACGAGTTGCCATGCTGGGCACGCCCGAGGAAATCTTGACGCGGGCGGACGAACTTGCGCAGCTCAACTTGGATATGCCGGCGTCGTGCTGTCTAGGTAGGACACTTCGTGAGAAGGGCGTACCCGTTTGCGCACAGGTGCGTGAGGCGGATATGGTCGCTGAGATTGTGCAGGCTTATGCCGAGCGAAGTGGAGCAGGCATCGCGGGGCAGTCTTCCGTATCCCAGTTGGGAATCGCTGACGGCACTGTTCCGGTAGACAACGAGGGCAACGCGTCGGAGCCCGTCATAGAGCTATCCCATGTTTCGTACAGTTATTCGCTCAGTCCGCGCGAGCGCCGCCGCTGGCATAAGCGCTCGGCCACTGCGGGCAAATCGAGCAAGCAGGCTCTCTGGGGAAACGACCCAAGCAGCCCGTGGGCGCTGCGCGATGTATCGCTGACGGTGCGTCGCGGCGAGTTCCTGGGGCTAGCAGGCCATACCGGCTCGGGTAAATCGACGCTGGTCCAGCATCTCAACGGGCTGATCCGTCCGCAGGAGGGAAGCATTTGCGCGCTGGGGCTCGACCTATCAAACAAGAAAGACGCCGCTGCGGTTAAGGCCAAGGTCGGCGTGGTGTTTCAGTATCCTGAGCGTCAGCTGTTTGCCGAAACCGTGGCGCAGGACGTGGCGTTTGGTCCGTACAACCTTGGCTTGCCGCAAGATGAAGTCGACCGTCGTGTTGAGTCATCGCTCTCGCGCGTGGGCCTCGACCTTTCCACGGTCGGCGACAAGAGTCCCTTTGAGCTTTCGGGCGGTCAGCAACGGCGTGTGGCATTCGCTGGCGTGCTCGCCATGGAGCCCGAAGTCCTGGTGCTCGATGAGCCCATGGCGGGACTCGATCCGGCTGCGCGCAGGGATTTCCTTGAGCTTATCGATCGACTTCACCGCGATGGCCTGACCGTTGTCATGGTTTCGCACAGCATGGATGACCTGGCCAATTGCTGCGACCGCATCGTCGTAATGAACGAAGGCGCGGTGTTTGCCGAGGGAACCCCCGCGCAGGTGTTTGCGCATGCCGATGAGCTCAAGTCGATCGGCTTGGGCGTTCCCGCCGCCCAGCGTATGGCGCTGGCGCTTACGGAGGTGGGCGTGCCGCTGCGTCGCGGCGGGCTCTATACGGTTGAGTCGCTGGCAGGCGAGTTGGTGGACCTGCTAATCGGTCGCTCGGGCGGTCCTTCTAACGTCGCGGACATTGCTAAATCCAAGACGGTCGCGCGAGAGGAGGGCTGCTAATGGAGGCGTTTTCGTTTGGCAGCTACTATCCCGGCGATAGTGCGATTCACCGCCTGGACTCGCGAACTAAGTTGCTCCTGGGCTTTGTGTTTCTGATCACGACGCTCACAGTCAGCAGCTTCCGCGGACTGGCCCCGGTCGCAATTTTCGTTGTGCTGACCTATGCCGTGTCTCGGGTGCCGGTTCGTCGCGTTCTGTCGTCGATGGCGCCGCTGCTGGCAATCGTCGTCGTGGTCGCGGTGCTCAACTTGTTTACCGACCAGAGCGGGCGCATTCTGTGGCAGCTCGGCTTTTTGCAGATAAGCGAGGGCTCGCTGCATTCCGCCGCCTTTATGGCGTGCCGCCTGACCTTGATGATGGCCGGTATGAGCGCTATCACGCTCACCACGCCGACGCTCGACCTCACCGCGGGCTTTGAGCGCCTGCTCGCACCGTTTGCGCGTGTGGGACTTCCTGCGCACGAGCTCGGCATGATCATGGGTATCGCGTTGCGCTTTATGCCGCAGTTTGCCACCGAGATGAAGCAGACGGCGGACGCGCAGGCGAGCCGCGGTGCGCGCGTGACGGGGGGTCCGCTCGGCGGCGTGCGTATGCTCGGCAGTGTGGCGATTCCGCTGTTCACCGGCGTGTTCCGCCATGCCGAGACGCTGTCTGCTGCCATGGATGCACGCTGCTATCACGGCGAGCAGGGCCGCACGCGCCTGCATGCGCTTGCATTTGGCCGCGGCGATGCGTTGGCGGCGGTGGTGACGGCGTTGCTGCTCATCTGCGTCATCGTCATCAATCTTCAACTTGTTTAGGCGCGATTCGAGCGCAAGAAAGGGGTCCCTATGACCGACAACGACCGCACGGCTCAGCTTGAGCGCGCCTGTTCGTATCTCAGGCGCATTCCGGCGTGGTATCTGGCCACGACCGATGTGGCCGACGGGCATCAGCCTCGCGTGAGGCCGTTTTCGTTTGCCATGGTCGATGACGGTAAGTTGTGGTTTTGCACGTCGCGCGACAAGGATGTGTGGGCGGAGCTGAGCGCGAATCCCAAGTTTGAACTCTCGGGCTGGAAGCCGGGGGAGTGCTGGATCGTATTGACCGGCGAAGCCGCACTTGAGGACGACGCAGTTGCGAGCGACAAGGTGCGTCAAGCGGGGTTTAAGCACATGGTGGGCATTGGCGAGGAACACGAGAGTGCCAACGACGGCCGCCTTGCTTTCTTTTCGGTCCGCAATATTGCCGCGCGCTTCTGTGATATCGACGGCAGCGAGGAGCGCCTGGAGCTCTAGCTCGCACAAACCAGGTTCCCAAACTAACTAGTACAGGAGGAAACGTGGACGGATTGAATACGGTGTTGGAGTATCTGACGTCGGTGCCGGCATGGTATTTGGCGACGAGCGTTGACGGACAGCCTCATGTGCGTCCGTTTTCGTTTGCGCAGATCCAGGATGGCAAGCTGTGGTTTGTAACAGCGCGCACCAAAGATGTGTGGCAAGAGCTGCTGCAAAACCAGCGCTTTGAGGCCACGAGTTGGTGGCCGGGCCATGGCTGGCTTATCTTGCGCGGGCGTGCCGGCTTGGATGACCGGGCTTTAGACGAAATGCGCGAAGCCGGGTGGAAGCATCTAGAGCACCTGGGCGAGCACTATGAGGGGCCTAACGACCCCACGCTCGTCTTCTTTAGCGTCGAGGATCCCGAGGCTTTTATCTGCAATCACGACGAATGGGTGCCGGTCGAGCTCTAGCCGGCTGGCTCATCCTAACAACTTGGTTTTCGCATGGGCGGGCCCCGTATTGCCCGGTGCCGTTAGGAGCGCCGGTCAATACGGGGCCCGCTCCATTTGTCAATTCCTTCAAGCGAATGTGTCGGGAATGTTTCAATGCATGAATATGCAAGCCATTTACGTATTCATGCATCTTTTGGTGCTAAAGTTTCAACCCACTTCATAACGGCCGCTGCGAAATGCGCATCGGTGCATAAATCGCAGACAAGGAGTCTGATATGTCTTTGAAGGTTGGAATCGTCGGCGCGGCTGGATATGCCGGAGCCGAGCTCATTCGCCTCGTGCTCGGTCATCCCGAGTTTGAACTTGTTGCCATTACGTCCAACGCCGATGCCGGCCAGCCGCTGTCCGCGGTGTATCCGAGCTTTGCTGGCGTGAGCGATCTGGTTTTCACCACGCATGACGCCCCCGAGCTTAAATCCTGCGACGCCGTCTTCTTGGCCGTGCCGCACACGGCTGCCATGGCACAGGTGCCCGCACTGCTTGCATCTGGCGTGTCCTGCTTCGATCTTTCGGCCGATTACCGTCTGAGCGACGCGTCTGTCTTTGAGGCATGGTATGCCGTCGAGCACACGAGCCCCGAGTTGCTCAAGACCCGCGCTTTCGGCCTGCCCGAGCTGTTCTGCCAGGACTTGGAGACCGCCGCATCCGATTATGCCGCCGGAAAGCCCGTGTTGGTCGCCTGCGCCGGCTGCTATCCCACCGCAACGAGCCTTGCAGCCGCTCCTGCCGTGCGTGCGGGCTGGGTGGCCGAGAGCGGTCCCGTGATCGTTGACGCTATCAGCGGCGTGACGGGTGCCGGCAAGTCCTGTAACGCCCGCACCCATTTTTGCAGCGCGGACGAGAACCTGGAAGCCTATGGCGTGGGCAAGCATCGTCATACGCCCGAGATCGAGCAGATACTCGGCCTAGCCGACCGCATCGTCTTCACCCCGCACTTGGCACCGCTCAAGCGCGGCCTGCTTTCCACGGTGACGATGCCGCTCGCGCCGCAGGCTCTCGACGCGCTGGTTCTTGAGGATGTCGTCGACCATTACAAGAAGTTTTACGCCGGTCGCACCTTTGTGCGCGTGCTCGATGCCGGCCAGCAGCCCAAGACGGCTTCGGTCGTCGGTACCAATGCCGCCCAGATTGGCCTTGCGCTCAACAAGCGTGCAGGCGTGCTGGTGGCGACGGGCGCCATCGACAATTTGTGCAAGGGTGCTGCGGGCCAGGCGGTCCAGTGCGCCAACATCGTTTTTGGCTTTGACGAGCGACGAGGCTTGCTCACAGTGGCGTGCCCGGTGTAGCACATTCGATTGTTAGCGATTTGGTAGTCGGGTATCGAGTTGGGCGCCACTTTTAAGCTGGTCTAGTAGTTGCGACCGGTATGGCGTGCCAGCCGATGCCCGCTTTTTTGTTTGATATAAGGAGTCGTAGGGACGATGAACACCGACCTGATTGATATCAAGATTCGCGCCGTCGAGGGCGGCGTTACGGCGGCTGCCGGCTTTAAGGCCGCAGGCATCCATGCGGGATTCCGGAAGAATCCCGAGCGCTTGGACTATGCGCTCGTCGTGCCTGATAAACCCTGTCCCGGCGCCGGCGTGTTTACGACCAACCGCTTTTGTGCGGCGCCCGTGCAGGTGAGCCGTGCCAACCTGGGCGGTGCGGACAAGGGCTATGGCATTATCGCCGGTGTTTCGGTCAACTCTGGCAATGCCAACGCCGCCACGGGTGAGACAGGCCTTGCATGCGCGCGCGAGACGTGCAGCATCGCATCGCAGGTCATCGGCTGCGAGCCCCAACAGATCCTGGTTGCCTCCACGGGTGTGATCGGGCAGATTCTGCCGATCGACACGTTTGAGACCGCCATTCCTGCTGCCTACGAGGCACTCTCCGCCCACGGTGGCGCCGATGCCGCTCGCGCCATCATGACGACCGACACGCACTCCAAGGAGTACGCCGTGTCCTACGTCAGTGAGGCCGCGGGTCATGCGGGCAATGTCTATACGGTAGGCGGAATGTGCAAGGGCTCGGGCATGATCATGCCCAACATGGCCACCATGATCGCAGTTATCACCACCGATGCCCACGTCGAGCCTGCGGCACTTCATGCCCTACTGCTCTCGACCGTCAAGCAGACCTTTAACAAGGTAACGGTCGATTCCGACACCTCGACCAACGACACCTGCATCATGCTTGCCTCCGGCGCCGCTGCCGCAGATGCCGAGCCTATCGTCGAGGGCTCCGATGCCTTCGACGAGTTGGCATTTGCCGTGCACGAGGTGTGCGAGAGCCTGGCGCGCAATATCGCCGCCGATGGTGAGGGCGCATCCAAGCTTGTTACGGTCAACGTTACCGGCGCCGTGAACGACGAGGAGGCCGATATCGCCGCTCGTGCCGTTGCCAACTCGCCGCTCGTCAAGACCTGCATCGCCGGCCACGACTGCAACTGGGGCCGTGTTGCTATGGCGCTTGGCAAGTGCGGCGTTAAGTTTAATCAGGAAGACGTTTCCATCGACATGATGGGCATGCCTGTCTGTCGCGACGGTCTGACTGTTCCCTTTGACGAGGACGAGGCTCTACGACGTTTCGAGGCGCCCGAGATCGTGATCTCGGCCGACCTGGGCGCAGGCGACGCGGCAACGACCGTGTGGACCTGCGACCTCACGCATGAATACATCTCCATCAACGGCGACTACCGTTCCTAGATTCCAGGCATGCTGCGCATCTTGCCGCGATTGCGGACGGCGGAGTACGGCGCGATAACGATACGAAAGACGAGGCAGATTATGAAATTCGCACGCGATTGTCGTTCGAGCGAATCCAACGAAGCAACCGCGCAGCTGCTGTTCGAAGCGCTGCCGTGGATTAAGAACCTGACCGGCAAGACGGTTGTTATCAAATATGGCGGAGCCGCCATGGTTGATGAGCAGCTGCGCCGCGACGTGATGAGCGACATCGTTTTGCTCAAGATCATCGGTATGCGTCCCGTCATCGTGCATGGCGGCGGCAAGGCTATCAACGAGGCGCTGAGCCATTACGATATTCCCGTCGAGTTTAAGAACGGCCAGCGCGTGACCACGCCGGCGACTATGGATATCGTGCGCGAGGTGCTGGGCGGCAAGGTCAACCAAGAGCTGGTTGCTGCCATCAACCACCACGGCAACCTGGCCGTGGGCGTGTCGGGCAGCGATGCCGGCACCCTTATCGCCGAGCCACTCGACCCAGAGCTCGGCCGCGTAGGCAAGGTCACGCACGTCAACACCGACTATATCGAGCGCCTGCTCGATAGCGAGTACATCCCCGTCATCGCTACCGTCGCGGCGGGGGAGGACGGCGGTTTCTTCAACATCAACGCCGACACCGCCGCCGGTGCCGTTGCCGCGGCGCTCCACGCGCATAAGGCAATCTTTTTGACCGACGTCGATGGCCTGTACAAGGACTTTAGCGACAAGGACTCGCTTATCTCCAACCTAACGCTCGACGAGGTCAACGAAATGCTCTACGGCGGCGAGGTCGATAAGGGCATGATTCCCAAGCTGCGCGCGGCCGTCGATGCGCTTACCGGCGGCGTATTTCGTGCCCACATCATTAACGGTACTACGCCGCATTCGCTGCTCCTGGAGCTGCTGACCGATGCCGGCGTCGGCACCGTGATCCATTCCACCGAGACGGCTTACGAGTTCGATACGCATCCGCATCCGCTTTCGACGTTTGCTGCGCGTCTGACCGAGAACCTTGACGAGGTCGAGAAGCTTCAGACGGTCTAGCTGACCCGCAGCCGCCCCATTCCTGCACCCATAGCCCCGCGCCGTCTGGCGCCCAACGAAAGGCATCCCATGTCACTTGCAGCTCAGCAATCGCTTGAATCCCATTACGTTATGCATACCTTTGGCCGCTCTCCGGTCGAGTTTGTCGAGGGTCACGGCATGAAGCTCACCGGCGACGATGGCCGTGAGTACCTCGACTTTCTTGCCGGCATCGGCGTGTGCAGCCTAGGTCATGGCGACCCGGCTGTGCTCTCGGCGCTCGAGGCACAGACCAAAAAGCTCATGCATGTCTCCAATTACTTCTACATTGAGCAGCGCGGACAGGTCGCGGCGCTGCTGTCCAAGCTTGCTAACGACGACGTAGATGGTGCGCGCGTGCTTGCCGATGCCATTGCCGCCGGCGATGAGACCACGGCAGCTGCTCTTGGTGCCCCGGCTGCGGATGAGCAGGTTTGGGAGACCTTCTTTGCCAACTCTGGCGCCGAGGCCAACGAGGGCTCGATGAAGCTCGCGCGCCTGTACGCCAAGCGTGCCGGTAATGGCGGCAACACCATCGTGTGCATGCGCGGCGGCTTCCACGGCCGTACGCTCGAGACCATTGCCGCCACCATGCAGGATTGGCTGCAGGACAGCTTCCGCCCGCTGCCGGGTGGCTTTGTGGCCTGCACGCCCAACGATGTGGATGAGCTGCGTGCGATCTTTAAGCAGCTGGGGAGCGAAATTTGTGCCGTGATGCTCGAGCCGATCCAGGGTGAGAGCGGTGTGCATCCCATGACCGAGGAGTTTATGGCTACGGCGCGCGACCTGGCACACGAAGTGGGCGCCGTGCTTATCGCCGACGAGGTCCAGTGCGGCATCTTCCGCTCCGGCAAGCCGTTTGCGTTCCAGACCTATGGCGTGGAGCCCGACATCATGAGCCTTGCCAAGGGCATTGCTGATGGCGTGCCCATGGGTGCCGTCGTGGCGAAGAAGGAGATTGCCGACGTGTTTAAGCCGGGCGACCACGGCTCGACCTTTGGCGGTAGCTGCTTGGCCATCGCGGCGTGTGCCGCGACGCTCTCCGCGCTTGTGCGTGGCGATTATGCCGAGCATGCTGCCAAGGTGGGTGCCTATATGGAGCAGGCGCTGGCTAAGCTTCCGCATGTGGTAGAGGTGCGTGGCCGTGGCCTGATGCTCGGCTGTGATTTGGATGATGCCGCGGGCGACGCACATGATATTGTTGCCCGCGCGCTGGCCGCCGGTGTCGTGATTAACGCTACGGGTGCCCATACGCTGCGTTTCTTGCCGCCGCTCGTCTGCGAGGAAGCCGACGTGGACAGCCTGATCGAGATCCTGTCGGGTGTCTTGGGCTAACGCAGCGTAATAACTCAATTTGGACCGGGTTCCGGACTGCTGGGTGTGTCATATGCGGCATGATTTGGCGATCCGGAGCCCGTTTTGTTGCTGATTTGCGATGGTCAAAAGTCCCTCTGGTCAAAAATGCCAAATATGAGTACGGGCACTAATTCTGTAGCATATAAATTAGACACAATTTGACGAATTGGACCGCATATGTCCAGTTTTGCTGTCAGAAAACATGCTCATCTGGACCGTTAGCCGTTGCTTTGATGTCAGATTTGCCCTTTGGGACCTCGAAAATGCTGTTACAAAAGAGGTAGCAGTACTCATATTTGGCATTTTTTGACCACTGCCCTTGAAACGAGTGAGCTGTGGGGTTCGAATCCCCCTGCGATGGGCGCAAACAAAAACGGTCCCCTTGCGAGGACCGTTTCCAATTCGGTGGTGGGCGATGAGGGATGTCGCGTGCGGCTGACGCCGCCCGCTTTCGCTTCGGGCCTACGGCCCTCGCGTGCTGCGCTGGAAAACGCTTCGCGTTTCCTCAGCTCCGCACCCTGGCGGGTTCGAATCCCTCTGCGATGGGCCCAAAAAAGAAAGGCTCCCATTGCTGGGAGCCTAACAATTCAGTGGTGGGCGATGAGGGATTCGAACCCCCAGCCTTGTGCGTGTAAAGCACCTGCGCTAACCGTTGCGCCAATCGCCCGTGCGGAGAGAGTATAGCAAAACAATCGCCTCATTCACCTCATATCCATTAAAGGTAACTCGCGCGTGTCACAGCGGAGCTGATTCAGTTGAGATTGCCTGAACATTCCGCCCCTCTTTACGCCCTCGGGTATACTCAAAAGCTACTGATTCGATTTGATGCCCAGCAACAGCAGAGGGGATAGTATATGTGCGGTTTTGTCGGTTTTGTCGGTGGGACGGATAACCAATCCGAGGTGCTCACCAAGATGATGGACCGCATCGTCCATCGCGGTCCCGACATGGGCGGTCAGTTTATCGACGGCCGCGTTGCCCTCGGCTTCCGCCGCCTGTCGATCCTCGACCTGACCGAGGCTGGCGCCCAACCCATGGCCAACGAGGACGGTAGCGTCGTCATTGTCTTCAACGGCGAGATCTACAACTTCCAAGAACTCCGTTCCGAGCTCGAGGCCAAGGGCTACAAGTTCCACTGCGGCGCCGACACCGAGAGCCTCCTGCACGGCTACGAGGAGTGGGGCGAGGCCGTACTCGATCGCTTGCGCGGTATGTACGCCTTCGTCATCTGGGACAAAAAGAAGAACAAGCTTTTTGGCGCCCGCGACATCTTTGGCATCAAGCCGCTTTACTACTATCCCATGGCCGATGCGGGCGACGGCGCTCCGGGCGTGCTCTTTGGTTCTGAGATCAAGAGCTTCCTGGACTACCCGCACTTCCACAAGGCGGTCAACAAAAAGGCCCTGCGTCCGTACATGACGCTGCAGTATTCGGCAACCGAGGAGACCTTCTTCGAGGGTGTCTACAAGCTGCCGCCGGCGCACTACTTTACCGTCGATATCCCGACCGGCAAGATGAACATCGAGCGCTACTGGGATTGCGATTACTCTGCCGTCGAGAAGCCGTTCGAGGAGTACGTCGATGAGCTGGACGAGGTCGTGCACGAGAGTGTCGAGGCCCATCGCATCGCCGACGTCAAGGTCGCGTCGTTCCTCTCCGGTGGCGTCGACTCCAGCTACATCGCCGCTTGCCTCATGCCCGACAAGACCTTCTCGGTGGGCTTTGACTACAAGAACTTCAACGAGACCAACTACGCCAAGGAACTTTCCGATAAGCTCGGCGTCGAGAACGTTCGCAAGATGATTACCGCCGACGAGTTCTTCGGTGCGCTCGAGGACATCCAGTATCACATGGACGAGCCGCAGTCCAACCTGTCTTCCGTGCCGCTGTGGTTCTTGGCCGAGATGGCCCGCAAGGACGTTACCGTCGTGCTTTCGGGCGAAGGCGCCGACGAGCTCTTTGGCGGCTACGCCTACTACGAGGACACGGTCCCGGTGCGCAAGTACAAAAAGATGGTGCCGCTGCCCATCCGTCGCGCGCTCGGTAACCTGGCGCTGCATATGCCGTACTTCAAGGGACATAACTTCCTGGTCAAGGGTGCCGAGATCCCCGAGAAGTCGTTCCTGGGACAGGCTCTGGTATGGCCGGAGCGCGAGGTCGACGGCGTGCTCAAGCCCGAGTACAACACCGGCGATGGCGCCTTTGAGCTCGCTGCACCCATCTACGCACGCGTGAAGGGTCAGCCCGAACTGGTCAAGAAGCAGTACCTGGACATGAACATGTGGCTCCCGGGCGACATTCTGCTCAAGGCCGACAAGATGTGCATGGCGCACTCGCTGGAGCTGCGCGTGCCCTTCCTGGACCGCAAAGTCATGGAGTTCGCCGAGCACATTCCCGATCGCTACCGCATCAACGAGAACGGCAACAAGCAGGTACTCCGCCACGCTGCCAACAAGTCGCTGCCCGATGAGTGGGCCACCCGTCCCAAGGTGGGCTTCCCGGTGCCGATTGTCTACTGGCTGCGCGAGCAAAAGTGGTACGACTATGTCAAGGAGTACTTCACCGCGCCGTGGGCAAGCGAGTTCTTCAATACCGACGAGCTCATGCACCTGCTCGATCTGCACTTTGCGGGCAAGGGCGATTTCCAGCGCAAGATCTATACGCCGCTCGTGTTCCTAGTGTGGTACAAGCGCTTCTTTATCGACGAGGACCAGCCCGCTGTTCAGGCTGCCTAGCCTCGGCTTACGAACGCCTGCGCGTAACGGCTCCTCCGGGAGCCGTTTTTGCGTGGGTGCGTTTCAGTTACTATAAAACCGTCCCTGCCAAATGGCTGAGAAAGGTGAAAGATGCACCATTCGGATTCCGCGACCGTGACCACGGTCGATACGCTTGCCAAGCTGCTCGATGTGTGCGGCGAGCTGCGCGCATCAGAGCAGGTTGACGGGCGTGCCGTGACCGGCTGCTCGTTTGATTCGCGCGCGGTCTCGGCAGGTGACGTGTTCTTCTGCAAAGGTGCTGCCTTTAAGCCCGCGTTTTTGAGCATGGCGCTCGATGCGGGCGCCGTCGCATTTGTGTGCGAGGAGCCGCTGGTCGAGTCTCTGGAGCCGCTGGCGCAGGAGAGCGGTGCTGCGATGCTGGTTGTTGATAGCGTGCGCACGGCCATGGCCCTGCTGCCGCCGGAGGTCTACAACCGCCCCGACCACGACGTTAAGATCGTGGGGATCACCGGTACCAAGGGAAAGACCACGGCCGCTTTTATGCTCCAGTCCATCATCAAAGCAGCGGGCGAGTCCTGCGGCATGATCGGCTCGGTGAGTACCGACGATGGCATCGAGTGCTATGAGAGCACCAATACTACGCCCGAGGCCCCCGAGGTCTGGCGCCATATCGCCAACTGCCGCACGTCCGGTCGCCAGTCCATGGTCATGGAGGTCTCGAGCCAGGCGCTCAAGTACCAACGCGTCGAGAATCTGCCGTTTGACGTGGCGTGCTTCCTCAACATCGGCCGCGACCACATCTCGCCGATCGAACACCCCACGTTTGAGGATTATTTTGAGAGCAAGCTCAGGATTTTTGACCAGGCAAAGACCGCCGTGGTGAATCTGGGCACCGAAGAGGTCGACCGTGTGCTGGAGGCAGCGTCGACGGCCGAGCGCTTGGTGACCGTTGGCGTCGAGCATCCCGAGGCAAGCCTGTGGGCGAGCGACGTACGCATGGTCGGCTTTAGCATCGAGTTCAACTTGCATGGCCTGTGTGCCGACGAGTCCGAGGCGGGGGAGAAGGTCCTGCTGGGTATCGCGGGAGACTTTAACGTGGAAAACGCGCTGGTCGCTATCGCCGCTGCGCGCGAGATCGGCATCGGTATCGAGGCTATCAAGAAGGGCCTCTCCAAACTGCGTGTGCCGGGCCGTATGGAGGTCGTGGAGTCGAAGGACGGCCGCGTGATTTGTGTCGTCGACTACGCGCACAACCAGCTTTCGTTCCGTTCGCTTTTCTCGTCGGTCAAGCGCGCGTTTCCCGCTAGCCCCGTCATTGCGCTGTTTGGCGCTGCCGGCGGCAAGGCGCAGGAGCGCCGCGAGCAGCTTCCGCGCGAGGCCGCACCGTATTCCGACCTGATGATCTTTGCCAACGAGGATCCAGCTCACGAGGACCCGATGAAGGTCTGTCGCGAGCTTGCCGAGCATGTTCCCGACGATACGCCGAACAAGATCATCCTCGACCGCGAAGCCGCTGTGCATGCGGCGTTCAAGGCGGCGCGCGAGGAGTACGTCAACCCCGATGCTCCCACCATTGTCTTGCTGCTGGCAAAGGGTGACGAGGAGCTCATGCACGTGGGCGACGAGTTCGTGCCCATCGAGAGCGACCTTTCGCTGGCCAATCGCCTGATCGATGTTACCCAGTTTGACTAATGAACCATGATGGCGGCGGCGCCCTGAGTGCGCTGTCGCCATAAGCGTGTTCCCTCAATCAAAACATGCCGTCCAAGTCCAAACCCTTCTACGTAAACGGAGTAACCATGTCCCACAATACCCTGCCGACCGTCGCTGAGCTTTCGGGCGAGATGCGCGAGCGCTTGGCCAAGGTCAAGTACGTCTTTACCGACCTGGATGCCACGATGCTCGCACCCGGCTCGTGCGTGCTGCGCGACAACGACGGCAACCCCTCGACCAAACTCGTCGAGGCCGTCGTGGCGCTCGCTCGCGCTGGTATTCAGGTGGTTCCCACCTCGGGCCGCAACCGTACCATGATCCACGAGGACGCGCGCGTGCTCGGCCTCAACTCCTACATCGGCGAGATGGGCGGCCTGGTCATGTACGACCTCAAAGCCAACGATTGGGAGTATCTGACCGGCGACATGCCCTACGACCCCTCTTGCGGCCTCACGCCGCACCAGGTGATCGAGCAGACCGGCGTGTGCGAGAAGATCCTTGCCCGCTGGCCGCACAAGATCGAGTACCACAACGACATGTCGACCGGCTACAAGTACCGTGAGGTCACCGTCGGCATGCGCGGCGATGTGCCCGACGATGAGGTCCAGGCCATCCTGGACGAGGCCGGCTGCGGTCTGATCTGGGCTTGCAACGGTCACCTGACGCATCTGTCCAAGCCGACGACGCTCGAGCTCGATCGCGTCGAGGACGGTCGCGCATTCAACATCAATCCCGCCGGCCTCAACAAGGGCGTTGCCATTGCGCGCTTCTGCGAGCACCTGGGTATCGAGCGCGAGGAGACGCTCGCGCTCGGCGATTCCGAGTCCGATTTCTACATGGCCGATCACGTGGGCACGTTCTGCCTGGTCGAGAATGGCCTGACGAGCGCCGGCGCGCCCGAGTTCCTGGCTGCCTGCGAGAACGCTTTCGTTACGCGCGGCAAAATTGTCGACGGTTGGGCGGCGACGGCAGAGCTGCTGGTCGCGGCGCGTTCGTAGCGCGGCGTCGCCGCACTTGGACATGTCTTTTCGAGAGAGACTGGTGAGGTAATGTCCGATATCGAGAATCCGGCAGGCGACACGCGCCCGATTGGCGTGTTCGATTCTGGTTTGGGCGGTCTGACGGTTGCGCGCGCGATTGCGACGGCGCTGCCGCACGAGTCCGTCTACTACTTTGGCGACACCAAGCGCTGCCCCTACGGCACGCGCACCGAGGATGAAGTGCGCTCGTTTGCGCTGCAGGCGGGCCGTTGGCTTTCGAAGCACGACGTCAAGATTATGGTCATCGCCTGCAACACGGCGACCGCTGCGGCCTTGCGTTTGGCTCAGCAGGTGCTCGACGTTCCCGTGATCGGCGTGATCGCGCCGGGTGCCCGTGCAGCAATCAACAGCACGCGTACGCGTCGCGTGGGCGTGCTCGCTACCAACCTCACCATTCGCTCGGGCGCCTACACGCGCGCCATTCAGGATCTAGATGCCGGCGTCGATGTATACGGCTGTCCTGCCTCGAGCTTTGTCGAGGTTGTCGAACACGAGCTCGCCTCGGGTGCACATCTGCAGGAACAGTGGCTTGAGAACGAGGACATCTTCGATACGCCTGCCGTGCGTGCGCTGGTGGGTGCCACGGTTGAGCCGCTGCGCGACCACGGTATCGATACCGTGGTGCTCGGCTGTACGCATTTCCCGCTGTTGGTGGGACCTATCCGCCATGCGCTGGGGCCTGGGGTGCGCGTCGTGAGTTCCGCCGAGGAGACCACGCGCGAGCTGACCGATATCCTCACGCGCCGCGAGCAGCTGGCGGGCGACGCCGCCGAGCCGCAGCATCGTTTTGCCACGACGGCTGATAACATTGCCGAGTTTGCGGTGGCGGGCAGCTTTATCTTTGGTCAGCCGCTCAAGAGCATTGAGCATATCGATATCGACGAACTGAAATAGATATAGGGTCGCCGACCAAAGGCTCACGTTCACCTTTTGCCGAAAGGATTTTTCCATGGAGTATATGCAGGTCAACCGCGCCAACGGCCGCGCCGCCGATGAGCTGCGCCCCATCAAACTGACTCGCGGCGTCATGAAGCACGCCCACGGCTCGTGTTTGGCCGAGTTCGGTGACACGCGCGTGCTGTGCGCCGCCACTATCGAGGAGGGCGTGCCGGGCTGGCGAAAGGGAGCTAAGGCCGGCTGGGTGACCGCGGAATACGCCATGCTGCCGGCGTCGACCGGCAAGCGCTGCAAGCGCGAACACGCCAACCGCAAGGGTCGCTCCATGGAGATCGAGCGCCTCATTGGCCGCAGCCTGCGTACCGTCGTCAACATGAAGGCGCTCGGCGAGTACACCGTCACCGTCGACTGCGATGTGATTCAGGCCGATGGCGGCACGCGTACAGCGAGCATCACCGGCGCCTGGGTGGCGCTGCACGACGCCCTCGCCATGTGGGTCGAGGCGGGCAAGATCGAACGCATCCCGCTTATCGGCCAGGTGGCTGCCATCTCCATGGGCGTTGTCGACGGCAATACTCTGCTTGACCTCGATTATTCGGAGGACAGCCATGCCGAGGTCGACATGAACCTCGTCGCCACCGACACCGGCGAGATGATCGAGCTCCAGGGCACCGGCGAGCAGGCGCCCTTTGACCGCAAACGCCTCAACGCCCTGCTCGACCTGGGCGACAAGGGTATCGCCGAGCTCATCGAGCTTCAGCGCCAAGCCATCGCCTAACCTGCCAAAAGGGACGGGTTTATTTTGGTAGGTTTTATCTGCGGAGACGTCTAGACACAAGACTGCCGTTGATTGAGAGGGGAGAGGCAGAGGCCCTCGTCGCCCTCGGCGCGGCATTGCTATAGAGACAAGGAGGCCACTCATGGCACTTGAGAAGATCGACATTGACACTCTCGACCCGGCGGCGACCATCGTCGTGGCAACGGGCAACGCCCATAAGCTCACCGAGATCGAGGCCATTTTGGGCAAGGTCATGCCCGAGGTGCGCTTTGTGGCGCTCGGCCAGCTGGGCGATTTTGAGGACCCCGAGGAAAACGGCACGACGTTTTTGGAGAACGCCATCATCAAGGCGCAGGCTGCGGTTGAGGAGACGGGGCTTATGGCCATCGCCGACGATTCCGGCCTGGTCGTCGACGCGCTGGACGGCGAGCCCGGTGTGTATAGTGCGCGCTATGCGGGCGTGCACGGCGACGATGCCGCCAACAATGCAAAGCTGCTCGTTAACCTGGAAGGCGTGGCGGACGAGGATCGCACCGCGCGCTTTATGAGCGTCGTTGCGCTCATCGACACGGATGGTCTGGTTACCTATGGCGAGGGCGCCTGCGAGGGCGTTATCGCGCACGAGGGCCGCGGCGACCATGGTTTTGGCTACGACCCGCTGTTCCTGCCGGTCGACACGCCGGGCAAGACCATGGCCGAGCTGACGGCGGACGAGAAGAACGCCATCAGCCATCGTTTCCACGCGCTCGAGCATCTGTCCGCCAAGCTGACGGGCGAGGAGTAGACCGTGCGTGCGGTGGTGCAGCGCGTGCTCAACGCCGGCGTGACGGTCGACGGCGAGTGCGTGGGCCGCATTGGACGCGGCTACCTGGTGCTGCTGGGTGTGGGCCATGGCGATACGCGTGCCGAGGCCGACAAGCTGTGGGGCAAGCTCCGCGGGCTGCGTATCAACGAGGACGAGAACGGCAAGACCAACCTGGCACTTGCCGATGTCGACGGCGAGGTGCTCGTGGTGTCGCAGTTCACGCTGTTTGCCGACTGCCGCCACGGCCGCCGTCCGTCGTTTACGGATGCCGGCGCCCCCGATGTCGCCAACGAGCTCTACGAGTACTTCTTGACGCTTGTGCGCGAGGACGTCGAGCAAGTAGCACATGGCATCTTCGGCGCCGATATGAAAGTCGATCTTGTCAACGACGGTCCGTTCACCATCGTCTTGGACACCGATAGTCTGTAAGTAGTCAATTTGGGACCGGGCTTTTTAAGCTACTTGCGTATGACGGCAGCAGGGTGCTATAGTATTAGAGTTTTGTCTATCTTAGGGGTATTATCCCCTTTTTGAATTGCACCTTCTGGAGGCCCTGTTCATGGAAGAGATGGAAGTCAATCACGTCGACGACATCCACGAGAAGCTGACCGATATGGTGGGCGATCGCGTTAAGGTGAAGGCCAACATGGGCCGCACCCGCGTCGTCGAGCGCATGGGCACCATCAAGAGCGTGCACCCCGCCGTCTTTATCGTCGAGGTTGACGAGCGTCGTGGCCGCAAGTCGCGTCAGTCCTACCAGTACATCGATGTCCTCACCGGTCAGGTCGAGCTGTTCGACCCCGAGAGCGGCGAGCACATTTTTACCCCGCTCGGCAATCAGCTCGAGGAGCACTAGCGGTGACCGATTGGTCCCTGACCCTTTCCGCGCCGGCAAAGATTAACCTCTACCTGGGGGTTCATACCGAGCGCGATGACCGCGGCTACCACAGGGTCGATTCCCTGATGGCAGCCGTCAGTCTTTCCGATACCGTGACGGTCACGCTGGCGCAGGCGCTGACTGTCCAGACGGTTCCAGCATCAGATTTTCCCATGCAAAAGAATACGGCGTATCGGGCTGCGATTGCTATGGCCGAGCATTATGGTCGCGAGGCAAACATCTGCGTGACGATTGAGAAGCGCATTCCATTGTGCGCCGGCTTGGGCGGCCCCTCGACGGATGCGGCCGCGGTCATTGTCGCCTTGGCGGAGCTCTGGGGAATTGATCGCACCGACCCCGTGCTCGACGACATCGCGCGCGGCATTGGTGCTGACGTCCCGTTCTTTTTGCACGCGAGCCCTGCGTTCTACGTAGGTGGGGGAGACGTGCTGGCAACTGAGTACCCCGCGCTGCCCGCAACGCCCGTCGTGTTGGTCAAGCCGCGCGAGGCAAGTGTTTCGACAATTGAAGCCTATCGACGTTTTGACGAGGCCCCGGTGCCTGCGGACGAGCCCGGCGCGATAGCTTCTGCCTTGCGTGCTGGTGATGCCGAGACGGCATATGCACTCATCCATAACAACTTGGGTGTCATTTCCGCACAGATGGAGCCGCAGATTCAAACGGTTCTCGATTGGCTGCGTAAACAGGACGGCACCGTTGCTGTAGATGTGTGCGGATCGGGTGCCTGCTCGTTTGCCATTTGCGGCACCGCCGCCATGGCCGAAAGGCTTGCCGACGCTGCCCAGCAAAACGGCTGGTGGTCCTGCGCGACGCAGTTCATTCCCAACACGGTTCGCGTCGAAGTGCCAAAGAAGTAAAAATTTCTCTAGCACACGACGGAAATCTTTGTTACTATAGTCGAGCTAACGGGTTGTGGCTCAGTTTGGTAGAGCACTGCGTTCGGGACGCAGGGGTCGCTGGTTCAAATCCAGTCAACCCGACCAGAGCATGAGGAGGGACCGCTTCTTGCGGTCCCTTTTTTTAGCTATTGTTGTGATACCGCGATACCCGCGGTATACTCATTCGAGCTTGTCTCGCTGTATTGTGGAGGTCTACATGTTTGGACTGAGGGCTCCTGAGCTCATCATTATTCTCGTCGTTGTCCTGATTATCTTCGGGCCCAAGAACCTGCCGAAGCTCGGCAAGTCCCTCGGCTCTACCGTCAAGAATATCCGCGAGGGTATGGAGGGCGACGATAAGGCCGAGACCAAGCAGGCCGAGGAGGTCGTGGTCGAGCAGTCCGAGGAGGACAAGGAGATCGCTGAGCTCGAGGCCAAGCTCGCTGCTGCCAAGAAGAAGCAGGCAGAGGACAGCGACGCGGACGCAGAGTAGTCCCATCCCTTTGGGGTGAGCACCTGACCGGCTTGCCCGCAGGCTAGCCGGTCTTTTTCGTTTTGTTGACAGTTGATTGTTTGATCAGAGTTGGGGAGATATCCGTATGGACGCAAGCCAGATCGTACTGACCGCTGAGGGCCGCCAGAAGCTCGTCGAGGAGCTCGCTTGGCGTGAGGGCGATTACGCCAAGGAGATCGTCGAGGACATCAAGGAAGCCCGCGCGTTCGGCGACCTTTCGGAGAACTCCGAGTACGACGCCGCTAAGGACAAGCAGGCCCAGAACGCCGCTCGTATTGCCGAGATCCAGGCCATCCTCGCCAACGCTCAGGTTGCTGCCACCACGGGCGACCTGACCGTCTCCATCGGTTCCACCGTTTCGCTGATTGATCCCAACGGCGAGGTCATGGAAGTCACGCTCGTCGGTACCACCGAGACCAACTCGCTCGAGCACAAGATCTCCAACGAGTCTCCGGTCGGCCACGCCATCATCGGTCACGGCGAGGGCGACTCCGTCGAGGTCGTTACGCCTTCCGGCAAGACTCGCGTCTACACCATCGCCAAGATCGCACGCTAGACCACGGTCCCGCGTAAAGGTATGTTTTCGCTCCCTGGGACCGAATCCTGGGGAGCGTTTTAGTTTGAGGAGCTAACTTATGGCAGAGAACCAGAACGCCGCCGATCAGGCATCGACGCTCAACGACGAGCGCGCCACCCGCCTGGCCAAGCGCGCCGCCCTGTTCGAGGCGGGCCAGAACCCCTATCCCGAGCACTCTGAGCTTGAGGACTACGTCGCCGATATCGAGACTAAGTACGCCGATCTTGCCGATGGCGAGGACACCGAGGACGTCGTGAAGATCGCCGGCCGTGTGGTCGCCAAGCGCGGTCAGGGCAAGATCATGTTCATCGTCGTGCGCGATGCGACTGCCGAGATTCAGCTGTTCTGCCGCATCAACGACATGGACGAGGCTGCCTGGAGTACGCTCAAGGCCCTCGACCTGGGCGACATCCTGGGCGTGACCGGCGTGGTCGTGCGCACCCAGCGTGGCCAGCTTTCCGTTGCCCCTAAGAGCGCGACCCTGCTTGCCAAGGCCGTTCGTCCGCTGCCCGAGAAGTTCCACGGTCTTTCCGATAAGGAGACCCGCTATCGCCAGCGCTATGTCGACCTGATCGCCAACGACGACGTTCGCGAGACCTTCCGTAAGCGTTCGCAGATTCTCTCCACCTTCCGTCGCTTTATGGAGTCCGACGGCTACATGGAGGTCGAGACCCCCATTCTGCAGACCATCCAAGGCGGCGCTACTGCCAAGCCGTTCATTACCCACTTCAACGCGCTCGATCAGGAGTGCTACCTGCGTATTGCCACCGAGCTGCACCTCAAGCGCTGCATCGTCGGTGGTTTTGAGCGCGTGTTCGAGATCGGCCGCATCTTCCGTAACGAGGGCATGGACCTTACCCACAACCCCGAGTTCACCACGATGGAGGCCTACCGTGCCTTCTCAGACCTCGAGGGCATGAAGGCGCTCGCCCAGGGTGTCATTAAGGCGGCTAACAAGGCCATCGGCAACCCCGAGGTCATCGAGTACCAGGGCCAGACCATCGACCTTTCTGGTGAGTGGGCCAGCCGTCCCATGACCGACATCGTCTCCGACGTGCTCGGCAAGCAGGTCACCATCGACACGCCGGTCGAGGAGCTTGCTGCCGCCGCGCGCGAGAAGGGCCTGGAGATCAAGCCCGAGTGGACTGCTGGCAAGATCATCGCCGAGATTTACGATGAGCTGGGCGAGGACACCATCGTCAACCCGACGTTCGTGTGCGATTACCCCATCGAGGTCAGCCCGCTTGCCAAGCGTTTTGAGGACGACCCGCGCCTGACGCACCGCTTTGAGCTGGTTATTGCCGGTCACGAGTACGCCAACGCGTTCTCCGAGCTCAACGACCCGGTCGACCAGGCCGAGCGCTTTGCCGCCCAGATGGCCGAGAAGGCCGGCGGTGACGACGAGGCCATGGAGTATGACGAGGATTACGTGCGCGCCCTCGAGTACGGTATGCCTCCCGCGGGCGGCATCGGCATCGGTATCGACCGCGTGGTCATGCTGCTCACCAACCAGGCTTCTATCCGCGACGTGCTGCTGTTCCCGCACATGAAGCCCGAGAAGGGTTTCCAGTCCGGTGCCGCTGCCGCCAAGGCTGCCGAGGCCGGCAACGCCGCGAGCCCGTTCGTTAAGCCGCTTAAGCCCACGCTCGATTACTCCAAGATCGCCGTTGAGCCGCTGTTTGAGGAGTTCGTCGACTTTGATACCTTCTCCAAGAGCGACTTCCGCGCTGTGAAGGTCAAGGCATGCGAGGCCGTCAAGAAGTCCAAGAAGCTGCTGAACTTTACGCTCGACGACGGCACCGGCACCGACCGCACCATCCTCTCCGGTATTCACGAGTACTACGAGCCCGAGGACCTGGTCGGTAAGACCCTGCTCGCCATCACCAATCTGCCTCCGCGCAAGATGATGGGCATCCCCAGCTGCGGCATGCTGATCAGCGCTGTCCACGAGGAGGAGGGCGAGGAGCGCCTCAACCTGATCCAGCTCGATGCTTCCATCCCCGCCGGCGCAAAGATGTACTAGGGGGTTACGGCGTTTTACCAAACGCCGTAACCGCTCGACGCTGCGCGCCGCCCAGAGCGACAATTTGTCATTCAAAAGGCAAGGCATGACCAGAAGGTCTATGCCTTGCCTTTTTCATGCCAACTTGTTCGCTCTGGACGTCGCTCGCTGTCCGTCCTCTATCTGCGGCGTTGACTTGGTTGACACTTAGAACATCGATGTAGTCATTGTGGACGTTCTTAAACGACTACCCACGGCTATTGCGCGCATGGTTCGCATGACAGCCGTCTCTTTTATGTTTCCTTTAGCCGTTGCTGCCTAGGATGGGGGTTAGTCGGTAGGAAGGGAGCGTCTATATGGACGACGCGAGCGAGCGTTCAATCGAAGAGGACATGCTCGATCAGTTCAATTACTTTGATGATGAGGACGAGGAGCTGATCGACCGTCGCGAGCCAGCGCCGCTTGATTCCTTTGATCTGGTCGATGAAGAGCCCGACGAGGACGAGGGCGAATCGGCGGAGCCCTCACAGCCTTCGCGCCTTGACTCGCTGCTTTCGAGAGCCCCCATGCACCACGGTGTCCGTGCCGGCGCGCTCCATATGAAAACTGACTGGCACCAGATCGTGACGGCAGGCGATGAGCTTGCCGTCGATGCGCCGCTCACCGATAAATCATCCATCATCTGCCGCACCGGCATGCTTATGCTGGCAAGCGGAACGGGTGCCTGGCGCGTGCGCGATACCATGAATCGTGTTGCCGCCGTACTCGGTGTCACCATCCACGTTGACTTAAGTCTTCTGTCGTTTGAGTGCACCTGCATCGAAGATGGTCACTGCTTTAATGAGGTCGTCAGCTTGCCCACAACGGGCGTCAATACCCATCGCATTTGGATGATGGAGAGTTTCCTCAAGGAAATCGAGACCTATGGTCGTCGCTTCACGGTGCACGAGTATCACGAGATGCTCAAGACCGTTGAGAGTTCAAAACCTGATTACGCGCCTTGGCAACAGGGCCTTGCGGCGGCCTGCGCCTGTGGCGCCTTCGTTTTTTTGCTCGGCGGCGGCCCTATCGAGATGGCCTGCGCGTTCGTGGGCGCGGGTGTCGGCAACTTTGCCCGCTCCCATATTCTCAAGCAAGGCCTTGGTCAGTTCAGCGCGCTGACGACCGGCGTTGCGCTCGCTTGCGTTTCGTATCTGCTGGCATTGCTCGGCCTTGGCCAGGTCATACCGGGGGCAATGTCGCACCAAGAAGGCTATATCGGCGCCATGCTCTTTGTGATTCCCGGCTTTCCACTCATTACGGCAGGCCTCGACATCGCTAAGCTCGACATGCGAAGCGGTATCGAGCGCCTTTCATATGCCGTATCGATTATTGTGATGGCGACCCTCGTAGGTTGGATGGTTGCCGAGTGTGTTGGCCTGGCGCCGGACGACTTTGCCCCACTGGGCCTTTCGCCGCTTGCCCTTACGCTCCTGCGCGTGGTGATGAGCTTCGTTGGCGTATTCGGCTTCTCGGTGATGTTCAACAGCCCGGTAAAGATGGCCGCGGCAGCTGGGTTGATCGGCGCCGTGTCCAATACCCTGCGTCTGACCCTTGTCGATGCGCCGACGATGATTCCCTTCCTGGGCCTCAGCACGGGAATGCCTCCCGAGGCAGCAGCGTTTATCGGCGCGCTGGTATCGGGGCTGCTCGCAAGCTTGGCTGAAGTCAAGCTCACCTACCCGCGCATCGCCCTCACGGTGCCTTCGATTGTCATTATGGTGCCGGGCTTGTATCTGTATCGCTCGATGTATTACATGTGCACCTTCGACACGGTCAATATGCTCGGCTGGTTTGTGCGCGCAGTGCTCATCGTAGCGTTTCTGCCCGTTGGACTGGGTGTGGCGCGTACGCTCACCGACCCTCGCTGGCGCCACACCAGCTAATTGGTACAAGGGGGACAGGTTACTTTGCACCAAATGAGTTGCGGTGAAATAGGGACTGAATTGCTGCTTAAAGGGTCAAAACAGTCCGTATTCCACCGCAACTTATGGGGTCGGGGGATTATCGGTGCCCTGCATCTTCATAAACTCAACGCTTACGAAGCGCATGCGTTTCGTGCTAGGCTGGTTCCACCACATAAGTAGTCGCAGACGCGCGTACCACGGGCGGGCGAGATGAAGTTCCAACAGCTCCATCTTGCCCGCCCGTTTTTGTTGCGTGGCGCCGCGGTACAACACAGAGAGGAATCTGCCCTTTATGCCTATCAACAAACGAGAGAGCCTGCTGTTCACCTTTATCATGTGCTTTTGCATGGTGCTCTGGATGAGCATCTACAACGTTGCCCTGCAGCACGGGGCCATCAACGGCGAGGTCGTTGCCACTGCGTGGCTCGGCTTCCCCGTTGCCTACATTTTTGCCATGTGCTGCGACTGGTTCGTCGCCAGCCCGCTCGCCAAGGGTTTCGCCTTTAAGTACTTGGTCACGCCGGGCAAGAGCTCGCCACTTGCCATGACGCTCGCCGTCAGCTCCTGCATGGTCGTTCCCATGGTCATCATCATGTCGCTGTACGGTGCCTGTGAGGGTCTGACGCACATGCCCGGCGGCATCCTTGCGAACCTGTATTCCGTGCCCGCGATCTGGATGATCAACATCCCGCATAATTTTGTGATGGCGCTGCCGTGGAACCTTTTGGTAGCCGGTCCGATTTCCCGCTTCGTCTTCCGTCGCGCCTTCCCTGTGGGGACGGTTTTCGAGGAGGAGCATGCCGAGCTCTTGGAGCAGGCTATGGCTCCTGAGTGCGAGTAGCTCGCTTAGGGATCTGCTGAGCGCGGGCGACTTGCTTGGTTGGAGCCCTAAGCGTGGATAGCTCTCTCGGCGACATCGCGGGCGTGAGCGGTGCGCATGACCGGAGGGCCCGTGCTGCTCCGTTGCCCGACGTGCTAGCGCGCAGAACAATCTGTTGGTGCATTCGGCGGCTGCTGAAGCGTTTCGGCAGCCGCTTTTTATACGGAGTTTAAATACAACAGTCTGTTGTATTACGTAGAGTGGTATATCTCTAGCGGGAAAAATGCGAGAGACGGAGCATTATGGCGTTGCTAGTAGGACTGGACGTAGGGTCGACGACGACCAAAGTTTACGCGATGCACGAGGATATGACCGAGGCGTGGTGGGGATATCGCCGCCACGGGGCGTGTCAGACAGCGAGCGTGCGCGCCATGCTCGGCGAGCTCGCCGAGCGCTTTCCCCATGAGTCACTGCGCGTTGCGGTGACCGGCTCGGGTGCGCGCGATATCGCGACCGCGCTGGGCGCCTCGTACGTTCAGGAGGTGGTCGCCAACGCGCTCGCGATCAGCAGGTTCTATCCGCAGACGCGCTGCGCCATCGAGCTGGGCGGCCAAGACGCCAAGATGATCTTCTTCCGCACCAACGATAAGGGAGACATCGAGGTTGCCGACATGCGCATGAACGGCTCGTGCGCAGGCGGTACCGGTGCATTTATCGACGAGATGGCAAAGCTCATGGGGGTCGGCACCGAATCGGGCGAGTTCGAGCAGCTCGCAAGCCGGGGAACGACCGTCCACGAGGTCTCGGGCCGCTGCGGCGTGTACGCAAAGACCGATATCCAGCCGCTGCTCAACGAGGGCATTCCTACCACCGACCTGGCGCTTTCGGCGCTTCACGCGGTCGCCCGCCAAACGATCGGCGGTCTGGCCCAGGGTATCGACATCGAGCCGCCGGTAATCTTCGAGGGCGGTACGCTCGCCTACAACCCCACACTGGTCCGCGTGTTCCGGGAGCAACTGAATCTATCGGACGATCAGGTTATCGTCCCGCGCGATCCGCAGATCATGGTCGCGCGCGGTGCCGCCCTGTCGCTGACCGACATGTTCGCATCGTCCCAACCGATCGACCTTCCCGACGCTTTTGTCCGGCTGGATAAGCTCGAGACGGTCGCGCCCGCAAGCGGGGAGGGACGTCTTGCCCAGCCCTTTTTTTGCCACACCTGCCGAGCAGGCGGATTTTACGGCACGCCATGGCAAAGAGACGCCGGCAAAGGGTCCGGATGCGTATGCGCCCGGAGAGACGGTGCGTGTGGCGCTCGGTATCGATTCGGGGAGCACGACGACCAAGTTCGCCCTGGTCGATGAGGCGGGTGAGCTTGTCGATTCGTTCTACGCGTCTAATAACGGCAGACCGCTCGACGTCGCCCAACAGGGTCTTGTCAGCTTGAAGAACCGCTGGGAGACAGCGGGAGTCACGCTTGCGATCGATGCCGTGGGCACCACGGGATACGGCGAGGAGCTTTTCGCGCGCGCGTTCCACGCCGACTACCATACGGTCGAGACGGTCGCGCACGCCCGCGCCGCGTGCGCATGCGTTCCCGATGCGACCTTCGTGCTCGACATCGGCGGACAGGATATGAAGGCCATCTGGCTCAACCACGGCGTGCTGACCGATATCGTCGTCAACGAGGCGTGCTCTGCGGGCTGCGGCTCGTTCCTCGAGGGTTTTGCCAAAAACCTCGGAATAGCCGTTGAGGATATCGCGACCGAGGCATTTTCGTCCAAAGCCCCCGCCGTTCTCGGCAGCCGCTGCACGGTGTTCATGAACAGCAGCGTCGTTTCCGAGCAGCGGCGCGGTAAGGGTCCGGGCGACATCATGGCCGGTCTCTGCCGTTCGATTATCGAGAACGTGTTCACCAAGGTCATTCGCGTTTCAAATCTCAACCGTCTGGGCGACAAAGTCGTCGTCCAGGGCGGCACGTTCCGAAACGACGCGGTGCTGCGCGCATTCGAGCAGTATCTGGGCAAACCCGTCACGCGTGCGCCCCACCCGGGGCTGATGGGCGCTATCGGTATCGCCCTGCTCGCGCGCGAGGAATGCCGCAAGGGCGACGCCGGCACGTCGTTTATCGGGCTCGATGCCGTGGAGCGCTTCGAGCATCGCGAGTTCGGCGGCGTTACCTGCCGTCGGTGCAACAACCGCTGCCAGCGCGCGGTCGTGGCATTTGGCGACGGCTCGCTTTACGTCACGGGCAATCGCTGCCCGCGCGGCGGCGCCATCTCATGGGATGAGCTCGTGCGCGAGGTTCCCGCGGCGGAGGAGCTGCGTCCGCAGGGTGCTTGCGAGGCACAGGCACCCGGCACGGGGCGCGACCGGACCGCGGCTGCCCCCAATCTCTTTGTCGACCGCGAGAAGCTGCTGTTCGAGTCGTACCCCACGGTTCCCGTCAGCGGGGGGCGCGATGTCACGATCGGCATTCCCCGTGTGCTCGAGTTCTGGGACACCATGCCGTTCTGGTCGACGTTCTTCAGCACGCTCGGCTTTAAGGTGCGCGTCTCGGGACGCAGCACCAAGGCGATGTACGAGCGCGGTCTGGCGCACGTCACATCCGACACCGTGTGCTTCCCGGCCAAGCTCGTCCACGGGCACATCCGCAATCTCGTCGACGCCGGCGTCGACCGCATCTTCATGCCCGTCATCACGACGGTGCCCACCGAAAACACCGCCTCTACCAGCGAGTGGATGTGCGCCGTCGTAAAGGGATACCCCTACGTGATGCGCAATTCCGATAACCCGGAGGAGCGTTTCGGCGTTCCGTTCGATACGCCGCTGTTCCACTGGTACGACGAGGGCGACCGAAACCGCCAGCTCAAGGCGTGGTGCAAGGAGACCTTCGATATCGATGCCGACCTGGTTGCCAAGGCGACCGAGCAGGCGGACCGCGCGCAGGAGACGTTTGAGAACCAGCTGCAGCTGCGCGGCAGGCAGGTGCTCGAGAACGTGCACGAGGACGGCGGCTACGCGGCGGTGATCGCTTCGCGCCCGTACCACAACGACCCGCTGGTCAACCACGGGCTGCCCAAGCTCTTCTCTGAGCGCAGCATCCCCGTGCTGACGCCCGATGCGGTGCCGGGGGTCTGCAACGTCGATCTTTCCAACAGCCGCATCGACATCGTGAACAACTACCATGCGCGCATGCTGTCGTGCGCGGTCATCGTCGCATCGACGCCCGAGCTCGAGCTCGTGCAGATGGGCAGCTTCGGCTGCGGCCACGATGCGTATCTCACCGACGAGATCGCGCGCATGATGGGCGAGATGGGCTCCAAGGTTCCGATGATGATCAAGCTCGATGAGAGCGACGTCGCCGGTCCCATGGGCATTCGCGTGCGTTCGTTTATCGAGTCGGTCAACCGTCGTCGCGCGGAGGAGCGTGCCGAGGGCGCCCGGGTGCACGCGGTCCATCCGCTCGACGACCCGTATAAGGTCAAGTACACCAAGCGCGACCGGCACGACAAGATCGCGCTGGTCCCCAACACCTCCCATGCGTTCTGCAGGCTCATGACCGCGGCGATGCGCAATCAGGGCGTGCGCGCCGAGGCCCTTGATATCGGGCGCGAGGATGCCATCCGCCTGGGCAAACGCTATGTGCACAACGACATCTGCTTCCCCGCGCAAATCGTGATCGGCGAGGCGCTCGCGGCACTCGAGAGCGGTAAGTACGACCCGCACGACGTCGCCGTGGTGACTGGCAAGTATATCGGCGACTGCCGCCTGACGCACTACATGCCCCTGCTGCGCCGCGCGCTCGACGACGCGGGATACGACTATGTCCCGGTGCTCACCAACGACGACGTCGATGCCCACAATGCGCATCCGGGCTTCAAGCTCGGCCTTGGCCCGAGCATCCAGATCGCCTACGGTCTTCCCATGATCGATGCCCTCGAGGCCATGCTTAGGCGCATCCGTCCCTACGAGCTCGAGAAGGGCGCGGCGGACGCTGCGTTCGACCGCGCGCTCGATGAGGTTATCGAGGGCATGGAGCGCTCCGGGCTGAGAGGCCAGGCGACGGGCTTCAAACGCGCGCTTGCGATCATGGACGCCGTTCCGTACGACCGCTCGAACCCGCATCCGACCGTTCTCATCGTGGGCGAGTACCTGCTCAATTTCCATCTCGGCGCCAACCACGAGATCGAGCGCTACCTCGAGGACAACGGGCTCGAGGTCATCGAGGCGCGCATGACCGACGTGATCCGCAAGACCTATTTCTACAAGCATGCGCAGTCGCGCGAGTTCCACGTCGACCTGTCGCTGCCCGAAAAGGCCTGGTACGCCACGGCGGACAACCTGTTCGAGCTCGCGCACGACCGTTGCGACCGCCTGGGCGCGGCGAGCCCGCTCTACGAGCCGCCGACGCGCATGCCCGAGCTCGTGCGCGCGAGCGATAAGATCCTGCACCATACGTTCGATGCGGGCGAGGGCGTGCTGATTCCGGCGGAGATTCTCGAGCACGCCAAGCGCGGCTGCCGCAACTTCGTGATCCTGCAGCCGTTCGGGTGTCTGCCCAACCATGTCGTGGGGCGCGGGCTCATCCATGCGCTCAAGGAGCAGTATCCCACGGCGCAGTTCCTGCCGCTCGACTACGATCCCGACGTGAGCTTCGCCAACGTGGAGAACCGTCTTCAGATGCTCATCATGAACGCCAAGGCGCAGGGGTGCGGTGAGGCGCATGGCGAGACCGCGTAAGGACGCCGATGCGCCCGATGCACGCACCCGTATCATCGAGGCGTTTTGGGAGCTCATCGAGAACAACAGCATCTTCGAGCTGTCGGTTGGCGAGGTGACCCGCGCCGCCCAGTGCAATCGCGGAACGTTTTACTACTATTTTCACGATTTCGATGAACTCGTCGCCATCGCCATAGCCCAGCTGCTGCAGGATAACGAGCTCATCACCGATGCCCTCTGGCATTTTTCGAGCGAGGGCGACCTTTCGGCGTTCGACCGGCGCGACGTCCGCTGCCTGCTGCGGCGCATCGTCATCACCATGAGGGCGGGTGCCGCCGAGCAGGTCGTGCAGGGCATCCATACGATCATCATCGACCGCGTGAGAGAGATCGTCCACCCCGACGGAGAAGAGCTCAAGGCAGATTCGAGCTTTGCGGTGGGCTTTCTGGTCTCGGGCATCATGGGCTTTGTGATGGCGGTCGGCTTTGCCCGGGAGGGCGGCGAGGAGATAGACCTCGAGCAGCCGGGGGACAGCGCGTGCGCGTACCTGAGGGCGGTCGCCATGCAGACGGTGGAAACGGTCGCGCAAGTCGAGGGCGTCGATACATCCGAGCTGCTCGAACGCGTCTCCAAGGAGGCCGATGCCTATCGCGCATCGCGTGCGACGAGTCCCGACGTGGTGAAAGACGCCTAGGGTTTCTCTTGCGGGGCGCCTGTCGCGCATCGCGCGGTGAGTCCCGCGATGCGGTCATAACCTGCATTCATGTGAGCCGGGTTTATAGATATTCCTCCAGCTGTTAACATAGACAACCTGTGGGTAAAGAGACAAAAGCGCCGCCGACGGGCGGGCGTTTTGATTTCGATGAACTCATGTAAGGAAACGAGCATGTTAGATAGATTTACCGATCGAGCGCGCAAGGTCATGTCGATGGCCAAACAGGAGGCGCTCGATCTGCACTCAAATAAGGTGGGCACCGAGCACCTGCTGCTCGCACTCGCCAAGGAGGACGAGGGCATCGCTGCCGAGGCGCTGCGCTCGCTTGATATCTCCTACGACGACATCATGGACACCCTCAAGGAGGTCCAGACCACGGTTCCCGAGCCCAGTGAGGAGACCGAGGCGGCCAAGCTCGCCTTTACGCCGCTCGTCATTAGCGTGATGGAGCGTTCATTCCGCGTGGCGCGTGAGAACAACCAGACCTACGTGTCGACCGAGCACCTGCTCATCGGTATCGTCGAAGAGGGCAACGGCATGGCCATGGACATCCTCATGCGCCTGGGTGTGTCGTCCGCCTCCATCAAAAAGGCTATCGAGAAACTCACCGCCAAGGACCAGGACAAGAAGCGTCCGCTCGCCGGCGCCGGTGCTGGTCGTCCCGGTGCGGGCCTGCCGTTCTTTAGCGGCTCGGATGCCTCTCAGCAAAAGGGGAGCGGCACCGACACGCTCAAGCAGTTCGCCACCAACCTCACTCAAAAGGCGCGCGACGGCGAGCTCGATCCCGTGATTGGCCGCGAAAAGGAAGTCCAGCGCATGATGGAGATCCTTTCGCGCCGCACCAAGAACAACCCGCTTATCCTGGGCGACCCCGGCGTGGGCAAGACGGCCATCGTCGAGGGCCTGGCGCAGCAGATCGCTGCCGGCAACGTGCCCGAGAATCTCATGAACCAGAACATCTGGACGCTCGACCTGCCGGGCCTCGTTGCGGGCGCCAAGTATCGCGGTGAGTTTGAGGAGCGCCTCAAGAACGTGATCCAGGAGGCCACCGAAGCTGACGACGTCATCCTGTTTATTGACGAGATGCACACCATCATCGGTGCCGGCTCTGCCGAGGGCTCCATCGACGCGAGCTCCATGCTCAAGCCCGTGCTCGCGCGCGGTGCCTTCCAGATTATCGGCGCCACCACGGCCGAGGAATTCCGCAAGTACCTCACCAAGGACCCGGCCTTCGAGCGTCGCTTCCAGACCATCGATGTCGAGGAGCCGAGCGTCGAGGACACGGTCAAGATCCTGACCGCGCTCAAGCCGCGCTACGAGGAGCACCACCATGTGCGCTATACGCAGGGTGCTATCGAGGCCGCCGCGAACCTCTCCGACCGCTACATCCAGGATCGCTTCCTGCCCGATAAGGCCATCGACCTCATTGACGAGGCCGGCGCCCGCGCCCGCATCGCCGCCAACCGCGCGCCCGAGCCGGTGCGCGAGGCCGAGCATCGCGTGGAGGAGCTTAAGGCCGCCGCGCAGGAGGCCACCGAGAGCGACGACATGAACAAGGCCGCCGAGATCACCGAGCAGCAAAAGGCTGCCGAGATTGAGCTCGCCGAGGCCAAGGCTGCCTGGACGACCGAGCTCGACGCCAGCCCGCTCACCATCGATGTCTCCCAGATTGCCGACATCGTGTCCGTGACCTCGGGCGTGCCGGTTTCCTCGCTCACCGAGAGCGAGAGCCGGCGCCTGCTGCAGACCGAAAGCGTGCTCAAGACGCGCATCATCGGCCAGGATGAGGCAGTCGAGGCCGTCGCCAAGGCCGTGCGCCGCAGCCGCTCGCCGCTCAAGGACCCGCGTCGTCCCGGTGGCAGCTTTATCTTCCTTGGTCCCACCGGCACAGGCAAGACCGAGCTCGCCAAGACGCTCGCCGAGTATCTCTTTGGCAGCAAGGACGCGCTCATCAGCTTCGATATGTCGGAGTTTGGCAGTGAGTTCGAGGTCTCCAAGCTCATCGGTAGCCCCCCGGGCTATGTGGGCCACGACGAGGGCGGCCAGCTCACCAAGGCTGTTCGCCGTCACCCGTACTCGGTCGTGCTGTTCGACGAGATCGAGAAGGCGCACCCCGACATCTTCAATATCCTGCTGCAGGTGTTGGAGGAGGGCCGTCTGACCGATAGCCAGGGCAAGACGGTCGACTTCCGCAATACGGTGATCATCATGACGTCAAACGTGGGCGCCCGCGAGATCGCGCAGGATGCGAGCGTTGGCTTTGGCACCACCGGCGAGCAGGGTCTCACGTCGAGCGAGATCAAGGGCCGCGCGATGGGCGAGCTCAAGCGCCTGTTCCGCCCCGAGTTGCTCAACCGTATCGACGACATTGTGGTGTTCCAGAAGCTCTCGGGCGAGAACCTGACCAAGATCGCGCACCTGCTGGTGGACGACCTGCGTCAGCGCCTGATCGCTAATGGCATGAACATCAAGCTCACCGATGCGGCCTACGACAAGATCGTGGCCGAGGGCACTGACCTCACCAATGGCGCGCGTCCGCTGCGCCGCGCCATCCAAAAGCTCATCGAGGACCCGCTGTCCGAGGAGCTGCTGGCCGGCGAGTGGGGCGAGGGCGATACCGTCCTGTGCGACGTGGCCGACGGCAAGTTCGTCTTTAGCCATGGCACAGGCGAGATTCCAGCGCCGCGTCCGGCAGGTGCGCTCGGGGGCGATACCGCTCCGGCAGCGCCGCACACCGGAAACGCCGCGCCTGTGAGCAGTGGCGTGACCTCGGGCCCCGGCGGCATGATGCAAGCCGGTTCCGGCGCGCTGTAGGGCGTGGCGACAATTTGATACGCTCAATCGAGGCGCTCTGGCAAGGGCGCCTCGATTTGTAGAGCTGCGGTGATTGTGACCGTTACGCTATACGGTCCACCGTTAGCCGATGATGCGAGAACGCTCGGCGTTTTCGACTGGTTTATGCAAACGAAGTCTGGGAATATACAAGTCGCATGTTTTATTGTCTAACCAGTTGCGCCAAGGAGGCACCATGGACTACAAGATCACCGGCTACGAGCCCGCCCAGCTGTTCCATTTCTTTGAGGAGGTCAGCGCGATTCCCCGCGGGTCTGGCAACGAGAAGGGCATCAGCGATTTCTTGGTTGCGTTTGCCAAGGAGCGCGGCCTCGATGTGTACCAGGACGAGGTCTACAACGTCATCATTCGCAAGTCCGCATCTGCCGGTGCCGAGAATGCCCCGACCGTGATGCTGCAGGGCCATATCGACATGGTGTGCGACAAGCTGGGCTCCGTTGAGCACGACTTTACGACCGATGGTATCGACCTGGTCGTCAAGGACGGCGTCCTCACCGCTAACGGCACCACCCTGGGCGCCGACAACGGTATCGCCGTCGCGCTTATGCTTACCGTGCTCAACGACGATTCGATTGCTCATCCGGCCCTCGAGTGCGTATTCACCACCGACGAGGAGACTGGCCTGGTCGGCGCCGAGACGCTCGACAAGTCCCAGATTAGCGCCCGCACCATGATTAACCTTGACTCCGAGGAAGAGGGCGTTGCCACCGTCAGCTGCGCCGGCGGCGTCGTCGTTACCTACACCTGCCCGATCGCGCGCGAGCATAAGACCGGTAGCACCCTCACGCTTGACATCTCCGGCCTGCTGGGCGGTCACTCCGGCAGTGATATCCACCTGGAGCGCGGCAACGGCAACCTCATCATGGCCCGCATCATCGACCGCCTGATGGCTGCCGGCGAGCCCGCCATCGTTAGCTTTAACGGTGGCACCAAGGACAACGCCATCAACCGTGAGTGCAAGGCCGAGCTGGTCTACGCCGACCACGCTGCCGCCGAGGCCGCGGCCCAGATCGCAAAGGGCATCATCGCCGACGTCACCGCCGAGCTCGAGGTCTTCGACCCCGGCTTTACCTGCACCGTCGAGATTGCCGACGACACCGAGGTCGAGGCCATGGACCAGAAGTCTGCGCTTGCCCTCATCCGCGCTCTGCGTCTTGCCCCTAACGGCGTGATTCGCCGCAACGTCGCCACCGACGGCTCCGTCGAGGTGTCCTCCAACATCGGTGTGGTTGCCACTTCTGACGACGAGGTCAAGATCATGCTGTCCCCGCGCTCCTCGATCACCTCGCTGCAGAACGAGTTCAAGGACCGCCTGCAGACACTGGCCGATGTCCTGGGCTTCGACGCCAAGTTTGAGTTCGAGTATCCCGGCTGGAGCTATGCCGAGCATTCGCCGGTCCGCGACGTCTTTGTCGAGAGCTATCGCGAGCTCTTTGGCTCCGAGCTGCGCATCGAGTCCATTCACGCCGGCCTTGAGTGCGGCCTGTTTGCCGAGGCCCTGCACGGCCTGGACGCCATCGCCGTGGGCCCGACGCTCTCCGATGTCCACACCCCGGACGAGAGCATGGAGCTCGCTTCTGCCGAGCGCTTCTACGAGCTGCTCATCGACGTCCTCAAGCGCCTCGCTGCGTAAAGGTTGCGCTAGCAGCAGTCTGAGCTACGTGCTAGCGGATTGCAAATGACATTACGAGAGGGGGCATCCGAGCTTTTGCGACGGGTGCCCCCTCTCTTCTTTTAAGAAATGGGAAATTGATTGGCGTCTAGCCCATATCCGCCTTGATGAGGTCGAGGGTGCGCTGGCAGTTTTCGCGGACGGGGCCGAGCATATGCTCGCGCAGGTCCGCCATGCCGGGCAGGTCGGCGTATTCGTCCATGACCTCTTCCATGCAAATGGGTACCTCGTAGGCGAGGTCCATCATGGTTGCAAAGCAAAACTTCTCGGATAGCCCGGCATCGGTAAGCGCCGCCTCCAGCGCGGGGTCGCCCATACCGTGGTATCGGCGGATAGCGCCTGGACCGATGCGCCCCACACGATTTTCGCCGCCAACGCTCATGGCGAGGCGCGCCCGGCGGCGCATGCGCTCATACGCCAAACCCGACGCGACATCGTACATACGAGCCATCATGGCTGCGCCGTCGTTTCCAAGGAGCAGGGAATAGTTTTTCGCGTGCGCATCCGGTGCGCCGATAATGGCGTTGAAGAACAGTATCTGCGTAAACAGATACAGGTTAAGTTGATGGTGGCTCGTATTTACGAGGAGCTCCTGAATATCGCGTGTGGTCGGGCCGCCGTCTGCCGTGTACTTTTGGGCGGGCATCACCCCAAGTGCCTGACAGAGGTCTTCTTGATGTAGACGCCTGATCGTTCCGTCTTTGACTTTCACGCGGTCATAGCGCTCAACAATGAGGGCAGGTTCGTCCTCAAACATTCGATATTCGACGTTTGCCGTTGCGATACCGGCGCGCTGGGCGCTTTTCATGCAGACAAACTCATTGAGAGCCTCGAGTTTAAATCCGATAACGCCATTTTTTAAAATATGCGTCGTGGGCGAGGAGCCCATGCATTCGCACCAGCGGCCGTTTATGAACGCGAGCGCGAACTTGCCCTGGTTGCCTCCAAGTGACCAACTTTCATCTAGACCCATCCACGATGCATCGCGGTCATCTCTGATCGACTTGAGACGGAGAGCAATTTCGTGGTCGTCTATAGGGCGGTATTCGCCAACGCGATGCAGGACGGCGTCGGCATCTTCTTCGGCACAAAACTGCACTCCGCCCGGACAGTCGAGTCCGATATGGCTGAGCAACGCAACGGGATTGTTGGGCCTAACGTCGAATTCGGCGGCAATCGCTTTTCGTTGGTCTTCGCTGTCGGGTAGAAGGCCAAACAGGTACGGATTCATGACCTGTTGTCCGTATGTGCGATTCGATACGGGTATGTTGGTCGATAGGGCTGGCCCGTCATAGTCATGATCGTAGGTAAAGCTGATAAGACCGTTCTCATCTTGCGTGAGCGTTCCCGCAGGCACGCCGCAAATAATGGTCCGAAGTGATGTTCTGGCCATTGGCTATTTCCCTTCGGGCTTGGTTTGGCTAGATGCGTTTGCGGCAATCGAGACTCCGAGATTGGACATGGCGAAATCGGCGAAGACCTCGTCGTAGAGTGCGGATGTAAAGGGGACATCTGCAAGAGCCGGAATGGCGGTACTACGACGGTTGCGATGATGAGGACGTTGAGCGTGATGGCGCCTAGGGATGCTGCGAGGCAGCGGATTGGCATGCGGGGCGTCGACTGGTCGCTCGTTTTTCGCTTCGCCGATATCCCCTTGAGCGGCGAGTGCCAGTCCAAGAGCATTGAAAATCGTCAGCAACTTATCGAGCCGAATACCCGTAGCGTCGCCCAGCTCGAGCGATGCGAGCAGGCGCTCCGAAACACCGGCTTTTTTAGCGAGGGCCGCACGGGTGATTCCCTGCGACTCGCGTGCCTGGCGCACGTAGATGCCAGCTTGGCGCGGTGTGGTGATGGGAAGAGTATCCACGGCGATCTCCTAACGTGCAGACTTTTGCATATCAGTATGACATGCAAAAGTCTGCACGAAAAGGCCTCATGCAAAACTCTGCATAAGGCCTTGTGCTGGCGTTGAGTTTTGAGCGATTGTGTTTGGCGTTACAGCGCCAAAATCCCCAGATGCTCAAGCAAGATCTTAAGCCCGATGAGGATGAGCACGACGCCACCCACGATGGTGGCGGGTTTTTCGTAGCGCGCGCCAAAGGTGTGGCCGATCGCTACGCCGGCGACGGAGAAGATAAACGTTGTGACGCCGATAAGCGATACAGCGGGAACGATATCGACCGAGAGCGCGGCAAACGAGATGCCCACGGCGAGCGCGTCAATCGAGGTGGCGATGGCAAGGATTAGGCACTCGCCCAGGTCGATCTTTTCGGCATCCTTGCCGTCGCCTTCATCCTCATCCTCGTCTTCGGTAAAGGCTTCCCACAGCATCTTGCCGCCGATAAAGGCCAAAAGGATAAAGGCAATCCAATGGTCGATGGGTCCGATGATGCCCATGAATTGACTGCCGAGTGCCCAACCGATCACGGGCATGCCGGCCTGGAAGCCGCCAAAGAACAGGCCGAGCACTACGGCGACCTTAAGGTTGATCTTTTTCATGCCGAGACCCTTGCAGATGGAAACGGCAAAGGCGTCCATCGAAAGGCCAACGGCGAGCAGCACGAGCTCTGCGAGTCCCATAGTCTGGCTCCCTCTCTGCGGGCGAGCCCGATTACGCGACTACTCCCTCATTTATATGAGACCCGATGCTACCACACGGGCAGTCAAAAGAACCCCGTCCCAAATGAGCTACCTAAGCGGTGTTCGCTCATTCTGTAAGCATCGGATTTCGCAAGCGCCGCAGGGGCAAACCGTGAGAAACTTATTGACGTTTATGGAGCGTATACGATGGGAGCGATGCCTTGGATAAGAACGAGCTGCAAAAGCGTATGGAACAGGCCATCCGCCTGACGGCACCTGGTCAGCCGATCCGCACCGCCCTCGACATGATCATCGCCGGTCACCTGGGCGCCCTTATCTGCGTCGGCGACACCGAAAACGTGCTCGCTGCCGGTAACGACGGCTTCCCGCTCAACATTTCGTTCACCTCGAACCGTCTGTTCGAGCTCTCCAAGATGGACGGTGCCATCGTCATCGACGGCGACCTCACCCAGATCCTGCGCGCCAACTTCCACCTCAATCCCGATCCCTCGCTCGCCACGAGCGAGACGGGCATGCGTCACCGCACCGCCGCTCGCATGTCGGTGCTCACCGACGCCATCGTGATCTCGGTCTCGGCCCGTCGCGCCGTCGTCAACGTGTACGTCCACGGCAAGAGTTACGAGATCCAGCCCGTCACTACCATCATGAGCTCGGTCAACCAGCTCGTCGCCACGCTCCAGACTACCCGTCAGTCGCTCGATCGCTCCCTGCTGCGCCTGACAGCCCTTGAGCTCGACGACTACGTCACGCTCGCCGACATCACCGGCATCTTTTCGAGCTTCGAGATCATGCAGCAGGCAAAGACCGAGCTTAAGGATTGCATTGTCAAGCTGGGCAACCAGGGCAAGCTCGTGCAGATGCAGCTCGAGCAGCTCGCCGGCTCCAGCATGGATACCGAGTACGACCTGATGATTCGCGACTACGCGAGCGATTCCTCCGAGGCCAACGCCGAAAAGATCCGCGCCGAGCTGAGCCGCATGACGCCTAAGGACCTGTCCGACCCGCAGCACGTGGCGGCAGTTCTGGGCTATGACGACTTGGACGAGGACTCCGTCATGACGCCGCTGGGCCTGCGCACGCTTTCGCGCGTGTCCGTCGTGCGCGACGGCGTGGCCGAGAAGATCGTCGACGAGTATGGCTCGCTGCAGGAGCTCATGGACGACATCAGCGAGGATCCGGAGCGCTTGGGCGACTTTGGCGTCAACAACCCTGCCATTCTTGCGGACTCGCTGTACCGCATGAAGGGCACCAAACAGGGGAACGCATAATGGCGCCCGTATGCGCCGTGGTCGTTGCCGGCGGCAGCGGCCAGCGCTTTGGTAACCCCGGTGGCAAGCAGCTCGTTAACGTGGCGGGCCGTCCGCTTATGAGCTGGTCCATCCGCGCGTTCGACCGGAGCGACAAGGTCGGCCACATCGTGGTGGTGTGTCCTGCCGAGCGCCGTGCCGAGATGCGCCGCCTGGCCATCGACCCGTTTGACTATGACACGCCCATCAGCTTTGCCGATGCCGGCGATACCCGCCAGGATTCCACCCGTGCCGGCGTGCATGCGGTTCCGGCGGGCTTTGAATACGTTGCCATTCACGATGGTGCTCGTCCGCTCATTACGACCGAGGCCATCGACCACGCGATCGACGTGCTTGTGGGCGACCGCGCCCTCGACGGTGTCGTGTGCGGTCAGCCCGCGATCGACACGCTCAAGATCGTCGACGGCGATAATATCGTCGAGACGCCGCCGCGTGAGCTCTATTGGGCCGCGCAGACGCCGCAGATCTTTAGCGTCGATGCTATGAAGCGCGCCCACGCTGTAGCCATTGCCGAGGGCTTTATCGGCACCGATGATTCGTCGCTGGTCGAGCGCATGGGTGGGCGCGTCCGCTGCGTCCAGAGCCCGCGCGATAACCTTAAGGTGACGGTGCCCGAGGACTTGCGTCCCGTAACCGCGATTCTGCTTGGCCGCATGGCCGAGGGAGAGGACCTTCCCCATGTTCAGTAACCTGCGCATTGGCCATGGCTACGACGTCCACCGTCTGGTGGAGGGGCGTCGATGTATCATCGGCGGTGTCGACATTCCCTACGAGCGCGGCCTGCTGGGCCACTCGGATGCCGATGTGCTCGCGCACGCCTTGGCCGACGCCATTCTGGGCGCCTGCCGCGGGGGAGACATCGGCAAGCTATTCCCCGACACCGATCCCGCCTACGAGGGTGCCGATTCGATGGTGCTGCTTGCCCGCGTGATGGACTATGCGCGCGAGCTGGGCTTTGAGTTTGTCGATGCCGATTGCACCATTGCCTGTCAGCAACCCAAGATCACCCCGCACCGCGATGCCATGCGCGCCAACCTCGCCCATGCCCTGGGCGTTGACGTCGAAAACGTGGGCGTCGCCGCCACTACGACCGAAAGGCTCGGTTGGGAAGGCCAGGGCGAGGGAATCGGCGCCTGGGCCGTCTGCCTGCTACAGAAAACCGTTAAGGAGTAACGAATGCGTATCTACAACAGCGCTACCCATAAAAAGGAAGAGTTCCAGCCCATCGAGTCCGGCAAGGTCCGCATGTACGTGTGCGGCCCCACGGTCTATGACAACATTCACATCGGCAATGCCCGCACGTTCATCAGCTTTGACGTGATTCGTCGCTGGCTCATCGCGAGCGGCTACGAGGTCACGTTTGCCCAGAACCTCACCGATGTCGATGACAAGATCATCAAGCGCGCCAACGAGCAGGGCCGCACTGCCGCCGAGGTCGCGACAGAGTTCTCCGACAAGTTCATCGGCGTCATGCGCGCCGCCAACGTGCTCGATCCGGATGTGCGTCCTCGTGCCACCAAAGAGATCGGCCCCATGATCGCCATGATCAAGACGCTTATCGAGCAGGGCCACGCTTACGCCGCCGATAACGGCGATGTGTACTTTGCCGTGCGCAGCGATCCCAACTATGGTCAGGTCTCGGGCCGCAACATCGACGACCTTATGGTTGGCGCGCGCATCGAGGAGAACGAGGACAAGAACGATCCGCTCGACTTTGCCCTGTGGAAGGCCGCCAAGCCTGGCGAGCCCAGCTGGCCGAGTCCCTGGGGCGAGGGCCGTCCCGGTTGGCACACCGAGTGCGCCGCCATGGTGCACCGCTACCTGGGTACCCCGATCGACATCCACGGCGGTGGCTCCGACCTTGCCTTCCCGCATCACGAGAACGAGTGCGCCCAGGCCACCTGCGCCTGGCACCAGGGTTTCTCCAACACCTGGATGCACACGGGCATGCTGCTGGTCGACGGCGAGAAGATGTCCAAGTCGCTCGGTAACTTCTTTACGCTGGCCGAGGTGCTCGAGCAGCACTCCGCTGCTGCCCTGCGCCTGCTGATGCTGCAGACGAGCTATCGCTCGCCGCTCGACTTTTCTTGGGAGCGCCTGGAGGGTGCCGAGAACTCGCTCACGCGTATCGCCGGTACGGTCGAGAACCTGCGCTGGGCCGCGAACCATGCGACGGCCGATGCCGATGCGGCTGCCGCCGAGGCGTTTGCCGCCAAGGCCGCTGAGACTCGTGCCGCCTTTAAGGAGTGCATGGACGACGACTTTAACACCGCTGGTGCCATGGGTGTCGTCTTTGGCTTTGTGACCGAGTGCAACCAGTACCTGGAGCAGGCGGGCGACGCTGCCGACAAGGCCGCCGCGCTTGCCGCCGCCGACACGCTGGCCGAGCTGCTCGATACGCTTGGCGTTGAGCTCCCCGAGCCCAAGGTCGAGCTGCCGCTGGGTCTGCTAGGCGTTGCCGCCGGCCTGGTCGCCTACACGGGCGACGACGTGGACGAGGCCGCTGCCAAGATTCTCGAGGCCCGCGCCGAGGCCCGCGCCGCCAAGAACTGGGATCTGGCCGACGCCATCCGTGATCAGCTCAAGGACCTGGGCCTGACGATTGAAGATACCGCCGCCGGCACTCGTATCAAATCTCTCTAATCCCCGCGGGTTTCCCAAGCACCCGACCTTGCCGTTCAAACCGTCGCTCGCGTACTCAAGTACGCGTCGCTCCTCTTTCACGGCAATCTCGGGCACTTGGAAAACCCGTACCGACCGCCCGAATTTATATTCATGGGCGGTCGTTTATTTTGTTTCGTTTGATAGTTGTATTTAGGAGGTCACTTTATGGCCGACAATCGCAAGCGTGCGCCGCGTGGAGGCAAGCAGGCTGCTTCTGGCTCGCGTCCGATTCGCCGCAACGACCGCGCTGCCGCTCCCAAGGGCCAGCGCGAGCGCTCCCAAGCCCAAGCTGCGCGTCCGCAGCGAGATCGCAACCGCGATGCTGTCCAGGCTCCCAAGGGCGAGTTTATCGAAGGTCGCCGTGCTGCCGCCGAGGCGCTGCGTACCGGCTTTCCCGTCAAGTGCGCGCTCATTGCCGAGGGCGGGGAGCGCGATGCCGCCCTGTCTCGTCTGGTCGATGACCTCAACGCCGCGGGCGTCAGCATTAAGTATGTGCCGCGCGCGCAGCTCGATGCGCTATCGAGCCATGGCGCTCACCAGGGCATTGCGCTCGAGGTGGGCAACTTCCCCTATGCCGATGTCGCCGATATTCTCGACCGCGTGGGCGACGGTCCGGCGCTCGTCATCGTGCTCGACCATGTGACCGACGACGGCAACTTTGGTGCCATCGTGCGCTCCGCCGAGGTCGTGGGCGCGGCGGGCGTCATCATTGCCAACAAGCGCGCCGCCGGTGTGACCGTCGGCAGCTACAAGACCTCTGCCGGCGCCGTCATGCACCTGCCTATCGCGCAGGTTCCTAATATCGCCCGTGCGCTCGACGACCTCAAGGCTGCTGGCTTTTGGGTGGGCGGTGCTTCCGAGCACGCCGAGGGCAGCTGCTGGGATGCTCCCTTCGAGGGCCGCGTGGCGCTCGTCATGGGCTCCGAGGGCGACGGCATCTCGCGCCTGGTGCTCGAGAAATGCGACTTTTTGACCAAGCTTCCCCAGCGTGGCATGACCGAGAGTCTCAACGTTGCCCAGGCGACCACCGCGCTGTGCTTTGAGTGGCTGCGCCGCAATGCCGGCGAGCTCATGGGAGAGGAGTAGCGCATGTCCAAGAAGAACCGCGCCAAGTCTAAGGCCAAGCGCTTTGGCGAGGGCTCGGCCAAGCCGATTGTTTCGGCCGCGACCTATGGCGTGGGCGGCAATGCGTTTACGCAGGCCATCGCCGATCCGGTCTCGACGGTGCACTCCAATAAGCCCGAGCTGCTGGTGGTCGACGGCTACAACGTGATTCACTGCACGCCGCGCTACGAAAAGCTCGTGTACGACCATTCCGACGATCCGTATTCCAGCGACGTTCACGATATGGCGCGCACCGCCCTCATCAACGACGTCGCCGCCTTTGCCCAGGGCCGCTACGAGGCCGTGATTGTGTTCGACGGCGCGGGCAATATTTCCAGCGAGCGCCCCAACCTGCCGGCCCGCGGCGTGCGCATCGAGTTTTCGCCGACGGGCGTCTCTGCCGATACCGTGGTGCAGAAGCTCTGCATCGAGGCACGTGAGGAGGGTCGCGCGTGCTCCGTGGTATCGAGCGACGGTACGATCCAGGCCGTCGTCATGGGCAAGGGCGTTACGCGCATCTCGAGCCGCATGCTGGTGGACGAGATCAAACAGATCGATAACGACGTTCACGAGGCAGAGGAAGCTCCGCAGATCAAGATGACTCTGGGCAGTCGCCTGAGCCCCGATGCCCTGGCCAAGCTCAAAGCCCTGCGCGGGAGGTAGGGGAGTTGGCGGGGCGATGCTGTCTCGCTAACTCCATTCAGCGATGTCGATCATTCTTTCGAGGCGCCACGTTAGCGCCTCTTTTAGATATGGCAGCCTTGCCGTGAGCGCGTCGTTTCTGGAAAGAATCTCGATTGCCTCGTCAACGAAGCCTTCGAGTTTGTCGCCGTCAAACCAGCCCATGTCCTCGACGAGCAACATTTGTTTGGCGGGGCTTGAATGAAATTGTGCGCTGGTAAAACTGTGCTCTCCCGCCCTAAGCTCCTCTAGTGATATGTTGCACCAGAGCGATGAGCCCGAATCGAAGATGGGGGCAGGTCTGCAGGCTAGCGTGTTTACGTTTCGCACAAGGCCAAAGTTACGCCAATGACGATCGTAGTTGGCGATGATGTCGTCGCACACGATCATGCGGTCAAGGGCATCCTTGACGCCTGGCACCCCGAGCTCCTCGCAGTTTGCTACGTATCGCTCGTAGTCGGTTAGTCGTTCATCTGCGTTTGCGTGCTGGTTTACATAGAACGCAGGGACATATTCCTCTTCATCAGTTAAGAAGACATCGCATATGCTCAGGGCGGAAGTGCCCGTGCCCTCGAGCGAGTAAGGTACATAATCGCAGGCGTTTAGGATGCGACGGTGGAGCGCGGTCGCCACCAGCTCGTTATAAGGTTCCTGGTTCAGGTGCGCTCCTGCCTTATGCAGAATTCGACGCTCGCCCTCGCACGTCCAGTACTTTTGAAGATTGCCGTCCGAGGTGTTATCGGGCTTTGCGGCAGCCGCTTTTCCCTCTGGGGCAAAGGGCGCAATGGACAGTGAGACGTCGTCAAAAGCATTATTGAAGAAATTGATATCTTCCCACGCGAGACCGGAGTCTTGGGGCCTGATCCAATACTGGTCGGATAAGGAGAGGCCGAGATTTCGCTGGACGAGTTCATCGGGAACATCGACTGCGGCTTCTGTAAGCAGGGAGGCTAGCCCAATGCGTGCGAGCGGGATACCGCGGCCGCGCCACCAGATGCGGAAGGAGTCTAGCGATATGGGGCTATTAGGGCCAAATACCCCAATAGGGGCGTGGGCGTAATCGATGTCGGCGCCGATGTGGGTAAAGTCTTTTCGCGATGTGCTGTAGACCAGCTGAGCGACTTCGTACGTGCGGTTCATGAGGGTGAACGTGATCTCGCTCTTACCGTGGCCGCGGCGGGGACGTCCCCCCGTTTTGGTCACGGAGCGGAGTCGCGTGTCGACGCTGTCTTTGTCGATGAGCCATACACCAGAAGCCTTGCGGGCCTCAAGTGCTCCGTTTTTTATGAGCTCCTGCACCCTGCGCGGAGTGATGCCGAGCAGCTCGGCGGCTTCCTTGGTAGTAAGCATCACGAAACCCTTCGTCAAAACGAATAGTTTTATATATAGCAATTGTAATTAAAACTATTCGTTCTGACGAATGGTTTTGAGATTGAGGGCGAACCGACAGAAATGAACGGGCCTGGTACCTGTTGTTGCTGGATTTTGCATATTTGTATAACGCCGTGTGGCCTGTTGCGCCCCGTCCGTAATTCCTTTATTCTTAACAGGCTTCGCGCGAAAGCGCCAAGTGTGCCAGTGTGGCGCAACGGTAGCGCAACTGATTTGTAATCAGTGGGTTGCAGGTTCGATTCCTGTCACTGGCTCCATGAGAGTTTCGGGCTCTGTTCCCTTGTGGGACAGGGCCCGTTTCTATTTATGTCTATAAGTCAGCGGGTGTGGTGCCAACCAAGCTTCAGGTTTGTCTCAATCTGTAACACGAAGAGGCTGGAAACCGTTCTAGCTGTTACAGAATGAGACGTAAGCTGAGGTCTCTGCGAAACATCTCGATCTGTAACAGATAGGGGAAAAATGTTCTCTAAATGTTACAGATCGAGACAAAGGCCGGACCGGGTTTAACTGTCGTGACCGAGTGTGGATTTCCGGACATACGAGTGTGGAAAATCTCCCGCTTAGTGAATGAGCGTGGATAATCTGCCACTTTGGACTTGATGGCACGGCAAAGTGGGAGAATATCCACGCTCGATTTCAAACGGAAGAATATCCACGCTCGATTTTGCTGGGAAGAGCAATCTTCTGTCTGGGAAGCCCCGATCTCGACCTATATATAGGTGCAAATAGGCTGTTATCGAAGTTCGATACTGAAGGTGTACTCCACTACAGCAAAGTGTTACCTTGGGAAACGTCACCTCAGTATCCAAAACCACTGTCCTTCATATCCAAACTCAATAAAACCGCAGGTCACGGCTATATAGATACGCCCGGCACCGTGTATCTAGAGGTTTTCGTTGACAGCCCCCAAGGTGGCATCGTATTATCTTCTTCGTTCGCGGGGGCGGCGGTCCAAAAGACCAAAGGACCTGCGGATACTTGAACGATTGGGAGTTTGCCCGAGTGGTTAATGGGGACGGGCTGTAAACCCGTTGGCTCTGCCTACATAGGTTCGAATCCTATAGCTCCCACCCGTCAAGTGCCTGTATAGCTCAGTCGGTAGAGCACTTCGTTGGTAACGAAGAGGTCACCAGTTCAAGTCTGGTTGCAGGCTCCATCCGGCGGTGTAGCTCAGTTGGTTAGAGCACACGGTTCATACCCGTGGCGTCACTGGTTCGAATCCAGTCACCGCTACCATAGGTAACACGGTGGCTTCTCAATAGTATGTTGAGAGGCCACTATGGTATAAAGGCAAAGTCCCGTCCGGGGACGACCTGTTAAGAGGAGGGCTTTATGGCCAAAGAGAAGTTTGAGCGCACTAAGCCGCATGTTAACATCGGCACCATTGGTCACGTCGACCACGGCAAGACCACGCTGACCGCTGCCATCACCAAGGTTCTCTCCGAGACCGAGGGCTGCAAGGCTGACTTCACTGCGTTCGAGAACATCGACAAGGCTCCCGAGGAGCGCGAGCGCGGCATTACGATTTCCGTCTCCCACGTTGAGTACGAGACCGCTGCCCGTCACTACGCTCACGTTGACTGCCCGGGCCACGCTGACTACGTCAAGAACATGATCTCCGGCGCTGCTCAGATGGACGGCGCTATCCTGGTCATCGCTGCTACCGACGGCCCCATGGCTCAGACCCGCGAGCACATCCTGCTCGCCCGTCAGGTCGGCGTTCCCTACATCGTCGTCTTCCTGAACAAGTGCGACATGGTCGACGATGACGAGCTCATCGACCTCGTCGAGATGGAGACCCGTGAGCTCCTCTCCGAGTACGATTTCCCCGGCGACGACATCCCCGTCATCCGTGGCTCCGCTCTGGGCGCTCTCGAGGGCGACGCCAAGTGGATGGACGCCATTCGCGAGCTCATGAAGGCCGTCGACGAGTACATCCCGACGCCTGCTCGTAACAACGACCTCCCGTTCCTGATGGCCGTTGAGGACGTTATGACCATCTCCGGCCGTGGTACCGTTGCTACTGGCCGTGTCGAGCGCGGTGAGCTCAAGCTCAACGAGCCCGTCGAGATCGTCGGCATCAAGGATACCCAGAACACCGTCGTTACCGGTATCGAGATGTTCCGTAAGTCCATGGACTTCTGCGAGGCTGGCGACAACGTCGGTCTGCTGCTCCGCGGCATCAAGCGTGAGGACATCGAGCGCGGCCAGGTTCTCTGCAAGCCCGGTTCGGTTACCCCGCACACCAAGTTCACCGGCGAGATCTACGTTCTGACCAAGGAGGAGGGCGGCCGTCACACCCCGTTCTTCGATGGTTATCGTCCTCAGTTCTACTTCCGTACCACCGACGTTACCGGTACGGTCAAGCTCCCCGAGGGCACCGAGATGGCTATGCCTGGTGACCACATCACCATCGAGGGCGACCTCATCCACCCGATCGCCATGGAGGAGGGCCTGCGCTTCGCTATCCGCGAGGGTGGCCACACCGTCGGTTCGGGCATCGTCTCCACGATCATTGAGTAAATTAGCTCTTTGATATAGCTGACTTAGAGAACCCGGCACTTATATGGGTGCCGGGTTCTTTTCTGCAATGGATATTGAGCCGTTGCTGGTGTCGAGAGGATCGATAATGGTCCTGGATGCACCGTCGATTAGCTCTCGATGGCTTCATTGATGTGTTCCAAATATGAATGGATCCACCGAGAACCAATTGACTCGAGGTTTTCATTGACAGCACTTACGTGGAGCTGATAAAGTAACAACTCGTGCCCGTACGGGGCGGAAATGAAAGGTTCAGGATACATGCGTACTCTAGTTACTCTTGCGTGCACTGAGTGCAAGCGCCGCAACTATACGACCACCAAGAACAAGTCGACCATGCCTGATCGTATGGAGATCAAGAAGTATTGCCCCTGGTGCCGTCACCACACGCTGCACAAAGAGACTCGCTAGTCTCTAGTCACATACGCCAGTAGTTCAATTGGTAGAGCATCGGTCTCCAAAACCGAGTGTTGAGGGTTCGAGTCCTTCCTGGCGTGCCAGTCATTATTCCGTAAGCTCCCACTTGGGGGCTTACGGTTTACTCATGTATAAGCGCATTGCGCGGAGGTAACCCAAATGGCCAACAAGAAGAACAAGAAGAAGGCTCAGCAGCCGGCACCTGCCAACAAAGCTGCCGCCAACTCCAAGGTTGAGGCCAAGAAGGCCGTTGCCAAGAAGAACGAGAAGGCTGCGAAGTCCAAGAAGAACGAGAAGCCTGGTTTCTTCGCCCGCACCAAGAAGTATTTCGCTTCGGTCAAGTCCGAGATGAAGCGTGTCACGTGGCCCGATAAGAAGGAGCTCGTGAACTACTCGGTCGTCGTTTGCGCTTCTCTGATCGTCGTCGGCGTCGTCATCGCTCTGCTCGATGCTGGCTTTGGCGAGGCTCTTGCTCTGTTCTCTGGATTGAGGGGCTAAACCATGTCTAAGCGTTGGTACGTCGTTCACACTTACTCTGGATACGAGAACCGTGTTAAGTCCGATCTCGAGCATCGAATCGAGACTATGGGCATGCAGGACCGTATCTTTGATATCGAGATTCCTATGGAGCGTGTCACCGAGATTAAAGAGGGTGGCAAGCGTGAGACCAAGGATTCCAAGATTTTCCCGGGTTATGTCCTTGTCCGCATGGAGATGGATGATGATGCTTGGACGTGTGTTCGTAACACGCCTGGCGTCACCGGTTTCCTAGGCGGCAACGGCAAGCCCGCTCCGCTTTCCCGCGACGAGTACAACAAGATGACTCGTCGTCCCGGTAAGGGCGATTCGCCCAAGCGCACCTCGGTTGATATTGAGGTCGGTACGTCCGTCCGCGTCACCGATGGCCCGCTTACCGACTTTGATGGCAAGGTCTCCGAGGTTAACACCGAGGCTGGCAAGCTCAAGGTCACGCTGATGATCTTTGGCCGCGAGACGCCGGTCGAGCTCGACTTTAACCAGGTCGCTGTCATCGCTTAAGTTTTCGTCCGTTCGCGCGAGCGTGCTTCTTCTGTGACTGCTCATCTCAGGAGTGCTTCTAACACGTGCGTGCTTACGATATAGCAAGTACTTCACACTCGTGATTCGAAAGGAATGACCATGGCTGAGAAGAAGGTTGCCAACGTCATTAAGCTCCAGATTCCTGCTGGTGCAGCAAACCCTGCTCCTCCCGTCGGCCCCGCCCTGGGCGCTGCTGGCGTGAACATCATGCAGTTCTGCCAGGCCTTTAACGCCGAGACGCAGGACAAGAAGGGTGACATCATCCCCGTTGAGATCTCTGTCTACGAGGACAAGTCCTTCTCCTTCATCACCAAGACCCCGCCGGCGGCTCACCTTATCAAGAAGGAGCTGAACCTCAAGTCTGGTTCCGCTAAGCCCCAGGCTGACAAGGTTGGTCAGCTCTCCCAGGAGCAGCTCACCAAGATCGCCGAGATCAAGATGCCGGACCTCAATGCCAACGACATTGACGCCGCCAAGAAGATCATCGCCGGTACCGCCCGTTCCATGGGCGTCACCATCGCTGAATAGCGATTTCTTATGGTAACGGCGTGTGCTCCGACCGGGGCGCCCGTTAAATGTGTGCAATAGGGCACACGATACGATGTGGGAGGGCTCACGCCCGTTTAACCACAGGAGGTAATGCACATGGCTAAGCATGGTAAGAGCTATAACGCCGCTGCCGAGAAGATCGACCGCGCCACGCTCTACACCCCCCTTCAGGCTGCCAAGCTCATCAAGGAGCTCGACACCGCCAAGTTCGACGAGACCGTCGAGGCTCACTTCCGTCTGGGCATCGATACTCGTAAGGCTGACCAGAACATCCGTGGTTCCATCTCCCTGCCCCACGGCACCGGCAAGACCGTTCGTGTTGCCGTCTTCGCCGAGGGCGAGAAGGCCCGTGAGGCTGAGGCTGCCGGCGCCGACATCATCGGTTCCGACGAGCTCGTCGCCCAGATTCAGAAGGGCGAGATCAACTTCGACGCCGCTATCGCTACGCCGAACATGATGGCCAAGGTTGGCCGCATCGGTAAGATCCTTGGTCCCCGTGGCCTCATGCCGAACCCCAAGCTCGGCACCGTGACCATGGACGTCGCCAAGATGGTCTCCGAGCTCAAGGCTGGCCGCGTTGAGTACCGCGCCGACCGCTACGGCATCTGCCACGTGCCCCTGGGCAAGAAGTCCTTCTCTGAGCAGCAGCTCGTCGAGAACTACGCTGCCCTGTACACCGAGATTCTGCGCGTCAAGCCCTCTTCTGCTAAGGGCAAGTACGTCAAGTCCATCTCCGTGTCTTCCACCATGGGCCCTGGCGTCAAGGTCGATCCCGCTGTCCAGCGTGACTTCCTGGCTGAGTAACTGCTAGTTACTGCCTGAGTACAGCAAGCATTGCTAAAGAAACCCGGTTCTGCCTTGTGCAGGACCGGGTTTCTTGCTATCGCGTCAAAAGCACCATAAAGGGGACAGTGTCCCCTTTATGGTGGTTACCAGGGTGTTCTGGCTGTTGAAGACTCGATGGCTTCGTGGCGTTTGAGCTCGCGGCGCATGGTTTGTGAGTTGAGCCAAGCTGCTTGCCAGCCGCGGATGGGGTAGTGCGTCTGGTCGAGCTCAAACTGCGTATAGCCGCAGGCGTTGATGATCGTCGTTCCACACACATGCTGACGCTCGCGCTGAAAATCGCAACCGTAGCTTTGGTGCACATGCCCGTGCACCATGTAGTCGGGATTCCAGGATTCGAGTGCTGTGTTAAAACACTCGAATCCTCGATGCGGCAGATCGTCCAGATCACCCATACCGGCGGCGGGTACATGGGTAAGCAGAATGTCGCACCCGCCGACCATCCTAACCTTACGCGACAGCTTACGCATGCGCTTGGACATCTCGCGTTCGGTGTACATGTTGGCGCCGTCGCGATAACGCATGGACCCGCCAAGGCCCGCAATGCGAATCCCTCGGTACGTGTACACGCTGTCCTCTACGCAGATACATCCACCCGGTGCATGACGTGCGTAGCGGTCATCGTGATTGCCGCGCACGTAGATGAGCGGTTTGTTGATGACCGTAACCAAAAACTCAAGATAGTCCGGGTCCAGATCGCCGGCGGACAAAATCAGGTCGACTCCCTCAAAGCGTTCCTTGCGAAAGCACTCCCAAAGGCATCGTTCTTCGGTATCGGCTATGGCAAGGATTTTCATAGGGCAGGGACTTTCGGCTCATCGTCGAGCTGCGGAATGGTGCCTACCACGTTGTCCGCCAGCCAATTCATCTCGACAATCTGCGTGCTCGGCAGCGGAGGGAAGCCTTCGATCTGTACCACGCCGTTCTGGCTGTGGAGCTCGCCGCCAAAGGGGTTGATGGATCCCACAACAATGCCGTTGCGGAGCAACTGCACGAGTTTGCGCGTTTGGTAGGGTAGGCCCGGAGCGTAACGGATGTCGATAACGCCGGAGCTCATGCCATACCAGTAGTTGACAGCGCGCACTTGGTTGTCGTCGCTGGTCTCGTCCCACGTGCCGTGAAGAAGGCTGCGAACGATGAGCTCGTAGTAACGGCCCCAGTTCCATACGGGCATGGCGATGCCGGTGACTTTGCCGTCGACCAAGCGGTGAAGCCCGTAGGCCGTTGGGTCTTCGAGCGACTTTGACATGTCAGCGCCGGTCATGACGCTTACGCCTTCGCGGCACATGGCTTCGGCAAGACCACCGGCGGGAACATCGCCCCAGGTGAGGATGACCTGCGCGCGCGGGTCGAGCAGCGAGGCGCCAATCGCAAAGGCGTTGATCTCGCTGAGTGCGCCCGAGGCGAAGACCGACGCGTGGTAACCGATGCGGTGGTTGTCCGCCATGCTGGCCGCAAGGGCGCCCAGCAGAAACTTGGCCTCGTACATCTTGCCAAAGTACGAACGGACGCTTTGATGGGGAAGGCCGATAGAGCAGTTGAGGAACCGAACCCGGGGATACTCAACGGCAGCCCTGAGCGTGTATTCCATCAGGCGGTGCGAGGTCGAGAAGATGACGTTTGCTCCATGTTTGACAGCCGTTTCCACGGCGGCGTAGAACACATCCGGATCGTGACAGTCCTCGAACGCCTCGGTGCGCACGATACCGCCAAAGTGCTCATCGAGATACTGACGCCCTTGGTCGTGCAGGCTGTCCCAGCTCGACGTCGCACAGGGGAACTCATGGATAAAGGCGATGCGCAGGGGGTTGGCCGTCGAGTAGACGGTCTTGCCCATAAAGAAGTTGAGCACGCCAGAGGTGGACTTGGCGGGCGTCTCCTCCTCGTCGACGCTCGGTGCTTCGACAAGATCGACCTTGTCCTCGTCATTTTTGCCGGCAATAACCAGCTCGCGCCAGATCTTGCACAGGCGGTTTACGACGATATCCGTCGGCGTATCCAGCAGGCGGTCCTGGTTGTACACATTGAGGTAGACGAGCATGGCGTCGGCGGGCGTAATGTCCAGGTGGTCGCCGCCTGCGCGAAGGTAGGCGCGCTTAAAGAGCAGGAAGGTGTGGCGCAGGTAGTCGACCTTTTTCTGCGGCCATTTTTCGATAAGGTTCTGACCGAGCATCTTGGCGAGCGTCTCGTAGCTTCCCTCACGTGAGAACTCGATCTCGTATAGGGGGCAGACGCGCCAAAACGCGCAGAACTCGCCGTACAGGCGGCTTTCGACGGAATCCCATGTGCCGGGGTAGAGACGGGTGACCTTGGCCGAAACCGTCGGAGCGTCCAGGAATTTGAGGACACTGACGCGTTTGTTGCCTTCCCGGACATAGAACCGATGCATGAACTCGGTGACGATGATGGGGTCGCGATAACCCTCGGTTGCCTGGATGTCGTAGAGGTTGGACCACTTGCGGGCGAATCGGTGCCAAACGGCAGCAGGGGCATAAAGTTGCATGAAAAGGCGGACTGACGGCCCTTGGTAACCGTACCGACGACCATTTCGAGCGGAATGTCTCTCAGGCCGACATTCTCTCGCTGGCCTAAGGGGAGCTGGGCAACCAAGCTATCGAGGTTCGTGAGGTACGGATACTCGCTTTGACTAATGGCGCGTCGACGTCCTTGCTCGCCGCGCTTGCGTGCTTGACGGTAGGCCTCTTCCATGATGTTGCTCCCTTAGTCGTTTAAACAACTATATGAACCATGGTACCACGAATGAAAACCACAACAAAGGTGCCTGTCCCCTTTGTGGTGGTTTAGGCAATGATGGGGGCGATGGCGCGGATGCAGGCGTCGGCAGCGGTGAAAGTGGTGCTGTCGTCGCTGACGATAAAGATGATCTTGCCCTTAATGCCAAAGTCGCCGATCTCGCTAAAGAGCACATACGGCTCCTTGTCAAAGCCCGAGATGGGAAGCACGGCGGCCTTGGTGGCGCTGGTCAGCTCGTCTGCCAGCGCGTCGAGCGAGGCCCACTTGGACGTGTCCTTTACGGCAACGGGCACAGCCACGCGCCCAAAGGGCATCAAATGCACGAGCGTGTTCTTGGAGATGTTGGAGTTGGGGACGATGATGGTCTGCCCGCAGGCATCTTCGATGGTCGTGTGGCGCCAGGTGATGTCCTGGACCACGCCCGACACGCCGCCGACTTCGATATTGTCGCCAGGCTTGATGATGCCCATAAACGTAACCTGCATGCCGCCAATAAGGTTTGACAGCGTGTCCTGAAAGCCGAGCGAGATGGCGATGCCGCCGACGCCAAGAGCGGCGACGAGCGCGTTTGCGTTAATGCCAAAGCAGTTGTCGAGGATAAAGCTGCCGCCGATCATCCAGATGACGGCGCGTGCGATGTTGATGAAGATGCTCGATGCCGGAAGCGGGTTGTCGTCGCGATTGAGCAGGTGACGCAGGGTCTTGGATACGACCTTGGTGGCGACGGCGGTGCCTATCGCCAAGATGACGGCCCAGATGATGTTGTGGACCCACCGTTGCTCAAAGAAATGAAGAATCGGCTCAAACAATTCCATGTAGGGAAAACCTCCTTATGATCGTCCAACCATGATACCCACCAAGAAGCCCGTCCGATCACATCGGACGGGCCGATAACTTGAGATGGGGTGGCCGCGGTGGCGTAAGCTGGGGCGCCGGCGAGCACGCCGGCAAGGAGTGCGGCGGTCAAGGCGAGACGGGGAAGAGAGCTTCTCGTGGCAGTTTCCTTAGTCCTTAACCAGTAGTTCCTGCTGACGCTGGATTATCGACATAATATGCGAAAACCGCCGCAAGGGCGTCTGTCCCTTTGCGGCGGTTTTGACGTTTGCGCAGGTAAAACCTGTCAAAATAAACCTGTCCCTTTTTGGTAGGTTTAGCTCAGCAGCATGCGGTCGTTGGCGAGCTCGCCGCCCGAGACCTCCTCGAACTTCTGCAGCAGGTCGGCGACGGTGAGCGACTTCTTCTCATCGCCCGCCACGTCGTAGATTACGTGGCCCTCGTGCATCATGATCAGGCGATTGCCCAGACGGATGGCGTCATTCATGTTATGCGTGACCATGAGCGTGGTCAGGTGGTGCTCGTCGACGATCTCTTCGGTCAGATTGAGCACCTTCGATGCCGTCTTGGGGTCGAGGGCCGCAGTGTGCTCGTCGAGCAGCAGCAGGCGCGGCCTGGTGAGCGTGGCCATCAGCAGGGTGAGTGCCTGGCGCTGGCCGCCCGAGAGCAGGCCGACCTTGGCGTTGAGACGCGTGTCCAGACCAAGGTCCAGGCGCTTGAGCAGCTCAACGTACTCATCTTTCTCGGCCTTGGTGACGCCCCACGAAAGGCCGCGACGCTGGCCGCGACGCTTGGCGAGGGCCAGGTTCTCGGCGATCTGCATGTCGGCAGCGGTACCGCGCATGGGGTCCTGAAACACGCGGCCCAGGTACTTGGCGCGCTGCGACTCGCTCAGGCGCGAGATGTCGGTGCCGTCGAGCTCAATAACGCCCGAATCGAGCGGGTACACGCCGGCGATCATGTTGAGCAGAGTGGACTTGCCGGCGCCGTTGCCGCCGATCACGGTTACAAAGTCGCCGTCATTCAGGGTGAGGTCGACGCCGGTGAGCGCGCGCTTCTCGGTGACGGTGCCCTTGTTAAAGGTCTTCTTGACGTGCGAGAGCTTAAGCATCTGCCTCATCCCCCTTCGTGTAGGAGCTGCGGAGCTTATAGCGCTCCCAAACCACGGGCACGCACAGGGCCACGGCGACGATCACGGCGGAGAGCAGCTTCATGTCGTTGGCGTCCATGCCCAACTGCAGCACGATGGCGCGGATAAGGAAGTACACCACGGAGCCAAAGACGGCGGAGGCAAGACGGACGCTAAACTGCGTGAGGCCGCCGGGCAGCAGACGGCCGAGCACCTCGCCGATAACAATGGCGGCAAGACCGATAACGATGGCACCGGTGCCCATACCAATGTCGGCATACTTTTGGCTCTGGCAGATGAGCGCGCCCGAAAGGCCGATGAGGGCGTTGGAGAGCACGAGGGCGATCATCTTGGTGGAGTTGGTGTTGACGCCCAGAGCGCGGATCATGTACTCGTTGTTGCCGGTGGCTCGCAGCGCCGAGCCAATCTCGGTGCCAAAGAACCAATACAGGATGGCAACGATAGCCACGGCGAGCAGGATGCCCAAGATGATGGCAACGGTGGACTGCGGCAGACCGGTCATATTGCTGACGGCGGAGAACACGGTGCCCTTGGCAAGAATGGGCGTATTGGACTTGCCCATGATGCGCAGGTTGATGGACCACAGGCTGATCTGGGTGAGGATTCCGGCGAGGATCGCAGGAATCTCAAAGACGGTGGTCAAAATGCCCGTGACGGCGCCCGCGATGGCGCCGGCGCACATACCGGCCAGCACGGCGAGCAGCGGGTCGACGTTGTTATTGACGATGAGCACAGCGCAGACGCAGCCGCCGAGGGCAAAGCTGCCGTCGCAGGTCATATCGGGAATGTCGAGCAGGCGGAACGTGATAAACACGCCAAGCACCATAATGCCCCAGAGGACGCCCTGCGAAACGGCGCCCTGCAATGCAATGAGCATGCTTCATACCTCCTAGGATAGGGTGGACACGTGATTCACCATAATAGCGGTAACAATGCATAGAAGAGTTACGGACAGACGTTTTGTTTTACCTGAAACAAGCAGGGCGGACGCCGGTCTACAGCGCCCGCCCCTGTGGCTCAGATATTGAATAACGCGGCTAAAGCGCGAGCACGGGCTCTAGACGCATGCCGCGTATGGCATTACGCGTCCAGGGCGGAAAGGTCGATGCCCAGGGCCTCGGCCATTTCGTCGTTCTTGACGACGACCAGGTCCTTGCTCGAGAGGTGCTTGATCGGCATGTCTTCGGGCTTGGCCTTGCCCTTCAGGATCTTAACGGCCATCTCGCCCGCGGCGTAGCCCAGGTCCTCATAGTTGATGGAGAGGGTGAACAGGCCGCCGGCCATGCACATACCCTCCTCGCCAGTCACGAAGGGAAGTTTGTTCTCCTTGCAGATCTGGCCCACCTGCGAGGCGCCCGCGGCGATGGTGTTGTCGGTGGGGGAGTACAGCGCGTCGACCTTGCCCACGGCAGACTCGACGACGGACTGAATCTCGTTGGAGCTCGAGACGGTGAAGTCAGTGTACTCGAGGCCCAGCTTGTCGAGCTCCTTCTTGGCGGCCTTGATCTGGACGTCGGAGTTGGACTCGGCGGTGCAGTAGAGCAGGCCGACCTTTTTAACGTCGGGCAGGACCTTCTGCATCATCTCGAGCTGCTCGGCGACCGGGGTGAGGTCGGAAGCGCCCGTGACGTTGGTGCCGGGCTTGTCGTTGTCCTGGACCAGGCCGGAGGCGGCGTAGTCGGTGATGGCGCAGCCCACGATGGGGATATCGGCCGTGGCGCCGGCGGCAGCCTGCGCGGCGGGCGTGGCGATGGCATAAATCAGGTTGACGTTGTCGCCCACAAACTTGTCGGCAATGGACTTACACGTGGACTGGTCGTTCTGGGCGTTCTTCTGGTCGATCTTGACCTTAAGGCCGCTCTCCTTGATGGCCTTGACAAAGCCGTCGTTGGCGGCATCGAGTGCGGAATGCTCGGTGAGCTGCAGAACGCCGATGGTGTAGTCGGAACCGGCGGCAGCAGAGCCGGAACCAGAGTTGCCGCCGCATCCGGCGAGCGGGGCGAGCGCGAGCAGGCCGGCGGAGACCAGAAGGCTCCTGCGACTGATGGTGATGTCCTTCATATCATTACCCCCAGTATAAAAATGGCTGGAAACACTGCACTGGGACAAAGTGCAAGTGGAACTATAGTAGCGCTGATGTCCATTTTTACAACAGCCTGGCGGGTTTTTTAATACAGAATCGGATGGGCGGTACGGGTAGTCGAATGGGCGGCGGAGGGTCTTATGCGGCGGAGGAGGCGTCGTCCTCCTCGTCGAGGGCGGCGAAGAGCTTCTTGCCGTCGAGGAGACGTGTGGTGACGTTTCTCATGCGGCCAATCTCTACGGTGCGCAGCGTGTCATCGGCACCTCGGGCGTCATAGACCGTTCCCAGCAAATACGAGATGCCATCGCGCTGCCTGATGGCAAAGGGGCGGAGTGTCATCCGTGCTACTTCGGTTTCGCCACGTGCCGTGACGCTCGAAATATCAAAACTCACCGTGGTTCCATGGTCGATGGCCTGCTCGACGAGCTCGCACGTGTCGATGCGCTTGATGGGCGTGCGTGTTGCCTTGGTAGCCTTGCTGCCTGCGCTCGGAACGGGTTCGGGTGTATCGAGGTAGCCGCGAACGTCGGCACTCGCCATGACAACTAAGTGCTGCGCCATGCTCTTGCGGATAGCGATAGGCGTGGAGCGGTTGCGCATGACCATACCGTGGAGCCGGATGATCTCTTCATCGGTGAGCGGGCGGGTAAGAAGTTTGTAGCCCACGCCGCGTTTGTACTCAATTTCGTATCCGGCATGGCGAAGCGCGGAGATGGCGGTGTAGATGCTGCGCCGCGCCGCCGAGATGGGCATGCGGGCGGGGTCGTCGGGATGGGAGAGGCGCCGGATCAGCTCATCGGAAAGTATGGCCTTGTCTTCGCCGGTGTTTTCGCTCAAGAGCTGCAGGATGCGAACGGCGCGATAGGCTGCCATCGAGGCGGCGCCTCTCGTCGTGGTGTCGTAGGTTTCAACAGCGGCTTCGGTCATCGTGCCCACGTCCTTTCCGTTTTGGGTGGCGACGGTATGGAGCCTAGGACGCGGGGCTTTCCCAGGGGCGCAGGGCGCTCTGGGCGGTCGGTAGTCGTCGGCAAACGGCGGGTTGAGTTTTCAACAGCCCTACTCAACTGACCAAAAACTTGCCAAAAGCTTGACGGATGCTGTTGAAAAAAAAGCGTCTCTCGACCGATGTCGAGAGACGCTTGTGCGATGAGCGTTGGCGTGTGGCGACGCGAGCTAGCGTCCGACGATTAGAAGTCGGCGTTGCCCACGGTGCGCGGGTGCGGCAGGACGTCGCGGATGTTGCCCACGCCGGTCAGATACATGACCAAGCGCTCGAAGCCCAGACCGTAGCCGGCGTGCTTGCAGGAACCGTAGCGGCGCAGGTCAAGGTAGTACTTGTACTGCTCGGGATTCATGCCCAGGTCCTTGATGCGGGCCTCGAGCAGATCCAGGCGCTCCTCGCGCTGGGAGCCGCCGATAATCTCGCCGATACCGGGAACCAGGCAGTCGGCGGCGGCGACGGTCTTGCCGTCCTCGTTCATGCGCATGTAGAATGCCTTGATCTCAGCCGGGTAGTCGGTCACGAAGGTCGGGCGCTTAAAGTGCTCCTCGGTCAGGAAGCGTTCGTGCTCGGTTTGCAGGTCGATGCCCCAGCTCACGGGGTAGTCGAACTTGTGGCCGTCGGCGACTGCCTGCTCCAGGATCTCGACGGCCTCGGTGTAGGTAACGCGGGCAAAGTCGGAGTTGGCGACATGGTCCAGGCGCTCGAGCAGACCCTTGTCCACAAACTTGTTGAGCATATTGAGCTCGTCGGGGCAGGTGGCCATAACGTCCTTAAGGACGTACTTGAGCATGGCCTCGGCGTTGTCCATGTAGTCGTTAAGGTCGGCAAAGGCCATCTCGGGCTCGATCATCCAAAACTCGGCGGCGTGGCGCGTGGTGTTGGAGTTCTCGGCACGGAAGGTGGGGCCAAAGGTGTACACGTCACCAAAGGCCATGGCAAAGTTCTCGGCATTGAGCTGGCCGGACACGGTGAGGCTTGCATGCTTGCCAAAGAAGTCCTGGCTCCAGTCGACCTCGCCGGACTCGGTGAGGGGCGGATTTTTGGGGTCGAGCGTGGTCACGCGGAACATCTCGCCGGCGCCCTCGCAGTCACTCGTGGTGATGATGGGGGTGTTGACGTAGACAAAGCCCTGCTCCTGGAAGAAGCGGTGGATGGCGGCAGCCGCGACAGAGCGAATGCGGAACACGGCGCGGAACAGGTTGGTGCGCGGGCGCAGGTGCTGCTGGGTGCGCAGGAACTCGACGGTTGCGCGCTTCTTCTGCAGCGGGTAATCCGGGGCGCTCGTGCCCTCGACCTCGATGGAAGTGGCAGAAAGCTCGAAAGGCTGGGGCGCATCGGGGGTCAGCTTGACGGTGCCGGTGCAAATGAGTGCGGCCGAGACGTTTTGATGGGCGATCTCGTCGTAGTTGTCGAGTGCCTCGCGGTTCATGACGACCTGCAGGTCGCGGAAGCAGCTGCCGTCGTTGAGCGTAACAAAGCCAAAGTTCTTCATGTCGCGGACGGACTTGACCCAGCCGGCGACGGTGACGGTTTGGCCGCCGAGCGACTCGGCATCGGCATAGAGCTGCGCGATTTTGGTGCGGTTCACGTATCCTCCCATAACGGTTGAATGATAGTTATCCATACAGTTCGATATTCTAGCAGCTCGGCTCATTTGAGCTATACAGATAAAGCATTGGCGGGATGGTTTTTCAAACGAAAAGCGCCCGCGGCCAAATGGTCGCGGGCGCTTGACGAGGTGCCTTTTGGCTGTGTGGCGTGGGGCCTGGCTACTTGGTCTTGGCAACCAGCAGCGGGTCGCCCAGCTTGACGAGCGGGTTGCCGCCGATAAGCGTTCCAGACTCGCCGACATGGTCGATGCTCTTAAGACGATCGAGCTCGGAGACGATGACGGTCACGATGTCCTCGTGACCAGCGGCCTTAATGGCCTCGCGGTCGAAGCTGATGAGCGGCTGGCCTGCCTTGACCACATCACCCATCTCGACAAAGCGGGCAAAACCCTTGCCGTTCATTTCCACGGTGCCCAGGCCAACATGGATGAACACGCGCAGGCCGTCCTCGGTGATCATGCCGATGGAGTGGTTGGTGACAGTGGTGGCACCGATGCGGCCGTTGGCGGGCGCATAGATGGTGCCGGTAATGGGCTCGATGCCATAGCCCTGGCCAAGCATGCCCGAGGCGATCGTCTCGTCGGGAACCTCGTTCAGGTTGACGAGCACGCCGTTGACGGGGGCATAGATGACGCCTTCGCGGGTAGCGAAGCTTGCTGCGGGCGGAACGGACGCCTCGCCGGTCGAGGTGAAGGTGGACTTAAGCGAATCGAGCAGACCCATAGTTGCCTCCAACTTAAATAGGCGCATATCGCGCGTTTGGTTTGCCGGAAACGTTTCACATGTGTTTCGCGGCTTGGTCAACGCCCCTATTCTACGCTGCTCAACGATACCTCTGAACTGGGATTATGTGATATATCAGTTGAAGGGAAACTTATTGCCGGAGTGTTTCTGCGCCACGGGTTCAAGTGGGGTACGCTTGAAGGCGAAAAATAAGGGCGCATAATTTGCGCGAAGGGAGCACATATGATTGTCGAGAACCATGCGCTGTGGGGCGAGGAGCCGACCGAGGATTATCCGGCGACGTTTACGTATTTGGGTGCCGAGCCGTTGCCCGATAAACCGAATGGCCGCCGCCCCGCGGTGATTATCTGTGGCGGAGGTGCGTTTACGCATATCGCTCCGCATGAGCAGGATCCTGTGGCGTTTGCGTTTTTGGATCACGGTTACCAGGCCTTTGTGCTCAACTATGTCACGAGTTCTACGGGTGACGTGAGCTTTCCGCACCCCCAGGCAGATCTTGCCAAGATGGTCGCCACGGTGCGCGCCAACGCCGACGAGTGGCATGTCGATCCTAAGCGCGTGTGCGTCGTGGGCTTTTCTGCTGGCGGCATGATTTGCGCCTCGCTGGCAACACAGTGGAAGACCGGCCCCTTTGCGGCACTTGCCGGGGCGCGTCCGGACGACATTCGTCCCGATGCCGTGGTGCTGGGCTATCCATTGCTCGACTTTGCCTATGTGCGCGACATGCAGACGCGCGATCCGCGCATTGACTTGCGTGTGCCCAAGACGGGCGGCAAGACGGGGCGCGATTTGCTCAACGACTACCTGTCGATGGTGACGGGCGGCGAGGCAACTGACGAGCATCTGGCCGACATCTGCCCCACCACGCATGTTTCGCGTCAGATGCCACCGACCTTTGTGTGGGGCGTGTCCGACGACAAGACGGCGCCGATCGCGCAGGTCTACCCGTTTGCGCAGCGCATGGCCGAGGAGGGCGTTGCATGCGAGATGCACGTCTTCGACCAGGGTGGTCACGGCCTTTCGCTCGGCAACGCCAACACCGCGGTCGACAACGAGGACAAGCAGGTGGCGGTCCGTCCCTGGATCCGCCTGGCCTTCCGCTTCCTCGAGCGCCATCTGTAAGAGTCCCGGCATCCAAGCTCTTCAATAACTTGCGGTGAAATAGTTCCTATCTGGGGCATCAACCAGCCCATCCAGGAACTATTCCACCGCAACTTCGTTTTTGATGCCCCGTCCGGAAACTGCGCCCCAGTTTTGCCTTTCAAGGTGGGACGCAGTTTCCCATAGGGCCTCGACTGGGAAAGCGCGTCCCGTTTCGAGCGGGGATTCCGGGATGCATTTTCCGTAAGAGGCCTGTTTGGGAAACCATATCCCGTTTCGAGCCGGAATTCTGGGATGTAGTTTCCCCGAGAGGCCTCATCGGGAAACTATGGCCCTGAACTCTCCTGCCTGTCCCCATTGCGCCAATTTGCTGATTGAACATCGTTGTGTGTTCGCGCTATCATGCATGGTTAAATTGGTTAGCCGTGGCAAACGGTTAGCCAAGGTGAACATAAATGCAACGCCCTGTGGGCGCCGGGGGAGGAACACGGACGTGAAGCTCGATACGCTCGAGATTGGAAAGGACGCCGTTGTCGCATCGGTGGCATCGGACGACCAGGCACTCCGACAGCATATTTTGGACATGGGCCTAACGCCGGGCACCGAAGTCACCATGATGAAGTACGCCCCCATGGGCGACCCGCTCGAGATTCGCCTGCGTGGCTACGAGTTGACGCTGCGCAAGGATGATGCCGCACGCATTGAGCTCGTGGATGTGCACGACACCGATACCGGTCCGCGCGCCAACGCCGCAATCGGAACGACGGAGCATCCGGCACTCGGCGAGGGGATGTATTCGCCCCGTGCGGCAAAAACGGCCGTGCCCGAGGGCGCACCGCTGCATTTTGCCCTCGCCGGCAACCAAAACTGCGGTAAGACCACGCTGTTCAACCAGCTTACGGGCTCCAACCAGCACGTCGGTAACTTTCCTGGCGTGACGGTCGACCGCAAGGACGGCACCATCCGTAACCATCCCGAGGCAAGCGTTACCGATCTGCCCGGCATTTACTCCCTGTCGCCGTACACGGGCGAAGAGATCGTCAGCCGCCAATTCATCTTGGACGAAAACCCCGACGCCATCATCGACATCATCGACGCCACCAACATCGAACGTAACCTGTACCTGACGCTGCAGCTTATGGAGCTCGACCGCCCCATGGTCATCGCGCTCAACATGATGGACGAGGTGACGGCCAACGGCGGCGCCGTGGACGTCAATCTGCTCGAGAGCCTGTTGGGCGTGCCTGTTGTTCCCATTAGCGCTGCCCGCAACGAGGGTATCGGCGAGCTGGTGGATCATGCCTTGCACGTGGCGCGGTTCCGCGAGCGCCCCGGTCGCCTGGACTTCTGTGCGCCCGATGGATCGGACGGCGGCGCACTGCATCGCTGCATCCACGGCATTGCCAACCTGATCGAGGACCATGCCGTGACGGCGCACATCCCGGTGCGCTTTGCGGCGACCAAGCTGGTTGAGGGCGACGAGCTGGTGACCGAGGCGCTTCACCTGGATCGCAACGAGCTCGACGCTATCGAGCACATCATTACCCAGATGGAGGGCGAGGCCGGCACCGACCGCCTGTCCGCGCTGGCCGATATGCGCTTTAGCTTTATCGGCGACGTGTGCGGGCGCTGCGTCGTCAAACCGCACGAAAGCCGCGAGCACGTGCGCTCCGTCAAGATCGACCGCATCCTGACGGGTCGCTACACGGCCATTCCGGCGTTCCTGGTGATCATGGGCCTCGTCTTTTGGCTGACGTTTGGCGTGATCGGCGCGGCGTTGCAGGGACTCATGGAGGACGGTATCGCTGCTATCATCGCCTCGGCCGATGCGGGCCTCAAGGCGTTCGGCACCAACGACGTGGTGCGCTCGCTGGCTGTCGACGGCGTGCTTACGGGTGTGGGCAGTGTGCTGACCTTCCTGCCGATTATCGTCGTGCTCTTCTTGTTCCTCTCCATTCTGGAAGACTCGGGCTACATGGCACGCGTCGCCTTTGTCATGGATAAGGTGCTGCGTCGTTTTGGCCTGTCGGGCCGCAGCTTTGTACCCATGCTCGTCGGGTTTGGCTGCACCGTGCCGGCTATCATGTCGACCCGTACGCTCCCATCCGAGCACGACCGCAAGATGACGGTCATGCTCACGCCGTTCATGAGCTGCTCGGCCAAGTTGCCGGTCTATGGTCTGCTGTGCGGGGCGTTTTTCCCACAGGCGACGGTTCCCGCCATGGTCTCGCTCTATCTGATCGGCATTGCGGTTGGCTGTATCGCGGCTTTGGTACTCAACCGCACGGCATTTAAGGGCGACCCGGTGCCGTTTATCATGGAGCTGCCCAATTACCGCCTGCCGAGCGTCAAGACGACGGTGATGCTGGCATGGGATAAGGCCAAAGACTTTATTACCAAGGCCTTTACCATTATCTTTGCCGCTACCGTGGTCATCTGGTTCCTTCAGACGTTCGACATCCGCTTTAATGTGGTCGCCGATCAGTCGCAGAGTCTGCTTGCGGGTCTCGGCAGCATCATTGCGCCGGCGCTGACGCCGCTTGGGTTTGGCGACTGGCGTGCATCCACGGCGCTCGTCACCGGACTTATCGCCAAGGAGAGTGTCATCTCGACCCTCACGGTGCTTTTGGGCGCGACCTCGCCCGCGGCACTGTCGACCATGTTTTCGCCGTTCACTGCCTATGTGTTCCTGGTCTTTACGCTGCTGTACCCGCCCTGTGTGGCAGCCATCGGCGCCGTCAAGAGCGAGCTGGGCGCGCGCTACGCCGTTGCCGTGTTCGCGTTTCAAGTGACGGTCGCCTGGATCGTGGCGTTTGTCGTGCATTCGGCGGGCATATTGCTGGGGCTGGCTTAGTTATGAATTGACGACGCAACCTCTGTGTATCGAATTGTTTTCGGCCCCGCTTCTGTACTGACGGATGCGGGGCCGTTGCTATATAATCGCCTCCGCTCAAAACGATTGGAGACGTTATATATGACTCAGGCAAGGCAAGACGGCATCACGCTCAGGCAGTGGCTCCCACTCGTCGGGCTCACCTGCTGTGCGTTCGTGTTCAACACGTCGGAGTTTATGCCCATCGGCCTTTTGACTGATATCGCCGCGTCGTTCTCGCTCACCGAGGCCCAGGCGGGCATCATGATCTCGGTCTATGCCTGGGGCGTCATGCTGCTGTCGTTGCCGCTCATGGTGTTCGCTTCGCGTTTCGAGTTTAAGCGGATGCTGCTGGGCGTGCTTGCCGTGTTCTCGCTCGGTCAGTTCCTGTCCGCTGTGGCGCCGACCTATCCCATCCTGGTCTGCGCGCGCCTGGTGGTCGCTTGCGCACATGCCGTGTTCTGGTCAGTCGCCTCGATTATGGCCTCGCGCCTGGTCGACACTCGCCACGGCGCGCTCGCCATCAGCATGATCGCCACGGGCTCGTCCATCGCGCAGATCTTTGGCCTGCCTCTCGGTCGCGCCATTGGCTTGGCCGTGGGCTGGCGCATGACGTTTGCCGTGGTCGGGGGCCTCTCAGCCATCGCGGTCGTCTACCAGGCAGCGGTGTTCCCGGCCATGCCGGCGGGTGAGCGCTTTACCGTCAAACAGCTGCCCGAGCTGCTCAAGAACCCGCTCCTCATCGCGCTCTACGCAGTCACGGTCTTCATGGCGACCGGCTATTACGCAAGCTACAGCTATATCGAGCCCTTCCTGGCGCAGGTCGCGCACGTCGATGCGGGCGCCATCACCATGACGCTGACGGCGTTTGGCTGTTCCGGCTTGGTGGGCAGCTGGCTGTTCAGCCGCCTGTTCGACGGGCACCGTTTTCCGTTCCTTGCTATCACGCTCTCCGGCGTGCCGGTGGCCCTGCTGCTCATGGGGCCGGCCGCATCGTCGCTCGTGACAGTGCTTGCCGTCTGCGCACTGTGGGGTTGCTGCGCCACGGCCTTTAACGTGGCGTTTCAGGCCGAGCTCATCAAGCACACGCCGGCAGATTCGTCGGCCGTCGCCATGTCGATCTTCTCGGGCCTGTTCAACCTCGGTATCGGCACGGGTACCGCGATCGGCGGAGCCGTGGTTTCGGGTCCCGGTATCGCCTGGATCGGCTTTGTGGGCGGGGCGATTGCCGTCGTGGGCGTCATCCTCGCCATCACCGTGCTGTTTCCGGCCATCCGCCGCGCCAAGCCCGTCGCCTAATCACGTCCCCTCATCAGTTGCGGTGGAATAGTTCCTGTTTAAGGCTTCTGAAGGCCCAGACAGGAACTATTCCACCGCAACTTATTTTGGGGGAGAGGATACAAGCTGGGCATACAATGGATGTCGTTGTGTTGAGCTTACCGGGAGGTTGCTATGTGGGCATACGAGACGACGTTCTATCAGATCTATCCGCTGGGCTTCTGTGGAGCTCCGCACGAAAACGCCGCACCCGTTGCCGAGGACGAGCTTGCCCAGGCCGTCAACGTTGCTCCTAACCCCGATGCTCCCATTATGAAAATCGCCAAGTGGGCCGACTACCTGCAGGAACTCGGCGTTGGCGCTGTGCTGATCAACCCGCCGCTCGAGTCCGATAGCCACGGCTACGATACACGCAGCCTGCGTCATATCGACCGCCGCCTGGGTGGGGATACCGACTTTGCCGCCGTATGCGACACGCTGCATGCCCATGGCATCCGCGTGGTGCTCGATGCCGTCTTCAACCACGTCGGCCGCGGTTTTTGGGCCTTCCGCGATGTGCAGGAGCGCAAGTGGGACTCACCGTACAAGGACTGGTTCCACATTAGCTTTGACGGCGACTCCTGCTACGGCGACGGCTTTTGGTACGAGGGCTGGGAGGGCCATTTCGAGCTTGTGAAGCTCAACCTGCAAAATCCCGCCGTGGTCGATTACCTGCTTGAGTCCGTGCGTCGCTGGGCCGAGGTCTTTGGCGTCGACGGCCTGCGCTTGGACGTTGCCTATATGCTCGACCGCGACTTCATGCGCCGCCTGCACGCCTTTACCCGTGAGCTCAAGCCCGACTTTGTGCTGATCGGCGAGACGCTCCACGGCGACTACAACCAGATCGTCAGCGACGAAATGCTCGACTCCTGCACCAACTACGAGTGCTACAAGGGCCTGTACTCCAGCTTTAATTCGGTCAACATGTTCGAGATCGCGCACTCGCTGCACCGTCAGTTTGGCGGTGACCCGTGGTGCATCTACCGCGGCAAACACCTGCTGTCGTTTGTCGACAACCACGACGTGCCGCGCCTAGCAAGCATCCTCACCGACAAGTCGTGCCTGCGTCCCGCCTATGGCATGCTGTTTGGCATGCCGGGCATCCCGTGCGTCTACTACGGCAGCGAGTGGGGGATTGCCGGCGAAAAGGGCGGTCCCGATGGCGACTGGGCGCTGCGGCCTGCGCTCGATAAGCCTGCGCCCAACGAGCTGACGACCTTCATCAAGCAGCTCGCGCACCTGCGCTCGACCGACGACGCGGCGGCCCGTGCTCTCAACTACGGCGCGTACCGCAACGTGGTGATACAGAACAAGCAGCTGCTGTTCGAGCGCGCCTGCGATGACGCGACGGTACTCGTGGCGGTCAATGCCGTGAACGAGCCCTATACCTTCACCGCCGGCGAGCTCAACGGTTCCTTCGTCGACCTGCTTGCCGACGACGTGCCCACGGTCGAGCTGCCGGGCTCCCTTGAACTTGCGCCCTATGAGGTGCGTTATCTGCTGAGGGTCTAGCTCGTGGCCGCGACGGACGAGGGCTATCAACATATTGAGCATGGGTTTGAGCCCGTGTTTGACGAGCGCTCGCGCGTTTTGGTGCTGGGGTCGTTTCCCTCGGTGCTCTCGCGCGCCAATGCCTTCTACTATGGCAATCCGCAGAACCGCTTTTGGCGCGTGATAGCCGCATGCCTCGGTGTGTCCGTGCCGCCCAACGAGGGCGACCTTTTGGCAGGCAGTGAGCCTGCGACGCTCGATGCCTCGATTGCCGCCAAGCGCTCCATGCTGCTTAACGGCGGCGTGGCCCTGTGGGACGTGATCGGGAGCTGCGACATCAAGGGCTCGAGTGACGCGAGCATTCGCAACGTTGTGCCGGCACATATCGAGCGCATTGCGGGCAATGCGCCTATTGAGCAGGTGGTATGCAACGGAGGTACGGCGGGGCGCCTCTATAAGCGCTATCTACAGGAGCGGACAGGCCTGCCCGCTGTCGTATTGCCGTCAACTAGTCCCGCTAACGCGGCGTGGCGCCTAGAGCGTCTTGTTGGGCGCTGGCGCGAGGCCGTTGACTGGGGCGCTCGCTAATTTAGATATCTGATTGGGCACGGGCGCCGAGGCGTTTGATGATGGCGCGCCAGATTAGTGCGGGCACAGCGGGCCTAGCGCGCACCATGCCGTCGGCATCGACGCTACCGGCATTGCCACCGCCAAGCAGCTGCGCATGCTCAATGGAGCAGCCCATGCGCACAGCGCCCACAAGCTTATCCATCGCTTCTGAAAGTGGTCGACGCAAGAGACCCATACGCGGGGAGTGGCGAAGCGCCGCAATACCGCTGCCGGCACAGACGACAACGCCGCCACACCACAATTGGTCAAGGCGCTCACATGCCTCGTGCAGACGAACGGCGGTCCCGCGCGCCTGCTTAGCGCCCTCTTGTGCGGCTCGAATCGCGGCATAGACGCGCGTTCCCGTACCGCCAAAGCGCTCAAGCGCCTGCTCGATAGCTGTCAACGTCTCATCGTCAGCCACATCTTCAATGGCTAGCACGATGCCATCGACTGCACCGGCATCATCCGCTTCCAAATCGATCGGGCGGGGGAGCGTGGTGCCAGAAAGCTGTGCATAGGCCGCGATGGCATCCTGGAGGTCCCAAAGCAAAAACTCAAGATCGGCGCTATCGGGAATGCTGATATACGCAATGGTCTGCAACGTTTTTGGTACATCGCCGCGCGCGATCGTCTCCATGCCGCCTCCTTTCCGGTTGGTTTCCGTTTAGGTTACACCGTCTGGCGGCGCCTCGCCGCGCTATCCTAGTGCAACCCTTACGAAAGGAACGCCATGCGCCTGCCCATGAATACCTCGCTTGCCACGCTCAAGCCCTCCGGCATCCGTCGGATTAACGCGCTCGCTGCCCAGCACCCAGGGTGCATCGCGCTTGCGCTCGGCGAGCCCGATTTTCCCACGCCCGACGTGATTAGCGCCGAGGTGACCGCCGCGCTGGACCGCGGTGACACGCATTATCCGCCCAACAACGGTCGCCCTGCCCTGCGCGAGGCGCTGTCCGCATATATGGGCGACGCGGGCCTTTCGTTTTCTGCTGACGAGGTCATCCTGACCGATGGTGCGACTGAGGCCCTGTCGGCTACGTTTATGGCTATGCTCAATCCAGGCGACGAGGTCATCATCCCCACGCCGGCCTTTGGCCTGTACGAGAGCATCGTCGTGGCCAATCACGCCAAGGCGGTCTTTTTGGATACGGAGCCTGCGCAATTTCAGATCGACGAGGACGCACTTCGTGCTTGCGTGACGCCGGCGACTAAGGCCATCGTCATCTGCACGCCCAACAATCCTACAGGCTGCATCCTCAACGCGGCATCGCTCGACGCCGTGGCACACGTGGCAGAGCAGGCGGGCATCTACGTGATCTGCGACGACGTATACAACCGCCTGGTCTACGTGGACGACTACGAGCGCTTTGCCCAGCGCCACCCGGAGCTGCGTGAGCAGACGGTAGTCATCGAGAGCTTCTCCAAGCCCTGGGCCATGACCGGCTGGCGCCTGGGCTGGCTCGCGGCAGCGGCACCCGTCATCGCCGAGATCGCAAAGGCCCACCAATACTTAGTATCGAGCGCCGTTTCATTTGAGATGGACGCCGCAGCTCGAGCTCTGACCGTCGACCCCGCTCCCATGCTCGAAGTCTACCGAGCCCGCCGCAAACGCGTGCTCGCAGCCTTAAACGCCATGGGTCTCGATGTGGTAGAGCCCGCAGGAGCCTTCTACACTTTCCCGAGCATCAAAAAGATCGGCCTAACCAGCGAAGACTTCTGCATCAAAGCCATCAAAGAAGCAAACGTAGCCCTAGTCCCAGGCGACTGCTTCGGAACCGAAGGCCACATCCGCCTAAGCTACTGCGTCTCCGACAAAAAATCTGGACGAAGGCCTCCGCCGCCTGTCCACCTTCGTTTCAACCCTATAACCATCAGGGACGCAACACATCAGCCCATCGACATAAGGGTTATGCGTGGGGCGCGCCGGCCAACGGACACGAGGATTCGCAGCAAAGGCAACGTAGCTCCGGCCGGGAGGGGCAGGGCGAGTTTTCCGTAGATTCCGCACGAGCCGAAGGCCACTTAATGTGGCCTTCGTGCGAGCCCAGGACTTGACCGAGCGGAAAACTCGCCCTGCCCTCCCGGCCGGAGCGTATGCAGGGTTTGTGTACGAATCCCTCGCGCCCGTTGACGACGCCCGGGGTCCCCGCCATAATAATTTCGGTTCACGCACGAATCCGCTGCCAGAGACAGCCGGCGCAAACGGGTCTTACCCGCGAGCTTAATGGGACTTCCCGCCAGCCGAGGTGGTCGAGTAGATATGTCTTCTCGCCCCCGTCGCTCATGCAGCGCGGGGGCTTTCTTTTTGGACATGCCCCCCGTCACGTCCTTGTGGCGGACCGTGCCCGGAAAGAATTCGAGGAGGTGTAATTCATGCCCCAGCAGTACAAAATCGACAAGGTTGCAGAGATCGAGTCCCGTAT
>ENA-OQEL01000001-OQEL01000001.1-human-gut-metagenome-genome-assembly--contig:-NODE-1-length-154003-cov-5.377206_pt1 | contig 154003 bp, 102 predicted proteins | sample MGYA00242796_ERZ504637 | MGnify/ENA primary metagenome ERZ504637 (study PRJEB26092, sample SAMD00036306) | human gut metagenome | host: Homo sapiens | study: EMG produced TPA metagenomics assembly of... | reverse complement strand
CATAACCCATTATCAGGTGGTTATTGCGGTGAGGTCCCACCTCTTCCCATTCCGAACAGAGAAGTTAAGCTCACTTGCGCCGATGGTACTGCAATGCAATGCGGGAGAGTAGGTAGCCGCCTCCTTTCAATTTCAGAAGCCTCGATTACGAAAGTAGTCGGGGCTTTTCTGTTTTCATGCAGTTTGCTTTCTTATCGCCCTGCTTTTTCCCACAGCTCCTTTTACCTTTTTTACTCTTTTACCTTTTTACCTTTATATTGATTTATATCAAGCCTAAGTGTTACTAAGTGTTTAATTACGTAAAAATGCGCTGATAATCAGCCGATTACTTGCATAATTCGAATTTTTTTTGTATCTTTGCAAACGATAAGAATAAGGATACCAGTATCTTGTGCTTTTTGTTGTGTGAGAAGGTATCCATTAAGGTATCTAACGGGACTGAGGTGAGCAGCCTTTCTTTTTTCTCACAAGTTGCCACCGCGAAATCTCTGATGTTGTATTTCAGCTTTTCAGGTTCCATAAAACAATTAATTGAAGAGAATAACAATGGTATTAGTTAGCATGTTAATGCTGACATTAGAAATTCATGCAGCGTCGGCTGCAACATCAGGAAATGTATCCTCTACCACCGAGATGGACTGGACTCCAGTGATGGACGCTATCATTCAGGTAGAGAGTAAGGGTGATCCGAATGCTAAGAGCGGTAACTCTGTAGGTGTGATGCAGATCACTCCAATTTTAGTAGCAGAATGTAATAATATTCTGAAGCGCAAGAAATTGAAGAAGCGCTACACTTTGGCTGATAGATATAATGTAGCTAAATCTAAAGAAATGTTTCTATTGATTCAGAGTGTCTACAATCCTCTTAATAGTATCGAGCGCGCAATCCGTTCATGGAATGGCGGTAATCATTACAGTAAGAAGCGTACTCAGAGATATTTCGAGAAGGTAATGAAACTTTTGAAAAGTAATTCTTTTTCCATAAGGCCCGATTGTTCTGAAAAGAGCAATCGGGCTTGCTTTTTACTCGTTTTCGCCTCTTTTATGTACGTTTTGTTGCTATTCTGTTTAATAACTGTTAAATATATGCAGATTTCTGACAAAATGTTTGGTAGGGTCGGAAAAAAGTCGTACCTTTGCACTCGCAATTCAGAAATGAGTTGAATATATCGCGGTGTGGAGCAGTTGGTAGCTCGCCAGGCTCATAACCTGGAGGTCGCATGTTCGAGTCCTGCCGCCGCAACAATGATCGGGTAAGAAGTTGGTCAACAACATCTTATCCGATTTTTTTGTGCCCTAATTTATTAATTTAACATTAAATATTTGTTTAATTCGAATTAAAGTGCTACTTTTGCACAATAATATTTTATGTGCAATTAATAAAAAAGGAAGGGCTTCAATATGTCAGTATCCAAAACAAGACAAAAACTGGTAGATGTCGCACGACAACTCTTTGCCAAGAATGGTATAGCAAATACTACAATGAATGATATTGCTGTAGCTTCTGGTAAGGGAAGACGTACGCTTTATACTTATTTCAGTAGGAAGGAGGATGTCTATTACGCGGTGATAGAATCAGAGTTGGAGCGTCTTTCGGACAAGTTGGACGAGGTTGCTAATTGCAAGATGCGTCCACAGGATAAAATCATCGAGCTTATCTATACTCACCTCAGTATGATCAAGGAAACGGTTGTAAGAAACGGTAACCTCCGTGCTGAGTTCTTCCGTAACATCTGGATGGTTGAGAAGGCGAGAAAAAACTTCGATGAAGACGAAATAGAGATTCTCAGAAGGATTTATGCCGAAGGAAGAGAAGACGGTGAGTTTGATATTGATAACATCGATCTGGTGGCCGATATTACTCACTATTGTATCAAAGGTCTCGAGGTTCCATTTATCTATGGACGTTTGGGCCATGGCATGAATGTGGAGTCGAGCAAACCTCTGGTTGCCAAGGTGGTTTATGGTGCCTTGGGAAAGTCGGGCTTGAAACTCTAGATATAAGATAGAAAAAAACGTAACTAATTGATAATTAATTAAATAAGAAAGAAATGGGATTATTAAGTGGTAAAACAGCCCTTGTAACAGGTGCTGCTCGCGGCATCGGTAAGGCTGTCGCTATGAAGTTCGCCTCTGAAGGCGCTAACATCGCATTTACAGACCTCGTACTCAACGACGATATGGCTGCCGGTTTGGAAGCTACTCGTAAGGAGATTGAGGCTCTTGGTGTAACCTGTCGTGCTTATGCTGGTAATGCAGCAGATTTCGAGGAGACACAGAAGACAGTTAAGCAGATTCATGAGGACTTCGGTTCTATCGATATCCTGGTTAACAATGCAGGTATCACCAAGGACGGTTTGATGCTCCGTATGAGCGAGGCTCAGTGGGATGCTGTTCTGAATGTAAACTTGAAGTCAGCCTTCAACTTCATTCATGCTTGCTCTCCAATCATGCTTCGTCAGCGTGGTGGTTCTATCATCAACATGGCTTCTGTAGTAGGTGTTCATGGTAATGCAGGTCAGTGCAACTATGCAGCTTCTAAGGCTGGTATGATTGCTTTGGCTAAGTCTATCGCTCAGGAGTTGGGTCCTAAGGGCGTACGCGCTAATGCGGTAGCTCCTGGTTTCATCGAGACTGCAATGACTGCACAGTTGCCTGAGGAAATCCGCAAGGATTGGATGCAGAAGATTCCATTGCGTCGTGGTGGTCAGACTGAGGATATCGCAAATGTTTGTCTCTTCCTCGCTTCCGACTTGTCTAGCTATGTAAGCGGTCAGGTTATTCAGATCGACGGTGGTATGAACATGTAATCCCTCGGCAACGTTTTGTTGATAAAACATGCAGGTAGTTTACGAAGACAACCATATAATCATAGTCTCTAAGAGAAGTGGCGAAATCGTACAGGGCGACAAGACCGGCGACGAACCTCTCTCGGAGACTGTGAAACAGTACATCAAGGAGAAGTATCACAAGCCGGGAAATGTATTTCTCGGGGTGGTGCATCGCCTTGACCGTCCTGTTTCGGGTTTGGTCGTATTTGCCAAGACTTCTAAGGCATTGAGCCGTCTGAACAATATGTTCCGGGATGGCGAAGTTCACAAAACCTATTGGGCAATCGTGAAGAACATGCCAAAGGAACCTGAGGCTACGCTCACCCATTGGATTGTAAGAAATGAAAAGCAGAATAAGAGCTATGCTTACGACCATGAGGTGAAGAACTCGAAGAAAGCGATATTGAAGTATAAGGTGATAGGTCATACAGACCATTATACACTTCTGGAGGTGAACTTGATGACGGGTCGTCATCATCAGATAAGATGCCAGCTTGCCAAGATGGGATGTCCTATCAAGGGAGATCTGAAATACGGTTCTCCACGTAGCAATGCAGATGGCAGTATTTCTCTCCTTTCACACAGAGTAGAATTTGTTCATCCTGTGTCTAAAGAAACAATAGTAGCAGAGGCTCCGCTGCCGGATGATAATCTTTGGCGGGCTATTGCACACTAACTCAAAAATCCATGCTTATGAAGAGGTATGCGAAATGGGCAGGAATCACGGTGTTGACTCCATTGGTGCTCATCTTGTTGTTATCCATTCTGCTTTATCTGCCACCTGTTCAGAATTGGGCGGTAAAGCAAGTGGCTGCTTATGCCTCAGAGTCGACGGGTATGGATATTTCGGTAAAGCAAGTACGCCTCGTCTTCCCTCTGAAACTGGGAGTGGAAGGCGTAAAGGTACTTCAGCCAATCGACTCACTCAAGAATTCCCCAAACTTGGCTTTAAGAAATAAGAGAGATACCGTTGCCGACATCCAGAAGATGGTGGTAGACGTACAGTTGTTGCCTCTTTTCGAAAGTCAAGTCATGGTGGATGAACTCAATTTCACCCAGATGAAGGTGAATACCACTAATTTTATTCACGAAGCCAGAATCAAGGGCAATGTAGGTAATCTGCGCCTGAAGGCTCATGGCATTGACCTCGGAAAGGAGAAGGTGAGGGTGAATCATGCCCTGTTGGCTGATGCCCGACTCTCGGTAGAACTGAGCGATACTGTGCCGCCGGATACTACGCCTAGTACCAATTTCTGGAAGGTGAATATCGAAAAACTGAAACTGAAGAACACTGATTTCGTATTACACATGCCTGGAGATACCCTCCAGGTGAATGCTTATTTTGGAGATGCGGTGGCGCAGACTACCTATCTCGACCTTTATAAAGGACTTTATCAGATAGGTCATCTTGACTGGAAGAAGGGCAAGGTGAACTATGACCAGAACTATATCCGTCCGGTATCGGGCATGGACTTTAACCATATCGCCCTGTCGGCCCTGACTTTAAAGGCAGACTCTTTCTATTATTGCGATTCGAAGATAGATGTCAAGATTCGTGAAGCTCAGTTTAAGGAGAAAAGCGGTTTGCAGGTAGACCAGCTCTATGGCAGATTCGTGATGGATTCCGTGAAACTGCAGTTGCCTGATATTTGTCTCCGTACCCCATACTCCCAGTTGCAGGCAACGGTGGATATGGATATGAATGCCTTTGATGAGGTGAAACCTGGCAAGTTGGTGGCACAGCTGAAGGGAGCTTTGGGCCGTTCAGACCTGTTCCTCTTTTCAGGCGATGCCTTCCCAGGCGCCATGAAGAAGAAATGGCCTTTCTATCCGATGAAGATAGAAGGTTCGTTCAAGGGAAATATGCAGCAGGCATCTTTCTCGGGCTTGAAACTGTCGCTGCCTACAGCCTTCGAACTGAGTGCTGATGGAAAATTGGGTAACCTGACGGATATGAACCGTCTGAAGGCAAATGTAGATCTGAACGCCCGTACCTATCATCTGGATTTCATTACCGCCATGCTTGACCCTTCTCTGATGCAGGAGATACGTGTGCCTAGCGGTATCGGAATCCGTGGTAACATTCAGGCAGACGGCTCCAGATATGCTACCCGACTCGCCATTACCGAAGGTCGTGGCAGGATGAGGGTAGATGCCAAGATAGATGTGAAGACCCGGAAAAACGGCAGTATCGATATGAACCGTCTGGCTTATCAAGCTAAGATTCAGGCGCACAACATCCAGGCAAAGCATTTCCTGCCAAAACAGGATTTGCATTCTTTCACCGGCTCATTGGAGGCGAAGGGTGTGGGAACTGATGTCCTCTCTCCTCGTACCCGATTGCAGGCTAAGGCACAGGTAAACCAGATTCAGTATGGCAAATACAAACTGGATCATGTATTAGTAGTGGCTCACGTTGCTAATGGTAAGGTGCATGCCGATATCGACAGCAAGAACCAGTATCTTACGGGACTCGTCAGCCTTGATGCACTTACGAATTCCAAGAAACTGGAGGCTACCCTGGTGGCAGATGTCCGCGATGTGAATCTTTATTCGTTAGAGGTAACGAAGGCACCGATGCGCCTGTCGCTCTGCGGTCACATGGATATCAGGTCCGACCTGAAGGACAGTCACGACATCATGGCTTCGATGAGTGATATTACGGTTCGTACGGCAAAAAAAATTACCGTCCGGTGGATGTTGACGCTGATGTCTTTACCCGCAGAGATACCACGCACGCAGTCATCGATTGCGGCGACTTCCATCTCAACATGGATGTACACGGAGGCTATAAGCAGTTGGTGAGCCGTTTTTCCGGATTGCAGAAAGAATTGGCTCATCAGCTTAGGAACCATCATATCGACCAGGTGAAGATTCGCAGTCAGTTCCCTTTCGGTCATGTTTATCTTACCACAGGAAAGGACAATTTCATTTCCCGTTTCATCGCTTACTGCGGTTATGATTTCAAGGCGGTGGATATGAAGATGACCATGTCGCCTGTAACAGGTGTCAATGGTTATCTCAACATCGATTCACTGGTAGCGAGTGGCATGCAGTTGGATACGATCCGTGCCTTGGTGAAGACTGAGGGCGATACCATCCGCTATGCAGCACGTGTTCAAAACAACAAGCATAATCCTCAGTATGTGTTCCGGGCACAGGTAGAGGGCGAACTGCAGGAGAAGGGTTCCAATATCGATGCCCGCATCTACGATGCCAAAAACAGATTGGGTGTAGATGTGGGTCTGGAGGCGCTGTTGCTGGAAAACGGCGTGAAGATTTCGCTCATCGATACCCATCCTGTCCTGGGGTACAAGAAGTTTACTGCCAACGATGACAACTATCTGATGTTGGGCAATGACGACCGTGTTTCAGCCAATCTGATTCTGAAGGCAGCCAATGGCATGGGTATCCGCATATACAGCAATGATGAAAACGAAGAAGCGCTGCAGGATCTTACGGTGAGCATGAGCCAGTTTAATCTGGATAAAGTGCTCAGCGTGATTCCTTATATGCCTGACATCTCGGGTATTCTTGACGGCGACTTCCATATTATCCAGACCAAGGATGAACTCTCGGTTTCTTCTAATCTGAACATCGACAATATGGTTTACGAAAAGTGTCCGATGGGAGATGTCGGTACTGAATTCGTTTACATGCCAAAGAGCGACGGTTCTCATTATGTAGATGGTTTCCTCAATTATGATGGCGAAGAAGTAGCTACCGTAAAGGGTACTTACAAGTCGGAAGGAAACGGTTATCTCGATGCCGAAGTGGGTATGGAGAAGTTGCCTCTGCATTTTGTCAACGGTTTTGTTCCTGACCAGATTATGGGGCTGAAGGGATATGGCGAAGGAAAACTGAGTTTGAAGGGAGCCTTGAGCCAGTTGGATGTAGAGGGCGAAGTATATCTGGATTCGGCTTATCTCGTCAGTGTGCCGTATGGCATCACGATGCGTTTTGCCAACGATCCTGTCCGTATCATAGACAGCAAGTTGCTCTTCGAAAACTTCATGATGTATGCCAACAATGAGAGTCCGCTCAATATCCAGGGCAGTCTCGACTTTACGAATATAGAGAAAATGATGCTCGATATCCGGATGAGAGCACAGAACTTCCTGCTGATTGATGCCAAGGAGAATGCCCGTTCCGAGGCTTTCGGCAAGGCGTATGTCAACTTCTTTGGAGCGATGCGCGGACCGGTAAGCAATCTGAAGATGCAGGGTAAGCTGGATGTCCTCGGCAATACGGATATGACGTATGTGCTGAAAGAATCGGAACTGACTACTGATACGCAGCTCGATGAGCTGGTGAAGTTTACGAATTTCAAGAGTGGCAAGCCTGTCGTTGTCGAGCGTCCGGCACTGGAAGGATTGAACATGATGTTGGGCATGTCGATAGACGAGTCGGCTCATATCCTCTGTGCTTTGAATGCCGACCAGACCAACTACATCGACCTGATGGGCGGTGGTGATCTGACGATGACTTACAATTCGGTTGATGGCATCGGCATCACGGGCAAGTATACCCTGAACAATGGCAAGATGAAATATTCGCTGCCTATCATTCCGCTCAAGACGTTTGATATCCAGGACGGCAGCTACATAGAGTTTAACGGCGATCCGTTCAACCCGACCCTGAACATCACGGCAACAGAGAATGTCAGGACAACGGTAAACGAGGGACAGGGAACCGGCCGCTCGGTGGATTTCATTTGTGGTGTAAAACTCTCGCAGACATTGAATAAGCCAGGCATCCAGTTTATCGTTTCCTCACCAAACGATGCCACCTTGCAGGATGAACTGAACACGATGAGTATTGAAGAGCGGGGTAAGATAGCCATTACGATGCTGGCTTCAGGCATGTATCTTGCCAACGGCAATACCAATTCGTTCTCCATGAACAGTGCCTTGACCTCATTCCTCAACTCAGAGATCAATAATATTGCAGGTTCAGCGATGCGTTCTGTGGGTTTGGATGTCGGTATGTCGGTAGATAACTCCACCAATGCAGCAGGTGGCATGCACACCGATTACAACTTTAAGTTTGCCAAACGGTTCTTCAACAACCGCTTGAGTTTCAGTGTGGGCGGCAAGGTTTCTACCGGTGCAGAAATGGAGAATGCAGCCAACAATGATGATGTATTCTTCAACAATATCGAATTGCAGTACCGGCTCAACGAAGGTGCGAGCCAATATATCCGTGCCTTCTACAACAACAATACCTACGATTGGCTCGAAGGTTTGATAGGTGAGTACGGTGTCGGTTTCAAATGGCAGAGAAAGTTGCAGCATTTCAAGGACATCTTCCGTTTCAAGACCGATAAGCAGCAGATTCCTGCAGCCCCAATGGAGAAGAATCCTGCGGTGAAGAAGAGTACGAACGAAAAGAAGGATACGATGGAGAAATCCAGAACAAAGGACTTTGACCCATTGAAACTTAACGAAAAGTAATGAGCGATATGAAACAGCAGAACAGGTTATACCTTATTATATATGTGGCAGCATTGCTGATGTTGTCGGGCAGCTCATAACGGGTTGCTCTTCAACCAGTGCACTGAAAGAAGACGAGCAGCTGTTTACGGGTCTGGTACCTATCGAGTATAAGAACTACGAGAAGGGAGCTTATGCTGATTCTACCATCACCGAGATGGAGTATGCCCTGGCTTCGGCTCCGAACGGTGCCTTGTTCGGGAGCAGCTATTACCGCACGCCGTTCCCTGTGCGCCTGTGGATATGGAATGCTTTCTCTCAGTCGGATGGAGCACTGGCTAAGTGGATAACCAAGGTATTCGGTTCCAAACCTAAGCTGATGGCGAATGTGAATCCGCAGCTCCGTGCCCAGGTAGCCGAGCATCAGCTCGATAAATATGGCTATTTTAACGGTAAGGTGACTTATGATGTGCTGACACAGAGCAATCCGAAGAAGGCGAAGGTTGCCTATCAGGTAGACTTCGGTCATCTCTGGACGCTTGATTCTATGGCTTATCTCAACTTCCCAGCCAAGAGCAAGCAGTTTATAGATGCTTCCATGGACAAGGCGCTCATACGGAAGGGGAGTCCTTTCAATGTCGCCAACATGGAATCGGAACGTCAGCGTATCACCCGTCTGTTCCGCAACAGGGGCTATTATTTCTATCAGAACAGTTATGCTTCTTATCTTGCCGATACCGTGAATGTGCCCGGCAAGGTGCAGTTGCGGCTGATGATGGCAGACAGCGTGGACGATAGGGCTACCCGACAGTGGTATATCGGAAAGATTCATGTTAATTTCAGAAAGCAGTATATGGAGGAGTTGAAGGATTCCTTTATGCGCAGCTATCTGAGTTTCCATTATAATGGAAGAAAGATGCCGATACGTCCGGGCATCGTTTTGCAGAGTCTGCGCCTGCGTCCCCGTGAACTGTATCGGGTACGTACCGAGGAACGTGCCAAGACCGGACTCCAGGAGATGGGACTCTTCAGCTATTCCAGCATCCAGTTCACTCCCCGTTCGGTGCAGACCCTAGACAGTCTGGGCAATGTAGTATATCGTGATACCTTGGATGCCAATATCGATCTGGTATTCGACAAGCCATACGATTTCTATGTCGAGGCAAATGCCCGCGGTAAAACGACCGGTAGAGTAGGACCGGAGTTGGTAGTGGGTCTTACCAAGCGCAATGCTTTTCATGGAGGCGAGAAACTTACTGTCAACCTGCATGGTTCGCATGAGTGGCAAACCATCAGTCAGGCTGGTGGAGGTTCTACCCGCATCAATTCCTATGAATACGGATCGGATGTTTCCGTAGAGTTCCCTCGCATCATCACGCCTTGGAATATGTTCAGAACGATGGAGCAGAATGAGCGCAGATACCGTGCCGGGCATATGCCTACCAAATATCGGGGTGTGCCAACTACTACCATCAAGGCTTCGATGAATGTGCTGAACAGAGCCAGCTATTTCCGACGTCATGTGGCAGCGGGCGAGTTAACCTATGCGTGGTCTACCTCTTACCAGCATCAGCATTCTTTCAGTCCGCTGATTCTCTCTTATGAGTTTATGAACAGCCGCACAGCCGCTTTCGATAGCATCCTCGCCCTGCATCCTTATCTTCAGATATCGATGCGCGACCAGTTTGTGCCTAAGATGAGTTACACCTATACTTATCGCAGTCCGCGCCGTTACCGCCATCCTATCACCTGGTCAACCACTATCAGCGAGGCAGCCAATATCCTTTCGCTCGGTTACATGGCGGCCGGAAAGGGATGGAATGAGAAAGACAAGAAGATGTTCAAGAATCCGTTTGCTCAGTTCCTGAAACTGGAGACTGATTTCGTGAAATATTGGCGTATCACCCAGGATGGTACGCTGGTGGGACATGTCAATGCCGGCATTATCTGGAGTTATGGCAATGCCGAGAATGCTCCTTATTATGAGCAGTTCTATATCGGTGGTGCCAACAGTGTGCGAGCCTTTAATGTGCGCAGTATCGGACCGGGCAGATACCAGCCTACCAACAGCAAGTATTCGTATATTGACCAGACGGGCGACATCAAGTATCTGATGAATCTGGAATACCGTCAGAAGGTATGGGGCGATCTCTATGGAGCTCTTTTCCTGGATGCAGGTAATGTGTGGACCTTACGCAACCATGAGTACAGTCCGCTCGGCAAGTTTGATGTAGACAAGTTTTTCCGGCAACTGGCGGTAGGCACCGGTGTCGGTGTGCGTTATGATATGGGTATGTTTGTGATACGTGTCGACTGGGGTATCGGTCTGCATGTTCCTTACGATACCGGCAAGAATGGCATCTATAACATCCGTCGGTTCAAGGATGCCCAGAGTCTGCATTTCGCTGTGGGTTATCCTTTCTAGGTTTAGACTGGGAGATGTGTCCGGAAATAAGTCTGATATGTGTTACAGATAGTGCATAAAAGAACAAAAATTGATATTAATCAAAAAAAGTAGGAAAACTTGCGGCTAACTGCATTTTTTTTGTTACTTTTGCATCGTTATTTTTTAAATAACTATATCAACTATTAATAAATAAAAGTATAGACAAAATGAAACCTACGTTATTGCTTTTGGCTGCCGGTATGGGTAGCCGTTATGGTGGTTTGAAACAGCTTGATGGTCTGGGTCCTAATGGTGAGACTATCATGGACTACAGCATCTATGATGCTATTCAGGCTGGTTTCGGAAAAATCGTATTCGTTATCCGCAAGGACTTCGAAGATCAGTTCCGTGAGAAGATTCTTTCAAAGTATGAGGGCCATATTCCTGCAGAACTTTGCTTCCAGGCATTGGATGCTCTCCCAGAGGGATTCTCGGTTCCAGAAGGTCGTGAGAAACCATGGGGTACAAACCATGCTGTCCTGATGGCAAAGGATATCATCAATGAACCTTTCTGCGTAATCAACTGCGATGACTTCTACAACCGCGATTGCTTCATGGTAATCGGCAAGTTCCTCTCTGAACTTCCAGAGGGCAGCAAGAACCGTTACGCCATGGTAGGTTTCCGTGTAGGTAATACCTTGAGTGAGAATGGTACAGTAGCTCGCGGCATCTGCTCTAAGGATGCTGATGAGAACTTGACAACCTGTGTAGAGCGTACCGAGATCATGCGTATCGACGGTAAGGTATCTTACAAGGACGAGCAGGGCGAGTGGGTTGCTGTTGGCGACAATACTCCTGTTTCCATGAACGTTTGGGGCTTCACACCTGATTACTTCCAGCATAGTGAGGAGTACTTCAAGGAGTTCTTGAGTGATCCTAAGAATATGGAAAACAAGAAGGCTGAGTTCTTCATCCCATTGATGGTCAACAAGCTCATCAATGAGGGTACAGCTACTGTTAAGGTGCTCGATACTACCAGCAAGTGGTTTGGTGTAACTTATGCAGCCGACCGCCAGAGTGTTGTTGATAAGATCCAGTATCTTATCGATGAGGGTGTTTATCCAAACAAGCTCTTCTAATTTAATGTGATGGATATAAACATTAATATATTGACAGATCAGGAAGCCGCTATTCTCCGAGAGACGATAGCGGCTTCTCATCGTATTGTCGTCTGTGCACATAAGTCGCCAGACGGTGATGCCATCGGCTCTTCTTTGGGATGGGCTGGTTATCTTCGCTCTTTGGGCAAGAAAGTTGACATTTGTGTGCCGGATATGATACCGGATTCTATTTCCTGGTTGCCTGGAGCTGCCGGTATCCTGCGATATGACAGACAGCCTGAACTGGTGCAGCGAGCTTTCGATGAAGCCGACCTGGTATGCTGTGTTGACTTTAGCAGTGAGGGACGTCTTGATGAGATGGACCATGTATTGTTGGGTTGCAAGACTCAGCGTGTCATCATCGACCACCATCTGGCTCCTAATCTTGAGGCTAAGCTGCTGGTTTCGCAGCCACATGCCAGCAGTGCCAGCGACCTGGTATTCCGTGTAGTCTGGCAGTTGGGAGGTTTCCCACAGATGGATCAGACCTGGGCTACCTGCATCTATTGCGGCATGATGACCGATACGGGCGGTTTCACCTATAATTCTACCCAGCCTTATATCTATTACATCATCTGCTTGCTGCTTACCAAGAACATCGACAAGGATAAGATTTACCGCAATGTCTTCAATAATGCCCGCATTCCGGCAGTCCGGTTCCGTGGCTATCTGATGAATGAAAAGTTGCAGGTAGTAGAGGGACTTCATGCCAGTTTCTATACAGTGACCCGTAAAGAGTTGAAGAAGTATGACTTTATCAAGGGCGACCTGGAAGGACTGGTGAACGTACCTCTTACCATCAAGGGACACAAACTCTCCATTTCTCTTCGTGAAGATACAGATATAGACAATCGCATATTGGTAAGTCTCCGTTCGGTAGACGATTTCCCATGCAATAAGATGGCAGCCGAGTTCTTCAATGGTGGCGGTCATCGCAATGCTTCTGGCGGCAAATTGCATTGCAGCATACAGGAGGCAGAGCAGATAGCACTGAAGGCTATCCTGGCATACGCCGATATGCTGAAGTAGCCGATTTTTTCCTTAGAAATGACGAAAAAGGCAGAAAACAACCCCGTTTTGAGGCAATAGGATGATAATAAGTGATAAATAATAATAAAATCAACCTATTCCTCTCGGTGTTGTCTTATCTTTTTTGTACCTTTGCCCAATAAATCAGATTTTAAAAAGAAGAATGAAGAAATTTTGTTTGCAATGATTGCTTTCGCGGCTGTTTTATCGTTTGCCGCATGCAATGATAGTGAGACTTATAAGGACATGCGCGACAGAGAGCTCGATTCTATCAGCTCTTTCTTGCGTAAGGAAAAATATTAAGGTCATCTCCGAGGATGAGTTCAACAGACGTTGGAAAAATAATGAAAAACTGACGGATACAGCAAAGAACAACAACGAATGGGTACTTTTCAACAGTAACGGTATCTACATGCAGGTGATTGACCAGGGATGTGGCGACTATATCAAGAAAGGTACATCGGTAGATGTATTGGTCCGCTTTGATGAGTATAACCTTTCGTATGCTGCAGAAATGAGTGATAAGTGTCTCACGCTTTCAAACAAAGTTCCTGCTTATTCCTATTATGTAGATAAGATAAGCGTTACCAATACTTCCGGTACGTTCACCGGTTCTTTTGTTGATCCTTCAGCCAGTCTGATGGCCAATACATATAATTCATCCAGTTATGGCAGTGTAAGTTCTACCGTGCCTAGCGGTTGGCTCATACCATTCACCTGGATTAAGATAGGCAGACCGATGACTGATGATGAACGCATCGCTCATGTCCGCCTGCTCGTACCTCACTCTTACGGTACCACATCGGCATCGGGCAGTGTGCAGGCATGTGTCTACGACATGACTCTGCAGAAAGGAAGATAAACATTAAAAGAGAAAGATATATTTATGACACTGATTAAGTCAATTTCTGGTATCCGCGGTACTATCGGCGGTCCAGCGGGCGATACTTTGAATCCGCTCGATATCGTAAAGTTCACTTCAGCATACGCTACCTTCATTCGCCGTAGCGGTGCTTCTGAGAGTAATACCATCGTTGTAGGCCGTGATGCGCGCATCTCTGGCGAGATGGTAAAGAATGTGGTTTGTGGAACCCTCATGGGTATGGGCTACGATGTGCTGAACATCGGTCTGGCTACTACTCCTACCACTGAACTTGCTGTTACCATGAGTGGTGCCGCCGGCGGTATCATCATCACAGCTTCTCACAACCCACGCCAGTGGAATGCCCTCAAGCTCCTCAACGAGAAGGGTGAGTTCCTCACAGCAGCTAATGGTAACGAGGTGCTGGGTATCGCAGAGAAGGAAGACTTCGACTATGCGGATGTGGATCATCTCGGAAAATATACTGAAGACAATACCTTCAACAAGCGCCATATCGACTCCGTACTTGCTTTGAAGCTTGTAGATGTAGAAGCAATCAAGAATGCCCACTTCAAGGTTTGTGTAGATTCCATCAACTCAGTTGGTGGCGTTATTCTTCCAGAGTTGCTCGATGCGCTCGGTGTAGCATATACTTTCCTCAATGGTGAGCCTACAGGCGACTTCGCTCATAATCCGGAGCCATTGGAGAAGAACCTCGGTGGTATCATGGATGAGTTGAAGAAGGGTGGCTACGATATGGGTATCGTTGTAGACCCTGATGTTGACCGTCTGGCTTTCATCTGCGAAGATGGCAAGATGTTTGGCGAAGAGTATACCTTGGTAAGTGTGGCAGATTACGTGTTGAGCAAGACTCCAGGCAATACCGTCAGCAACCTTTCATCTACCCGTGCCCTCCGTGATGTTACAGAGAAGCATGGTGGCAAGTACACCGCAGCTGCTGTAGGCGAGGTGAATGTAACTACCAAGATGAAGGATGTTCACGCTGTTATCGGTGGTGAAGGCAATGGTGGAGTTATCTATCCAGAGAGCCATTACGGTCGTGATGCCCTCGTTGGTATCGCCCTCTTCCTGAGCAGTCTGGCTCACAAGGGCTGCAAGGTGAGCGAGCTCCGTGCCAGCTTCCCTAACTATTTCATCGCCAAGAACCGCATCGACCTGACTCCATCTACCGATGTAGATGCTATCCTCGTGAAGGTTAAGGAGATGTATGGTAAGGAGAAGGATGTCACCGTAACAGATATCGATGGCGTCAAGCTCGATTTCCCTGACAAGTGGGTTCACCTCCGCAAGAGTAATACCGAGCCTATCATCCGCGTATATAGCGAGGCCTCTACCATGGAGCAGGCTGATGAACTGGGCAAGAAACTCATGCAGGTGGTTTACGATATGCAGTAAGATACTGAATATGAGATCATATAAAAAGAGATGAAGCAACGTAGATTTTGCTTCATCTCTTTTTTTTGTGCGCCGATTTCCATCTGCAAAACTTCAGTAATTTGAAGAAAGATAGAGAAAGATTTGGCTTTCTCAGATAAAAATCGTATTTTTGTTGCGAAATTGCAGACAATGAGGCCTCTGAGCCTTTGTTGCAGTAATGAAAAACTTGAACCGTTCCTTATAGGGAGCATAAATGAAATTACAGAATAATGGAATCTATTATAAAGCATTATCAGGTAGCCCATGTCGGGTTCAGCCTTTCTTATCCTGATTCCTCTCAGGATATGATGGCAGTTTTACTGGAGGCTTATCAGGCGTTTGAATGCGAAGAGCAGGTTGCATCTGCTGCCCGAACCTCCTTCACGCTTAACTTGTCAGAAAGCGGGGAAGAGATGAGGAAACCTGCCGGTTTCAAGGAGGAATGCAGACAGGATGAGGAGGGACAGCTCATTATCAGTGGTAGTCTGGGAGAGAAGCAGAAGGCGTTCCTGATGGCAATGACTGATATGAAATCGATACTGGTTACAGGTTATGATTATCAGCATTCCAGTCTTCTGGTTCCTGCTGGCACCTTCAGCCAGAAGTCGGCTTTCGGATCCCTCAAGGCAACCGTTGACACCTCGCTGATGCTGCTCTATGCCATGCGTTCGGCAACCGGAGATACACTCCTGTTTCATTCTTCTACCATAGTAAAGGATGGAAAGGCTTATCTCTTCCTGGGCAAGAGCGGAACGGGCAAGAGTACGCATTCCGGACTGTGGCTCAAACATATCGAGGGCACCCGACTGCTCAATGATGATAACCCGGTGGTACATATATCGCACGAAGGAACGCCCATGGTGAGTGGCTCGCCTTGGAGCGGAAAGACACCTTGCTATAAGAACGAGGAATATCCGATAGGGGCAATTGTCCAATTGCGCCAGGCACCAGAGAATAAAATCAGAAAACAGACCGTCATAGAGTCTTATGTGTCTATCAAGACTTCTGTCTCCGGCAAGGCATGGGAGAAGGAAATTGCAGATGGCCAGCATCAAACGATAGAGAAGCTGATCGGGGCTACCCGGCTTTATCAGCTCGACTGTCTGCCTGATGCCGGTGCAGCTCTCCTTTGCAGTCAGACCATCAGTCTGTAAAACCAACCGTCGGGTCAAAAAAACAATCGTACAATAGAAAGATGAATACATCCGATTTAAAATATAAGGCAATAGCTGTGCTCGAGCAATTCATCCGTGAAGGTCGTCCTGTAAAGTTTCCGGTCAAAGGAACCAGCATGCTTCCCTTTATCGTAGGTGATAGAGATTGCGTAGAATTCTATCCGGTAGAAGGCGAGTTGAAGGTGGGCGATATTGTGATGGCGAGGGTAGAAGAAGGCTATCCGGTGGTGCATCGCATCATCGGGATAGAGCCTGTTGCAGGAGCAGCTTCCCCCGCATCTTTTTCTGCAGATGATTGCCGTATCGTGCTGACGGGCGATGGAAATCTCGGCTTTAAGGAGCATTGCCTGCGCAAGGATGTCATTGCGAAGGCGCATGCTGTCATCTGTCCCGACGGCAGCCGTAAGAGTCTCATCTCGCAGAAAGCGCTCAGAAACTGGTACAGATGGCAGAGGTTGAGGCCTGTGCGTAGGGTCTTGCTTAAAATAATCAAGCTCTATATCCGTTTATCATATAAAAACTAAAAAACAAGATACAATGAAGATCAAGAAAGATTTCAAGCTCCGCGAAATTTGCGGTGAGTATGTGGTAACAGCCGAAGGTATGCAGGCTGTAGACTTTACCAAGTTGATCAGTCTCAATGAAACTGCTGCGTTTCTCTGGAAGACGGCTGAAAAACAGGGCGAATTTACGGTAGCTTCGTTGGCTCAGGCTCTGTGCGATGAGTATGATGTAGTCATGGCTCAGGCAGAAAAAGACTGCGAGGCGATTATTGCCCAGTGGCAGAAAGAGGGACTGGTATGAGGAAGTATGCACTTTGGTTTTTCCGCCAGATGTCTGCTGTCCGGGGACGTTTGCTGTTGCGCATCATCGCCGGTCTTCTGCAGGTAGCATTAGGTTTGTGGCTCGTCTGGCTGTGTCGCCGGTTCATCGATGTGGTGATCTGGCGTGGCAATGTGCTGCGCGAAACCATCGTGCTTTTTTCAGTCATCGCCCTGCTGATAGCCCTTCGCCAGCTGGTATTCTATCTTTCCGGCATCACCGAGGTTATCCTCCAGAATGATATGCGTAGCCGCCTCTTCCGGTTTGTGCTGGGCAGGAAACTCTATGCCGTTAAGCATCAGGCTGAGGCTGGTTCCGGAAAGCCTGCTTCTGATATGCTTTCCGGCGACATCAGCCAGCGTTTGGAGCGCGATCTCTCATCAGCCTCTTCGGTAGTTACGGATATCCTGCCCACAATCGTAGTCACCCTGGTGCAGCTCTTCGGTGCCTTCTTCCTGATGCGTTCCATCGATTCCATTCTGGCATGGAGTCTTCTGGTACTGACACCGGTGGTTGCAGTCTGTGCCAAGTATCTCGGCAGCCGACTCAAGAAGATGACGCTGGCGATACGCGAGGAGGAGAGCAGTATACAGATGATGATTCAGGAGACGGTAGAACATGAACTCACCATCAAGACCTTGCAAGCAGAGAGTACGGTTTCCGGTAGGGTAAGCTGCATGCAGCAGCGTTTGCATCATCTGGTCCGCCGTCGTATCCGTTTTACGTTGATATCCCGCCTGCTCCTGGCTTTCACCTTCAGTTACGGCTATTTCGGAGCCTTTGTCTATGGTGCCATCCAACTCAAGAACGGGTTGATAACCTTTGGTGTGATGACCGCCTTCCTGCAGTTGGTGGGTCAGATACAGAGTCCTATCATGTCGCTCTTGGGCATGATTCCCCAGCTGATTCATGCATCAGCGAGTGTAGACCGGTTGGTAGAGATAGAAAATACCGAGCAGGAGGAATCTCTGTCGCAGGCAGATGCTTCTATACCTTTGCAGCGTACTTGCGGCATCCGTCTTCAGGATGTGAGTTATTCATATCCCGATGAGCGAAAGAAAGTTGTTGTCAGTCATTTCTCTTATGATTTTCGTCCCGCCACATCTGTGGCGATAGTAGGAGAAACCGGTTGTGGCAAGACCACTATCCTGCGTCTCTTGTCGAGTATCATCCAGCCCGATAGCGGAAGGATAGTATTGTATGATGCCCTGGGCAAAGAGACAGAAGGAACCGGCATGCGTTCGCATATCGTGTATATAGAGCAGGGTAATACGCTGATGAGCGGAACCATTCGCGATAATCTTCTTCTTGCCAATCCCGTGGCTACCGGTGAGCAACTTACCGACGCCCTTCATGTAGCCTGTGCCGATTTCGTTTTCAGTTTGCCGGCAGGTATGGATACAAAGATAGGAGAGCATGCCACCCGTTTGAGTGGCGGTCAGGCACAGCGCATTGCCATAGCCCGCAGTCTTTTGCGCGAAGGTAACATTCTGTTGTTGGATGAAATCAGCTCATCGCTGGATGCCGAAACCGAGAAGCTTCTTTTCGACCGCCTCTTTGCTTCGTATGCCGATAAGACTATTATCTGTGTTACGCATAGGAAGGAGGTGGCAGACAGATGCCAGGAGCAGATACGGCTGTGATGATGTGTTTTTATGGCAGTCCGGTTAACAAGGCTTTAAACGGATGTCCTCTGTTTCGGAAACAGAACAGCGTTATCCGTAGTAAGTATAGTAAGTATAAAAAGAAAGCTCAGGACTATCTGCCCTGAGCTTTTTTCATATCATGATTTCTGTATCATTTACTTCTGGCATTCCTTGCAAGGAGTCCAAGGCTTCAACTGCTTGAAGAAGTCGTTGCCCTTATCATCTACGAGGATGAATGCAGGGAAGTCCTCTACGGTAATCTTCCAGATAGCCTCCATACCGAGCTCTGGGTACTCTACGCACTCAATGCTCTTGATAGAACTCTTAGAGAGAACGGCAGCTACACCACCGATAGTACCGAGGTAGAAACCACCATGCTTCTTGCAAGCCTCTGTAACAACATCGCCACGGTTACCCTTGGCAATCATTACAAGGCTAGCGCCATGATCCTGGAACTCATCTACGTATGGGTCCATACGGTTGGCTGTGGTAGGTCCCATAGAGCCACATGGATAACCCTCTGGAGTCTTGGCTGGACCAGCATAGAGGATAGGGTGGTTCTTGAAGTACTCAGGCATCTCCTCGCCTGCATCCAGACGAGCCTTGAGCTTAGCGTGAGCGATGTCACGAGCCACGATGATGGTACCCTTCAAGTTAACACGGGTGCTTACAGGATACTTGGTCAACTCAGCACGAACTGCGTCGATACCCTTGTCAAGGTCAATCTCGATACCCTTGGTACCCTCACCAGGGTTACGGAGCTCCTCAGGAATCAACTCTGTTGGGTTCTCATCCATCTTCTCCAACCAGATACCGTCCTTGTTGATCTTAGCCTTGATGTTACGGTCGGCAGAGCAGCTTACACCCATACCGATAGGGCAGCTTGCACCGTGGCGAGGCAGACGGATGACACGGATATCGTGAGCGAGATACTTACCACCGAACTGTGCACCCAAGCCAATCTTGTGAGCCTCTTCGAGAAGCTTATTCTCCAAGTCGATGTCACGGAAAGCACGGCCCGTCTCATCACCTGTTGTAGGCAACTCATCGTAGTACTTGATAGAAGCCAACTTCACGGTGAGGAGGTTCTTCTCTGCTGAAGTACCACCGATAACGAAGGCGATATGGTAAGGAGGACATGCAGCTGTACCCAGGCTCTTCATCTTCTCTACGAGGAATGGAAGGAGGGTGCCCTCATTCTGGATAGTAGCCTTGGTCATAGGGTAGAAGTAGGTCTTGTTGGCAGAACCGCCACCCTTGGCAACCATCACGAAGCGGTACTCGTCGCCCTCTGTAGCCTCGATATCAATCTGGGCAGGCAGGTTACAACGGGTGTTCACCTCATCATACATATTGAGAGGAGCGTTCTGAGAATAGCGGAGGTTGTCCTGTGTAAAGGTGTTGTAAACACCCAGACTCAGTGCTTCTTCGTCCTCGAAATCGGTCCATACACGCTGACCCTTCTCACCGTGGATGATAGCAGTACCTGTATCCTGGCAGAATGGGAGAATGCCTTTCACGGCAGTCTCTGCGTTGCGGAGGAACTGGAGAGCTACGTATTTGTCGTTCTCAGAAGCCTCTGGGTCGCTGAGAATCTTAGCCACCTGGAGGTTGTGCTCACGACGGAGCATGAACTCTACGTCGTGGAAACCCTGCTGTGCCAGCAAAGTAAGAGCTTCCTTAGAAACCTTGAGGATAGTCTTACCCTCGAACTCTGCTGTGCTTACGCCTTCCTTAGAGATAAGGCGATACTCTGTCTTGTCCTCTCCAATCTGAAACATTGGAGCATACTTAAAATCTGGAGTTTTTGCCATAATGTTTTTTGTTATTTTAAACTGTTGAAATATTCAAGTCTAATTAATTCTCGTATTCTATTTCCTGGTCGAGGCTGTCGACGAAGTTGCGGAAAACCTCTTCCTCCACATCGCCCATGGCAAATTCTTTCTCAGCATCCTTTCGGATTTCTGCTATCCATGAGCGGCGTGCCTTGATATAATCTTCGTGTATGCGGTTGGCATCTTCGAGTGTAATGTCACTGATGCCGTAGTAATCGCAGATCATCTGGTAGGTCCATGCCCACTGGTAGTCGCGATAGTTGGCATTGATTTCTTCAAACCGGTCGAGCAACTGTTCTATATTCTCGATAGTTCCTTCCTTCACATCCCTAACGATGCCTTCTTCTTCAGAAACCGGGAGTAGGAGTCCCGAAAGATCATCCCAATCGCCCACGCCGACATGGGTGGCTGGAGGGGTGATGGCTGGGTCGCGCTTCAATACTCGCTTCAATACGGCACCCATGTAGATGCGGAGGGCGATATCATAATATTTGATGCCCTTGTGGAGCGATGAAGCCGGTATGATATATTCGTGATAGAGATACTGCGATACATTATCGCCCGTTACCTCGCGCAGGTTTTCAAGAATCTTCTTACCCTTCAGAATCTCGCCAACAGAATAAGGTGAAAGCCAGTCGAAGTTGACAATGCTCTTGCGGTTCTCCATAGCACGGAGATCACGCTTAGGCCATTTCTTGATGTCGCGGTACAGACCTACGGTAGTGATGTTTCTGCCCGGGATGAGGAACATCTTGTCGCCATCGGCAATGAGGTAGGCGAAAGGCAGGTTGCGGGTGTTAGGGTGGTGCATCAGCTTGCCGAAGCATACTGAGAAGGAACCCAGAGTGGCTGGCATCAGGAGATAAGCACCGCTGGCTGTCTTGGAACCGCGCTCCAGAATGCCCCAGTGCATAGGTCCCATCTTGTAGGCATGGTTGCTGAAGTTGGTGGCAGAACCGGCGTTATAGAAGGAGAACATGCCTCCGATAAGCAGACTGCTCTTATGATGAGAAGCGGTGAAAGGACCGCAGAAGGCTGCACAAGCCTCGCCATTGCTCATATAGGAGTTGGCGAAGAATACGGAGGCTGAAGCGGTAAAGCCGTTAGACAGCTGGCAGGCTTCGCCTACGAAGCAATCCTGTATCTTTACGCTGTTGATGACACTGGCGCCTTCAGCGATGATGCTGTTTTCTGTAATAACGCCTGTGCCGATATATACGTTGCCATGAACAGAGCCCAATAGCGTACAGTCGCTCAGACGGGAAGCACCGTTCACTTCGCAGTAATCATTGATTACGCAGTTGGTAATCTCCTTGGTATTGATGATCTTCACATTATTGCCAATCTGGCCCCGCTCCGGCATCTTGTTGTCGATGTCGGTCTTGATGAGCTGGCGTATTTTCTCCTTCATTTCCTTGTCAGGAAAATGCTTCACCATGAAGGCTGCCAGCTGGCTGTTCAGATCGCTGAAGAGGATTACGTTGCCTTCGCCCACCTCGTTGAGTACGCTCACAAGATTTCCTTCGCCGTAAGTAGCTCCCTCGGTGGTTTCCATGGTCGAGATGTTTGAGATGTAGCAATCATCGCCAATGGTATAGTTGTTGATGAAATTGCCTACGTTTTCTATCAGACAGTCGTCGCCTATGGTTACATTGCGCAAGGTGGCATTGTTGATGCCCGAATGCTTTACGAAGCCCTGGCTCACCTCCACGTTCTTGTTGAAGGATCCGATGTTTATTTCGCCATAGAGCATCACGCGGTGCATGAAGTTGGGCTTGAAATCTTCTGATACATTGACTGAGGTCCAGTCTTCGGCCCAGCAGTCGTTATGTTTAAGCACCTCGATTTCCTCGGTGGTTAAAGGTCTGTAATCATTCATAACTTACTTGTTATTGATATTTATATTCTTACTCATAATCCTGGTACAGGAAGTCGTTGTATGGATACTTCTGTACGTGCAACTCTCTTACTTTCTTGTAGAGTATCTCGCGGAATTCGTCGATGTTCTCCTTGTTCTTTGCCGAGATGAAGAGGCAGTCCTCATTGAGTTTTGCCATCCAGGTCTTCTTCAGGTCTTCCAGCGGGATGTTCTCTTTCTCCATCGGTGTGAGGTCGTCTTCCTCTTTTTCTACCCATGAGTAGTTGTCTATCTTGTTGAAGATAATCATCGATGGCTTATCGGCGCAATCCAGTTCCTTGAGCGTATTCTCTACTACCTGGATCTGCTCTTCGAAGTCGGGATGTGAGATGTCTACTACGTGCAGAAGGAGGTCGGCCTCGCGTGTCTCGTCAAGGGTACTCTTGAATGAGTCGACCAGGTCGGTTGGCAATTTGCGGATGAATCCTACGGTATCGGCAAGGAGGAACGGCAGGTTGTCTACCACCACCTTGCGTACGGTGGTGTCTAGGGTGGCAAAGAGTTTGTTCTCTGCAAACACCTCGCTCTTGCTGAGCAGATTCATGATGGTGGATTTACCTACGTTGGTATAGCCCACCAGTGCCACGCGCACCATTCTGCCTCTGTTTTTTCGCTGTGTAGTCTTCTGCTTGTCGATTTCTGCCAGTCGCTCTTTGAGGAGACTCATTCTGCCGAGGATGATACGGCGGTCCATCTCGAGCTGGGTCTCACCCGGTCCACGCAGACCAACAGATCCCTTACCGCCACCAGATCCTGAACCACCACCCTGTCGTTCCAGGTGAGTCCAGAGTCTTTGCAGACGAGGGAGCATATAGCGGTATTGCGCCAACTCTACCTGGGTTTTAGCCGCAGCGGTTTGCGCACGCATGGCGAAGATATCGAGGATGAGTGAGGTGCGGTCCAGAATCTTCACCTGCAGTTCCTGTTCGATGTTACGGATCTGTTTGGCAGAAAGCTCATCATCAAAGATGACCATACCTACTTCTCTATCTTCCTCTTCCTCGTCCTTGATGTATTGCTTGATTTCCTCCAGCTTACCCTTTCCCACGTAGGTGGTCTGGTTAGGCGACACCACCTTCTGCGTGAATCGCTTCACGGTGACGGCGCCTGCGGTATCTGCAAGAAATTCCAACTCGTCGAGATATTCCTTGGTCTTGGCTTCGTCCTGTGTCTTGGTAATAAGACCCACCAGCACAGCGGTTTCCGCCTTGACTTCTGATATTACAAATTCTTTCATCTATTTTCTTTATCTATATAATAATGTGAAAAGATAGTGCAAAGATAGTGTAAAATACAGAGAAAACAAAATATAGCATCAATATTTTAACTTTTTTATTAATGTGGCAGAAAATATTCAAAAGACACAAAATGCATAGCTGTATTTTAGCCACAACAGCTCACAAATGGTCTTTTTGATGCGCAAAAATTGTAAACGTTTACGTGGTTTTTTGCATAAAAAATCGAGATTTATTTGATTTATATCAATATTTGTCTTAATTTTGCACCCAGAAAAAGAATTGATTTTCAAAAACGATAAAATCATAACTACATAAAAAACACAAACTGCTGAAACATTCAAAAACTTCAAAGGCCTCGACGCGATGTCGGGGCTTTTTGTTTTCTTCTCATCTAAAGGCTTTTCTTACCATTTATTTTTCCTCGTTTTTGTCTCTTTTTCGTTAGATTTTACGAAAATGGATGCTTTTTGAACAAAAAGTATACTCTTTTCTCTGCAAAATAACTTATCTTTGCATGCGGTTTTGTTGTATGCAGCAGTAACTGGAGTAGTATGCCGGCTATACTGCTGTAGCATCATAGAGAAGATTATAAATCAACCTAACAATAAAATGAAAATGAAGCAAAAAGTTTGATTGCTAAGTATTTTTGTTGCTCGGCACGGTTTGTGCGAAAAGCCAACAATTATAAAGTAAGTTCACCTGACGGCAGATTGGCGGTACAAGGTGGAATTGTAGACGGAAAGGCTTTCTATTCGGTAGAGCTGAATGGCAAGCAGATGCTTAAACCTTCTGCCTTGGGACTGGTAGCCAACTATGGCGACTTCTCCCAGCATCTTACCATGGGTGCGATGAAAGGAACAGAGAAGCATCTTTCTTACGACATGACCCGTATCAAGAAAAGCCACATCGAAAAGGATGTTTATGAGGCTACCATCGGATTCCTCAATGCCAAGAAGGATTCCATGACCTTGCATCTCCATGTAAGCAACAACGATGTTGCCTACAAATATGAGATGATCCGTCCGAAGAAGAATAACCCTAAGTCGGTGATTATATATAATGAGGTGAGCGGTTTCAATTTCCCTGAGCAGACCACCACTTTCCTCTGCCCTCAAATCGGTCCGATGACTGGTTGGGAACGAACCAAACCATCTTACGAAGAAGAATATACTCCGAATGCTCCGATGACAAAGAAGTCGCAGTTTGGTGTGGGCTATACCTTCCCTTGTCTCTTCAAGGTGGGTAATGACGGTTGGGCATTGGTCAGCGAAACAGGAGTATCGAGTGCATATCCAGCCAGCAGACTTTCTGATTATGATGCAGCGAAGGGATATACGGTAGCTTTCCCTCAGAAAGGTGAAAACAACGGAATCGGTTCAGAATATGCCGGTATACCTTTGCCGGGCGAAACACCATGGCGTACCATCACCGTTGGCACCACATTGGCTCCTATAGTAGAAACTACCATCCCTTACGATGTGGTAGAACCTCTGTATGAGCCAACTCAGCAGTATAAGCCTTCACGCTATACCTGGAGCTGGCTGATCTGGCAGGATGAGAGTATCAACTATGATGACCAGGTGAAGATGATAGATGTTGCTGCGGCTCAGGGCTATGAGGCTATCCTCGTAGACAATTGGTGGGACCAGCGCATCGGTCGTGACAAGATTGAGAAATTGGCTCAGTATGCCAAGAGCAAGCAGGTTAGTCTGATGCTCTGGTATAATTCGAATGGTTTCGAGAATGATGCTCCACAGACTCCACGTCAGATTATGAACAATTCCATCGCCCGCAAGAAGGAGATGGCTTGGATGAAGAAGATAGGTATTGTGGGAATCAAAGTTGATTTCTTCGGTGGTGACAAGCAGGAGACGATGAAACTCTACGAAGATATTCTGAGCGATGCCAACGATTATGGTCTGGAGGTGATCTTCCACGGTTGTACCATGCCTAGAGGTTGGGAGCGCATGTATCCTAACTATGTTTCCAGCGAGGCAGCATTGGCTTCTGAGAATGTATATTTCACCGATTATCATGCCAAAAAGGAGGCTTTCGAGATGACGATGCATCCGTTCTCAAGAAATGCTGTAACCAGCTTCGACTGGGGTGGCGTGATGATGAACAAATATCTTTCAAGAGATAACAAGAGCCGCCATCAGCGCTATACAAGTGATGTCTTCGAGATGGCAACCGCTATCACCAATCAGAGCAGCGTAAACTGTGTTTGTCTCTATCCTAACAATCTTCAGGATGTTCCTCAATGGGAATTGGACTGGTTGAAGGGCTTGCCTACAGCATGGGACGATGTGAAGTTTATCGCAGGATATCCTACGAAGTATGCGGTTGTAGCCCGTAAGGCGTCTCAAGAGAACGGCTCTGGTGCAGCAATCAATAACGGAAAATGGATTGTCGGTGGTTTGAATGCTACAGACAAGCCGCTCACCCTGACCCTCAATCTGCCTATGTTCGCTGGCAAGACTGTGGAATATCTTACCGACCAGCCAAAGAAACAGGGTGAGAAGTTCTACACTTCGGTAAAGAAGACCTTGAAAGTAGGCAAGAATGGTAAGGCAAAGGTTGTGATTCAGCCAAATGGCGGTATTATCATCAATTAGAATGCTGTTCATCGCCGGTAATGAATCCGCAGAAACAATACATAATAAATAAAAGGGGTGATTACAAAAATCATCCCTTTTTTCGTCTTAAAATCTAAATTAAAAACTAAACGAATAACAATAATGATGACAGCAACTACAGCAGAAGTGGATGATGGCAGGTCTTCTTGCTTTTCTGCCTTTACTCCCCAGTCATGGCACTAGCACAATGGACTGGTAGATATGAGCCACAGCAAGGAAGCCCGAATGGTAAATATGCCTTTGGGAAGTACCCGTTGGACAGGCGGTTTTTGGGGTGGCCGATTCAAGGTCTTTTCAGAAACCTCGCTTTGGGATATGTGGAAAACCTGGGATACACCCGAGGTATCGCACGGCTTCCGTAATTTCGAGATTGCGGCGGGCGATGCTGAAGGCGAACATTGGGGACCTCCTTTTCATGATGGCGATATGTATAAATGGCTTGAGGCATGTGCTTCGGTTTATGCAGTAACCCATGATCAGAAACTAGATGCCCTGATGGATCGCTTTATTGCCGAAGTAGCTAAGGCACAGCGTACCGATGGTTATATCCATACCCCTGTGGTGATAGATGAGCGCCATAAGGGCATCGATACGCATGCTCTCAAAGACCGGAAAGATGAAGCCGATATCGGTATCACAGTAGGAGGAAAAGATGAGAAAGGAGCCTTTGCCAGCCGTCTCAACTTCGAAACCTATAATCTGGGACATCTGATGACTGCCGGTATCGTACATTGGCGTGCCACAGGCAAGAAGACACTCTTCAACTGTGCACTCAAGGCAGCCGATTTTCTCTATGATTTTCTGAAGAACCAGCGCGATGAGTTGGCGCGCAATGCAATCTGTCCTTCTCATTATATGGCAGCTTCAGAGATGTACCGTGCTACCGGTGACAAGCGTTATCTGGAACTGGCAGAGGGATTGATAGCCATTCGTGATGAAGTGAAGAATGGTGAAGATCACAATCAGGATCGCCATCCTTTCCGTGAGCAATATGAGGCGATGGGGCATGCGGTGAGAGCCAACTATCTCTATGCGGGTGTAGCTGATCTCTATGCCGAAACAGGCGAGAAGCAACTCATGAAGAATCTGTCCAGTATCTGGGATGATATCACCTATCGCAAGATTTATATCACAGGTGGATGCGGTGCCCTCTATGATGGTGTGTCACCTGATGGAACCACTTACGATCAGCCTAGCATTCAGCAGATTCATCAGGCATACGGAAGAGCATATCAGTTGCCAAACGAGACTTCGCATAATGAAACCTGTGCGCAGATTGGTAATATCTTCTTATCCTGGCGTATGCTCGAAACCACAGCTGATGCCCGCTATATGGATATGGTAGAAAACGAACTCCTGAATGGAGTCTTGCCGGGCATTTCGCTCGATGGTACCCGATATTTCTATACTCAGGCCCTGCGCCGTACGGGCGATTTTCCTTATGTGATGCGCTGGCCGAAAACCCGCCAGAAGTATATCAGTTGCTTCTGCTGTCCACCTAACACCCTTCGTGCACTTTGCGAAGCGCAGGAGTATGCTTATGCCGTGAAAGGGGATACTTTGTGGGTAAACATGTATGGTGATAATCATCTGAAAACAAAGGATGTTGATATGGAGATGACTTCAGGTTATCCTTATGATGGCAAGGTTTCCATTCGCATCAACAAGGCTAAGAATATCAGAACCTTGATGCTCCGCGTGCCGGGAGAGGGTAGATATGAGGCGATTTCTGCTACTGATTCAAAAGGCAGACAGACTGGTTGGAAGAAGGGAACCCTCGTAGAACGAACATTTGATATGAAACCTCGTCTGGTGGAGGCTAACCCTTTGGTTGAAGAGAATAAGAACCAGATAGCCGTGATGCGCGGACCTATTGTCTATTGTTTGGAAAATGTGGATATCGATGCTTCTTCTGTTCCTGCTTCCTGCAAAGATAAGTATGGTAGGGTAAGCGTGAATGATATCGTGATTCCTGCTGATATCCAATGGACTGAAGTAAAAAAGACGATCGACGGTCACGAGTTTGTTGCGCTCCAGGGGGAGGCGCTGCTTGCTGAAAAGGGAACTGCAGCATCCTGGCAGAAGAACCAGCTTTACCGTACACTTGCTCCTGCCCAGAAAAAAGTAAATGTTACGCTCATTCCTTATTATGCCTGGGATAATCGGGGTAGTGATGTGGAAATGTCGGTTTGGCTTTCAGTTAGAAAATAATTTTTTTAGTTATGAAATTAAGAAGAATCCTATTGCTGGGAATGCTGGGCTTCAGCCTCGCTCTCTCTGCAGAAAATAAGAAGATAGGCTATGTGCAAGTATCACCAGATTCTTCTCTCGCTGATGCGGTTCGCAAGGCTCGCGAGATGAGAAGATTGGGACAGGCAGATTCGGTAGTAGTTAAAATGCAGGCGGGGCAATACCGACTCTATGAACCTCTGGTGCTCCGTCCGGAAGACAGTCATCTCTGTTTTGAGGGAACGCCTTCGGTAAAGCATTCGGCAGGTACGGTACTTACAGGAGCCGTACCTGTTACCGGATGGAAGAAACAGGGCAGATATTTGGTGGCTGATGTGCCTGATTTCAATGGATGTCCTATGAATTTCCGACATCTCTGGGTGAATCACTCGCGGGCTGATAGGGCACGTGGCGTGAGTGATTTCAATCAGATGCCGCGCATCAGATGGGTAGACAAGAAGAAACGCGTCATCTGGGTTCCGGCTTCTGCTGTTCGTCAGCTTCTGACGGGTGCTAAGGATAAGGCGGGTAACAGCATCATCCGACCGGATGCAAGATATGCAGAGATGACGCTGCATCAGATGTGGGAGGTAAGTTATCTGCGCATCAGAAACATCCGTATTCAGGGCGATTCTGCTGCCATATCTTTCCACGATCCTGAGGCTAAGATTCAGTTTGAACGTCCTTGGCCTTCACCTATGTATAATTGTGAGCACAATTCTCCTTTCTTTATCTCGAATGCGCTGCCTCTTCTGGATAAATCGGGCGAATGGTATCATGATATCCGTACGCATAAACTGTATTATATGCCTAGGAAAGGGGAGCGTATGGATGTTGCGGCGCCGGCTTTGGAAACGTTGGTGAAATTCGAGGGAACCAGAGAAAAAATGGTGGATGCTGTTACTTTCAGAAATGTAAACTTTGAAGTTACAACATGGAACCGCCCTTCTTACAAGGGACATGTACCTTTGCAGGCGGGAATGTTCATTACCGAAGGTTACAAACTGCGCCCTAGTATCGACCGTGTGAACAACCATAAACTAGATAATCAGGATTGGCTTGGCAGACCCGCTGCTGCTGTTGAATTGCGCTATGCAAGCAGAGCGGTTTTCGATTCATGCTCTTTTGGACATCTGGGTGGCGATGGTCTCGATTTTGTTGAGGGTTGCCGGGATGGAGCAGTACTTAGCAGCACCTTCGAAGATATAGCGATGAATGGATTGGTATGTGGCAGCTTTTCGCCTGCCGGTCTGGAGACGCATCTGCCTTATCGTCCGCAGGATTTGCGTGAGGTGTGCAGCGGACTGCATGTCAGGAACTGCGAGTTCTCTGATGTTACAAACGAGGAGTGGGGTACCTGTGCTATCGCTTTGGGTTACGTCAGCCGCATGAACATCGAACATAATTATATTCATGATGTCAGTTATTCGGCTATCAGTATGGGATGGGGTTGGAATCGCGATTTGGTTGTGATGCATGATAATCGCATTCATGCCAATCTTATCGAGCGCTATGCTGCCCATATGTACGATTGCGCTGGCATCTACACACTTGGCAACCAGCCAAACACGGTTATTTCAGAGAATGTAGTGCGGGATATCTTCCATCCTTCCTACGTACACGATCCTCATCATTATTTCTATCTCTATACTGATGAGGGTTCTTCTAATATTCTCCTGAAAGATAACTGGACGCCAGAAGAGAAATTCCTGAAAAACGCCTGCGGTCCTAATAATGTCTGGCAGAATAATGGTCCGCAGGTGGCTGATGAAATTGTGAAGAAGGCAGGGAAAATAAAGGAGTAGGGATGAAGTGAAAAATAAAAACAGCTGTCTTTGCTAATTAGAAAGTTCAAGGTTCAAAGTAAAAGCGTATGAAATTTATCGGAATATGGATGGTCAGTATGATGCTGCCATCTGGATTACATGCAGCCACATGGCTGAAGAATCTGAAAGTGGAATATCGGAATACTCCACTGGCAGTAGGTGTCATGCATCCTCGGTTTGCCTGGCAGATGGAGGTTGATGACAAAAGTAGAGGAAATCAGCAGAGTGCTTACCGGATATCTGTTATTGATGAAACGGGTAAGGAAGTCTGGAATACGGGTAAGGTGAAAAGTACCGAATCGCTAGGCATACAGTATGCTGGCGAATCGCTTCGCCCTTCTACCCGCTACCAGTGGCATCTTACAGTCTGGAATCAGAAAAACGAAGAGCTGCAGGCTTCTTCTGCTTTTGAAACAGCCTTGGTGCTGGGTACAGACTATAACCATCCTGTCGCGACAGCCGGAAAAGGAACATATCTGGCTTGGGAAGGTGCTAAATGGATAGGAAGAGGCAATGCTCCCGTGATGTTCTATGCCCCTTATTTCCCAACCTTCCGACTTCATTACGAACTGCAACTCGATAAGAAATCGAAGTCAACAGCAGCTTCCTTCATCTTCGGTGCCAACGATCCCCGACTGATGGATCGCAATAAGAATCTCTTAGGGGTATCCAATGCGAAGGATTCTTCTTATATCCGCGTAGAACTTGATATTGCGCCTCTCAGAAAGTCGAAGCCTGCCCGTATCAATTTCTATCGTCGGGGCTACAAGGTTGGCGAGACGGATGCCGCACCTTTGGTTTCCTACGATATTCCTACTGCGGTTATCACAGGCAGAACCAGTATGCTGCCCATCAGATAGATATTTCGATGGATACCGGTGCGGCTACTCTCTTCCTGGATGGAAAGGAAATTGTTGGTGAAAAGGTAGAAATCGATACTGATGGCAAACAGCATTCTGTAGGAAGTCTGATTCTGAATCCTACCGGAGAACAGGGTAATAACTATATTGCCTATCCGATGCTAGTCGATTGGGGATATTACGTGGCTAAAGGTCAGAAGGCTACTTTCAGTCATATTGAGGTAAGAAACTTTAAATCGCCTCAGAATGTGGTAGCTGCTCCTTTACAGCAACTCTCTGCCAGCCAGCTCTCTGCCAACCAACTCTCTGCCAATCAGCTCTCTGTAGATGGAAAGAAAGAGGGTGCGCTTGGCATCTTTGCCTTTAAGGAGAATACTGCGCCTATGCTTCGTACAGAGTTCGCTACCTCCGGCAAAAAAGTCAGAAAAGCCCGTCTTTATGCTACTGCCCGCGGAATCTACGACATCTATATAGATGGTAAGGCAGTAAGTAAAGCTTATTTCAACCCTGGTACTACAGAGTATAACCATACTCATACTTACCAGACCTTCGATGTAACTTCTTTGCTTCAGCAGTCGGGTGAGCATGCTATCGGAGCCGTCCTTTCCGAAGGATGGTGGAGTGGTGGTGCCACCTATGTAACCGGAAATTGGAATTTCTATGGCGACAGGCAGTCGTTAATGGCAAAGTTGCAGATAACCTACGAGGATGGTTCACAACAAACCATCGTTACCGATCCTGCAACCTGGAAAAGCTATGATGATGGCGCTGTAAGATATGGCAGTTTCTTTATGGGTGAGGTATATGATGCACGCAAGGAACAAGACTGCAAAGGATGGGCGATGCCTCATTTCGATGACAGAAATTGGCAGACTGCTGTAGAAGTGAAGGAATCAGATTTCAAGACTTCTGAGGATTTCCAGCTTCTTCCTGATATGGCAGAGGCAATCATGCCTGTTGATACCCTGACGGCTCTCAATTGTGTAGAACCGCGTAAGGGTGTTTATGTCTATGATCTCGGACAGAATATGGCGGGTGTTCCGCTGGTACATTTCTCAGGTTTGAAACCTGGCACGGAAGTAAAGATCCGTACAGCCGAAATCAAATATCCTGATTTGCCAGCCTATCATGATCATGTAGGCATGATCATGACCGAGAATCTGCGTGTGGCAACTTCGCAGGATGTTTATGTAGCCAGGGGAGGTGAAGAGACTTTCTCGCCTAGATATACCCTTCATGGATTCAGATATCTTGAGATTACGGGTGTTAATGCTCCGGTAGCGCCAGACCAGATAAAGGCGATCGTAGTGAGTTCGATGAATGAGCAGGCTTCGCAATATTCTACCTCCCGTTCTGATATCAACCGCTTGTGGCTCAATTCGGTATGGTCTACGCGTTCTAATTTCATGTCTGTTCCAACCGATTGTCCTCAGCGTAATGAACGTCTGGGTTGGATGGGTGATATTTCCGTATTCGGGCGTTCTGCTACATATATTACCGATGCTTCCCAGTTCTTGCGCCGCTATCTTATCTCTGTCCGTGATTTGCAGAGTGCTAAGGGACAGTATCCAGATGTAGCTCCAACCAATTGTGGCTTCGGTGGCTTGTTATGGGCAAGTGCCGGTGTAACCTTGCCTTGGGAGCTCTACCAGCAATATGGCGACAAGGCTATGTTGGCTGAACATTACGCATCGATGAAACGCTATATCCAGTTTGTGCTGGATGAGTATGTGGATAAGAAAACAGGACTTATCGTACAGCATCATCAGTGGGGCGATTTGGGCGATTGGCTCAGTCCGTCTTATGAAAAAGATGATAAGTCGCTCGTATGGGAATGTTATTTCATATTCGATCTGGATATTCTTTCTCAGATGGCAAAGGCTTTGGGCAAGACTGAGGATGCGGCATGGCTGACCCGGTTGGCGAACGAGCGCAGGGCTTTCTTCAGGAAAACATTCGTTGATGAGGCTACAGGTAAGACCATCTGTTCGTGGTATGATGCTGAGCGCAAGGGACAGTTGATTGATACCCAGACATCTTATGCTCTTCCTTTGGCATTCCATGTGGTAGATGGTGACTTACAGAAGAAGATGGCGGCTCATCTCGCTGCAGCCATCAAGACTCCGATGGCCGGTTATCCTGCTTATTCGCTCCTGACGGGTTTTATCGGTACCGCTTGGATAAGTAAGGCACTTTCGGATAATGGTATGTCCGAGGAGGCTTACCGTTTGCTGCAGTACGAGGGTTATCCTTCCTGGCTTTATCCTGTAAAGAATGGAGCCACGACGATTTGGGAGCGTTTGAACTCTTATACAGTAAAGGATGGATTTGGTGAGAACAACAGTATGAATTCGTTCAATCACTATTCTTTTGGAGCTGTAGCATCGTGGATGTACAATTACTCTCTCGGTATCTGCCGTGATGAGAAATCGCCTGGTTTCAAGCATTTCATCCTGAAGCCGGAGGTTGACCCTACGCGTGGCATTACTCATGCTGAGGGTTATTACGATTCAATGTATGGCAGAATCAGCAGCCGTTGGCAATATACTGATTCCGGTATCCGTTATGAGTTTACGGTTCCTGCCAATACGACAGCCTCTCTCTACTTGCCTGCCCCTGCTGTCTCTTTCATTTCAGAGAATGGTAAGCCGTTGAAAAAGGCATCGGGAGTCAGATACGTAAGTGCTGATAAGGAACTCCATCATTTGGAGCTCGCCTCTGGATTTTATCAGTTTGATATAAAACAGAAATAACTTGCTAAAGTTCTGTAAAATAAAAAATGGGTGGCAGATTTGATATCTGTCACCCATTATCTTTATGATTGAAACCTGTATCCTGCGGATAGATTATCTGCTGGAATTATTGGTTCTTGAAGACCAATCCATCTGCATCTGTATGATCGATGGTAGTAAGCCTGATGCTCTGGTATAATTCCAACGGTTTTGAGAACGATGCTCCTCAGACTCCTCGTCAGATTATGAACAATTCCATAGCTCGCAAGAAGGAGATGGCTTGGATGAAGAAGATTGGCGTGGCAGGCATCAAGGTGGATTTCTTCGGTGGCGACAAGCAGGAGACGATGAAGCTTTATGAGGATATCCTCAGCGATGCCAACGATTATGGCTTGGAGGTGATCTTCCATGGTTGCACCATGCCACGTGGCTGGGAGCGCATGTATCCTAACTATGTATCGAGCGAGGCTGCCCTGGCTTCTGAGAACGTATATTTCACGGATTATCATGCCAAGAAGGAGGCCTTCGAGATGACGATGCATCCGTTCGCAAGAAATGCCGTAGCCAGCTTCGACTGGGGTGGTGTGATGATGAACAAGTATTTCTCTAAGGACAACAAGAGCCGCCACCAGCGTTATACCAGCGATGTGTTCGAGATGGCTACTGCCATCACCAATCAGAGCAGCGTAAACTGCATCTGTCTCTATCCTAACAACTTGCAGGATGTGCCACAATGGGAGTTAGATTGGCTCAAGAATGTACCAACTGCATGGGAGGATACCAAGTTTATTGCCGGTTATCCTACCAAGTATGCGGTGGTGGCTCGCAAGTCGAGCGTAGAGAATGGTTCTGGCGCAGCACTTACAGCAGGTAGATGGTTCGTAGGTGGACTGAATGCTACAGACAAGCCTCTTGCTCTGACCCTGGATTTGCCGATGTTTGCCGGTAAGACCGTTACTTATATCACCGACCAGCCAAAGAAGAAGGGCGAGAAGTTCTTCACTTCTGTCAAGAAGACCTTGAAGGTTGGAAAGGATGGTAAGGCAAAGGTTGTGATTCAGCCTAATGGCGGTATCATCATCGAATAAACTTTATGTTTAGGCTTCGATTGCCTACGTGAAAATTTTACAGGCATCGCTTGCCTACGTGAAAAAGTTTTTTTCTCGAAAAAAGTATCAAAGTCTCATTTTTGCTTGAAAAATAGGCTTTAAATACTTGATATATAAGATAATAATAAAAATGAGACTTCTTGGATTTTGAGCCAAGAAGTCTCATTAATGTATCATGGAAGTCTCATAGGCTTTTTTAATCCTATTTCACCTGTAGATGTTCTATGGTTGTGTCAATATAATCAGGATAAGTCATGGTGATGTGTCTTCTTTTTTAGTTCATCAGTTGGTCTCTCTATGCCCTCCGGTTGGTCTGCTTGTGCCCGTTACACGGGCATCCGCAGCCCACCACGTGGGCATTGACAGCCCGTGTGCTGGGCAACTATTGCCCATATCGTGGGCAACGAATGCCCAAATATAGGACTTATTTTTGGGCAATATTCTTTAGGGTCTTTGCGCTGTTTAAACTATCTTTTTGCGCTGTTTAAACTGACTTTTCTTGATATTTTAATAGTCTTTTCTCGTGTATCGCGCTGTCTTTAATGATACTTCTACAGTCTATAATGATACTTCCATGATACTTCTTTCTGCTTTTTCCGAGAAGTCTCATTGAATGTAAATACTTATGTATCAGTAATATATTATGATGTTTCCGGCGAAAAATGAGACTATGATACTTTTCGAGAAAAAATATTCGCGTGCGTAAAAGCGGATAGATGCTATTTCTTAGGTTTATTTGTACTTTAAACATGTTATTAAAATTATATTGTTTTCTTATTGCAACACTAGGATAAACGAAATTACTGATATGGCAAAATCCTGAGCAACTTTTTGTTGCTCAGGTATTTATGAAAAAGCCAAATTGTAGTGTTGCGAAAAATAGAAAAACAACGCATTTACTGCAAAAAGCACATTTTTTTGTTCATTTTTTTAAGATTTATCTTCTTTTAAGAAGAACTGGCAGAACTCCTTTAATTGTTGTTGCATTTTTTCTTGAGGAATTAAGATACGCTTATATTCCGCCACCATCGTCGGACTCATACTGCGACTCATAGCATATTCAACAACAACCTTGTCCGCATCAGGACAGATGATGCGCCAACGTTTAAACAGTACTCCTGGTCCATAAAGATGAAGTCTTTTCCTAATTCTAAGATGAATTGCTTCATGTGTTCTAGCAGGCCATTCTTCAGTCTTTTTTCACTATGTCTCTTTGGTAAATTGAGAAAATCAATGAAGTATGTGTCCATGAACATAATGGGCGAATTGGGATAAGTTTCCAGAAGCCCCTTTGACATGTTGTTCTTGTCACTCAATAAAGTTTCATAAGTTTGCGTTGTAATAGCTCTTTGAAGTTCTTTATGGCTTAATCTTTCTTTGTGTGCATAAAGTATATAAAAGAGCCGTTTCTCAAAACTTCTACATCTGCCCAATATGTCATAATGATTTGATAATGTGGTCAGAAAAAGAATCTTTGGGAATTGTCCAGATGGCATCTGGACAATTTGTTTATTCATTGTTGGTTTCATAATGTTATTGGAAGGTTCCGATACATTAATTCAGGCTCTGTTCCTTGATGTTCGACATCAGTTGGCTCAATAGTAAATCTTCTGTGTCATTAACCTGTTTTATCCAAGTGATGTCAAGACTTGTTTTATCACGAGCCATTATTTCATCAATGCTATACTTGCACCATCTGCCAGATGGTGACACTCCAACTTGTTAATTTAGCTACAAAGATAATGATAATATTTCACTTGACCATTTATATGATTCACTATTATACTTTTTGTCTTTTATGGATAGTTTCTCAACTTTTTAAAATCCGTGGCTTTTCTGAATTTAAAAGCCACGAATTGGTTTTGTGTTATCAAATTCCTGTTTTTTATTAAGTATTATCTATATTAATACGCCATTTTTGTTTTTATAAGCAATTTTGATTAAAATATCTTTAAAAACATATCTTGTCATTGAGCTTTTTTTTCATTTTTGTTTTGTTCTTCGATTATTTTCTATAACTTTGCATTCGGACTGTATAGCCAGACCGTAGTTGTCAATGTTAGACGAGTTCTTGCGAGATAACCGAGTCGGCAGCCTACGCCGTGCTGAGTGTAGTGAAGTCAGCCATGACATATCTATACAAAAGCGGGCTTTGGGTGGGAAGACAATCCAGACATAGAAGGCGTTTATCGACGCTGTGTTTAAGACTCTCTGTAATCTTGCAAATTCACAGTTAATCATAGTCTTGAATATAGTCAACGGTAGATGTCCCGGGTGTGATTATATCAATCCCGTGGAGACCTGTAAGCATGGATTGTACCCTTTCGGGTGCGGTCAAATGTGTTATATAGGTCTCTTTACGGACATGATTTTCATATCGGCGTGGGCTCTGACGTTGTCTGTTCAACTATGATAGGCAATTGCAAGAGCCTCAGAGGGTGGAATGGACAACAGGACGATTCCACGCTCTTTTTTTCTGTCGCAATTTAACGGATTTCTGTCTAGAAAAAAGTTAGCACCGATATGAAAGTCGATGAATGGACATCTAACGATGGACACACCTCAGGAGGTGGTGAATTCCCTCCTTGCGCTGGACTTACCTCCAACGCCCTCCCCGAAGCTCAAAGCACTGTAGCCGCAGAGAGTTCACAAACAGGGGTGTCCACCAGAAATGCCCATATAGCAAGTAAGTCTAAAGTACAAAAGGAGGACGAAATTCCTCATTGGTATGCTTTACGCACCACCTATGGTAGGGAGAAAAAAGCATACGACTACATGACTGCCAAAGGTATCACGGCCTTCTATCCTACTACAGATACAGTAAAACTTACTGAAGTTTCGCAAGTGAATAAATATCAACTTGCTTGTTTATAAATATACATATTACGTAGCGTATGGGCAACAGGATTACTTTCGATGAAATCTGCCAGCAACTCTGTAGCATCTATAGAGTAACGCTCTGCTGCTTCCAGAACGAAGTCCAAAATGATAGCCCATATCTTGTCCGTTACGGACAACTCGAGAGTGTCATTGGTAACCTCTGTAAAGAGACCACCGATGGTTTCATACGCTTCAAATCTCTTCACTGTACACAAGATGTTATACTGCATCATTGTCAAAGTGAAGCTAGCAATTTGAGCGGCAAAATGTACAGACTGGCATTTACCAAAGTTCAGCAAGGTCTTACAATCCTTGTATGCAACTTCGGTAGCCCATCGTCTGGCATAAATACGATACACCTCAAGGAAGCTAAGAGAAAGGTCTGTGGTCAACAACCCATTCCAGTTTCCCTTGCGTCCTCGTTTGCAAAAGAACAAACGGACTGGCACGCCATCCAACTTGACGTCCATTGTACAATAGGTACAGCGAAGCATTTTGTTGTGTTTGCATGCCTTCTCCTTTTGCAGGTGCTTGATGATTTGCTTGGCATTCATCTTACCATGCTTCGTTGCATAGTTGGTTTTGCCCAGTTTAATCATGCCCAACAGGTGACACTTGATATGTCTGCTGGAAATGAAACGCACAAGCTTAGTGTTTGTAAACCAGCTATCTACGAGCAAGTAATCAAAGCGAATACCTCGCTTGATGGCATACTTGGCCATATCTATGGCCTTGTCTGTCTTCTTCATCAGATATTCATCCACACGCTCTTTGACCGCTTGCCCTTCGTGGTCCTCGGTATAGCGAGCTTTGCGTTGCTTAGCAGTAAGTCCCTGAACCTTTTGCTTGTCCTTTCCCTCCTCACCATGAAGAGAGAAATCGAGAAAGAGCTGGCTAACGCCATCGGACAAAATCATGGTCAGACACTTATAACCAAGAATGCTCTTTTGATGAACATGAGACCAGATTCTTCCTATGAGTTCGGTCGTCATACCAGTCTTAGGTGCATCAGTATCATCAATAATCAAACAAACCGGCTTGTCATGATGAACAGTTGTGCTGCTTGATATCTTCTTTATCAGCTGAAGATTCATTGCATATAGTAACTTGCGCCACTTGACATTGCCATCATTCATAAAACGATAGAACATGTCTTTATCACAATTGAACAATTTACTCAAGGACGAGTTGGAGTATCGACTCGCATTCTTGACTACGAAGAATGGGAAGAGCATGAGGAGGTTGAGTACCTGCAAAGTGGTGAACTTGCAGTTTTCTTTCTTCTCTACTCCAATCTGGCTTGAGCGTATATTTATATGTTCCATCACACCCATAATGCACTTAATTGCACGATTATCGTCATTTTTTCGCGAAAAAGGCTTCGCAGATCTGAAATAATTTTTAGTATCTTTGCTCACGGCTTTGAAGTTTTATCTTTATTGTTTAGCGATTGTAAAGATACTCATTTCCCTGTGAGTTATACAAACTTCAGAGCCTTTTTTGATTCCAAAATTACGTTAAATCACGCTTGTGAATTTTGCACTTGCGAAACTTTAGTATATAATAATGTGATAACTTGTATCTTTTGGGTGTAAAAGTATTAGGTTTATTTATACTTTGATATATGTCATGTGATTATACGACATTTTGTCATCCGGTCGTACGACAAGTGTCGTATAAACGCATGACAAATGTCACGCAATCGCAAGAAAGGCTTCCTTGCATCGTTATAATTGATTCCTTGCATCGTATAAGTTGCGGCATTGTTATCATCCATCTCACCATAGCCAAGCATCGGGACGTAATTTTCACTTCCTCAGTTGGCTATGATTCCTCCTCTCACCAGCCATTTCGCAAAGAAGCGGTCACTAACCAGATAGCCAGTCGGAGTCTTGCTTACCAGCTGCTTATCTACCAATGCCTTTAATGCCGTTTTCACGCTGCTCGTAGCTGGAAGATGGTGGGTGCTTATAAACTGCTGGCTCAACGGCGAAGATACCAAATGCTCACGAGCTATAGCCCACAAAGGATTGTTCAATCTTGCCATATCTTGTTATCATTCATTATACAAACGTTCATTGCGCATTTTTAGGCAACGTTAAATTACGCAATGAAAAAAACGAGACCGCCAAATGTTTTTCTAGGTTTTTTTAATCATAATTATCTCCTAAAAGCTACATATACCCTTAATTATATATAGAAGAAAAGCGCACCGGAATGCAAACGTTTTGCACAATTTATTTCGCTTGATTTGCATCAAATTTTTGAACAAGCTAATGAAATAAATCGTAACTTTGCCAACGTATAACAATACAACTTGCAATTAAACATAAAATAATAATCACAAAATACAATGATAATTATGAAGAAGATATACTTTACACTCCTTGCCACAATGGCACTCACACTTGGAGCATGCTCTAGCAGCAATGACCCTGATCTTCCAGATCCTGAGCCAACGCCAGCGCCTACCCCAAGTCCTGAACCTGAGCCTGAACCAAGTCTCAATTCGCAAGGCTGGGCTAGCGATTATAGCGGCGTTATGCTGCAAGGATTCTCTTGGGATTCTTATAATGAATCACAATGGAAGGTCTTAGAGAAGCAGGCTGATGAGCTGAAAGGTTATATCGACCTTGTTTGGCTTCCACAAAGCGGAAAATGTATAGAGACCACTCAGGTGATGGGGTATATGCCATATTACTATTTTAATCAGAACTCTTCTTTCGGATCTGAGGCTGAGCTCAGAAGTCTGATTACTAAGTTTAAAGCCGCTGGTATAGGTGCTATTGCTGATGTAGTCATCAACCACCGCAATACGGAGGGCTGGTATACATTCCCTGCTGAAACATACAAGGGAGTGACCTACCAGATGCAATCTACAGACATCTACAAGAATGATGATGGTGGAGAGACTGCTACACAAGCTGCCAAAAATGGTGTAAGCCTCAGCCAGAACAATGATGAAGGTACAGACTTCGGAGGTTGCCGTGACATCGACCACAAGAGCGAAAATGTGCAGAAGGTGATCAAAGCGTATCTGAAATATCTGAAGGATGATTTGGGTTACACCGGTTTCCGCTATGATATGGTGAAAGGTTTCGATGGTAGCCATGTTGCCGACTATAATGATGCCACAGGTGTAGAATACTCTGTAGGTGAATACTGGGATGGTAACGACAAAATAGAAAGTTGGATAAACAGAACTAACAAGAAGAGCGCAGCCTTCGACTTTCAGTTCCGTTATAACGTACGCGATGCCGTAAACGGAGCGGCTAACGGAAAGGTGACAACATCTTCAGACTGGTCAAAGCTCAACAGTAACGACAATCTTATGCACGATGCCAATTATCGTCGTTATGCAGTTACTTTCGTCGAGAATCATGATACCCAGTATCGCTCTGCCAAGGAACAGAACGACCCTCTGCGCAAAGATACCATAGCAGCCAATGCCTATATGCTCGCCATGCCAGGCACACCATGTATCTTCCAGCCACACTGGAATGCTTATAAGTCTGAGATAAAGGAGATGATTGCAGCCCGCAAATATGCAGGCATCACTAATATGAGCAATTATGCCAACAAGCAGAGCAAGAAAACTCTTTATGTGAACGAGGTTACCGGTACTAAGCACAAACTTCTTGTGGCTGTAGGTAATGATGCAGCAGGATATGCAGGAGAAACAGGCTATACGAAGATTCTTTCCGGTTATCACTATGCCTATTTCCTCTCTAATGATGCAGAGACCTCTTGGACAAGCATGCCTTCTGGCTCATACGAGGAAGGTTTCAAGACCACACTTACTGCAGTCAGCCAGACAGAGGGAGCCAAATTGGTTTATACCTTGGATGGTTCAAATCCTACTTCGAAGAGCACAACAGTAGAAAGTGGTAAGGAAATCAGCATCAATGGTACTTGTACCTTGAAGGTTGGATTGATTGTGAATGGTGAAGTTAGAAATATCGCCACTCATCAATATACGATTGAGAAGTTCAAGGCATATAAATTTATGGTTTATGTGAATGCCGATGCTGTGAAATGGAACCCATTATACTGCTATACATGGAAGAAAGCAGCATCTGTTGAGTGGCCTGGTGAAAAGATAACAGAAACAAAGACCATCGGTGGTAAGACATGGTACTACAAGGAAGTCAGCATTGATAATGCAACCGAGTTGGTGAATGTCATATTCAATAATGGCAAAGATAAGCCGCAGACTGTAGATATAACAGGTCTCACCAGTACGGCTTACTTCGAAATCGAAACATCCAAAGAAGGTAAGAACTATAAAGTGAAGGATGTTACTGCAGAATATAACAAATAAGTTCAAAGAATAGTTTCAGTTTTTAGTTTTAAGTTTTTAGGTTTATTAAGGTTTATGTTTTTAGGTTTAGTTTTGTGTGAACAAAATTACTAGTTAGTTGTTTTAGGTTAAGAATAAAGAGGTATATCCAAGATTCATCATCGGGATATACCTCTTTTCTTATTTTAATTATCTTTCTTATTCTAAATTATCTTTCGCGCTGGTCAGCCCCCCACATCAGTTTTTCTCTCAGGGTAGAGAAATAACGCTGGTTGCGCTGCTTCACAATCTTGATGCTATGAGGAGCCTTGCGGATGATGAGGCGGGTTTCCTCCGTCATTCGCTCACTACGACCATCGATGGCTACCAGATAGTTGTGGCTGCGACTCTCGATATCGAGCGTGATGACAGCCGTATCGTTGATGACAATAGGCCGGATGTTCAGACTGTGAGGAGCCACCGGAGTAAGACAGATGCTGCCACTCTGCGGAATGATGATAGGACCGCCATTAGATAGATTGTATGCCGTAGAACCTGTTGGCGTGGTAACAATCAGTCCATCAGCCTGATAGGTAACAAGAAATTCGCCATCTACCTGCGTACGGATGGAAATCATCGAAGCATCATCACGCTTCAGTACGGCGATATCGTTGAGGGCGAACGGATTGCCGGCAAGGATGCCACCTTCTGCCTCCACCTGAATCACCGCATGTTCCTCTATCAGACATTCACCAGCATAAAGACTGTCCAGCGCCGACTCGATCTCGCTTGGCAGCACATCGGCAAGGAAGCCCAATCTGCCCATATTCACACCGATGATAGGCGTACCCTTGGCTCCCACACGGCTCGCTGCCTTCAGGAAGGTACCATCACCACCCATAGAGATGACGTAATCCACATCAAAGTTGTAATCCTCGAACACCCCAGCCGCCTTCACATCGAGATGCTGGTCGCGGATAAGAAACTCGTAATAAGCATTCTCCACATAAACTTCAGCCTCCTTCTTTTCGAGATAAAGAAGGATTTTCTCTATCGAAGCCGACTTCTTAGCCTGGTATTCATTACCAAATATTGCGAATTTTAAATGTTGCTGTGCCATTTATTTTGTTATTTCAATAATTATTCTTACTTTTGCAAAGGTAATCATATTATTTGAATAACAAGACAAAAAACAAATAAATTATGGCTAAGGTATATGAATTTCTTGCCAATGGCTTCGAGGAAATCGAAGGATTGGCTCCGGTAGACATCCTCCGCAGAGGTGGTGTAGACATCAAGACTGTAAGTGTAACGGGTACTGAATGGGTAGAAACATCGCATGGTGTTACCATCAAGGCTGACCTGAAGTTTGAGGATATTGCCAGCTTTCAAGATGCTGACATGCTGATGATTCCGGGCGGAATGCCAGGCAGTACAAACCTCAACGAGCACGAAGGTGTGCGCCAGGCGCTCATCGCACAGCACAAGGCTGGCAAGCGAATCGGTGCCATCTGCGCAGCACCAATGGTTCTGGCAAGCACAGGCATCCTCGAAGGAAAGAAGGCTACCTGTTATCCTGGCTTCGAGCAGTATTTCGGCGAGAACACCGAATATACCGCCACCCTCTTCCAGGAAGACGGCAACGTGATTACAGGCGAAGGTCCTGCAGCAACCCTTCCATACGCCTATAAGATATTGAGTTATTTCGTAAGCAAGGAAACTGTAGCTGCCCTGCAGGATGGCATGATGTATGATCATCTCATGCAAAGCAAGTAAGCCCTATAAACTATAAATTATAAACTATTAATTAGTAACAAAGTGGATTACGTAATCATAGTAGCCGGAGGCAAGGGACTCCGCATGGGAAGTGAGATTCCCAAACAGTTCTTGCCGGTAGCGGGCAAGCCTATCCTGATGCACACCATAGAGCGTTTTCATGAATATGACCCTGCATTGAATATCATTCTGGTTCTGCCGGAGAGTCAGCAGGCATACTGGCACCAGCTCTGCGAGGAGCATCATTTCAGCATCAAGCACCAGATAGCCAATGGTGGCGACACCCGTTTCCAGTCATCCAAAAACGGACTGGCACTCATTCCTGATGATGAAGATGGCGTAGTGGGTATTCACGACGGCGTGCGCCCATTCGTATCTAAAGAAGTCATCGAGGAATGTTTCGAGACGGCGCGCGAAGAATATGCAGCCATCCCTGTATATGCCGTAACCGACACCCTACGCTATATCGACCAGCACGGAGGCGGAAAGAACGTGCTGCGCAGCGATTACCGCGTGGTGCAGACTCCCCAGACCTTCGACATCGGTCTGGCAAAGCAGGCTTTCAACCAGGAATACAAGGAACAGTTCACCGATGATGCTTCGGTGGTAGAAAGTCTTGGCTGTCAGGTTGCAATGGTTGAGGGTAACCGTGAGAACATCAAGATTACCACTCCATTCGACATCAAAGTAGCGGAAGCGTTGCTGGGGTAAGGCGAAACAACGAGGCATAAAAAACAAGCAGGGAATTCCTCACGGAGTCCCCTGCCTTTTTTATAACTATAATAAACCTATTTTAATTTACCATTAATCTAAAGTGCAAATCTCTATTTTGGGTCTACCAATAACATCTCTCAAACTCCTTCAGAAGAGTTTATACTGCTACGGCTGCACGTAACTTCAACATGCCACGATGTACCAGATTGCGTACACTATGATAGTTCATCTGCATGATGTCGCAGATGTCCTCATATTTGCGCTGCTCTATATAATATAAGGTGAACACCTGACGCTGGCGTGGTGTCAGCTCATCCATCAGGATCTGTACCTTACGAACATTATTGAGCGAACTTTCATCAAGGATATAAGAGTTTTCCACATCTTCTACAGTTGTAGAGGAGATACGGATATCCTCCACCGCAGTCTCCGTCATATAGTTCTTGCGGCGAAACTCATCCAGCAATCTGTTGCGGAGAGAAATGAGCAGGTAAGAGGTTACCTTTGTAACTTGTAAATCCTGGCTTTTAGAGATGAGTTTGATAAACACATCTTGTACACAATCTTTTACAAGTTCTTTGTCTGATGTAATACACAGACCATAATTGAGCAACATTTCCGCGTACATATCATATAAAGACATGAAAGCGTTCTGGTCGCCTTGGCGATAGGCAGCGAGCAACGTCTGTGCTGCTTCCTCTCTTTCTCTGATGTTATTGTAGTTTGTTTTCATCTTAGGTGTACTTTTGTTTGTTGATGGTGCAAAAGTAGCCTAAATGCGGCAAACTCTAAGGAAAAATCAGGTAAATGAATGGGAAAAATTGGTATTCAGTGTATTTTTCCTCCCATTTTAAGGGTACAAATGGCTTTTTATGCGATTTTTCAGTTCTTCTATATCTGTTTCAGACAACAAGTCAGAAATCTCGTCAAGATGAAGAAGAACATATTTTGCCTGCTCTATTTCGGCAGGAAGATACATTTTCTCAAACTTTCGAGAAGATGCCGGCCTCCCAGAGTTGGCATCCGGTTCTACGATAGGAGAACCGAGTACCGACTCCAGAAAGTCGGAATCCAATAAAAGATTTCTTACATATTCTGTTATCATCATTCTTTTCATCTTCTCTATTTTTATTACATCTTACATATTACTTCACATTCGGACAGGAGCCGCCGGCATCCATCACCGCCTTGCCATTCTCGGGTGCCGAAGCTCCACTGTAAATGACAACCTTCTCAGGATAAGCCTGACGATACTCGCTCACACTCTTGAAGACATCATCATAGGTAACCTTGCCCGGACGAAGACGACGCTGATACTGGCGAGGTGCCAGATTCTTACCTCCTTCAGGAGCATAAAGTCCCTTCTGGGTATAATACCACTGTTCAATATGAATGATGTCAACTACCTTTCTCAACTCCGGATCCTGGAGGATGGCATCTTGCACATCCTTGTTGCACGACAAAGCCACCCAGACATGCTTGCCCGTCTTAGCCTCCCATTCGGCAACGGTCTGCAACCAGAACTTCGTAAAATGATAAGGTCCCGTATATTCCTCGCCAATCGACTGAATCACGTTCGGCTCATCAGCAAAGGCATCCAGCATCTTCATGATATACTGCTTATGCAGCTGGCGCATCACCGGATTATCTATATTATAGAAGTATTCAGCCATCCATACACGCTTATCACCTGCAAAAGGAACAGGTTCAGGGAACACCGTACCATTGATATTGTTGACTGGGCGCCATGGACAATCTACCCAATGGGCACCTGCCTCCAGGATATTATGCTGGAAATAGTGCTGGTTGATAACCAGCAAACCATTTTTGGCTCCCTTTTCTGCCAATTCCTTAATACGGCTGATGTACCACGGATTCAACTTTGTAAGGTCATACTTACTCAGTCCGTCCCAAGCCGTGCCCTGTCCGCTTCTGGCAAAAGGCTGTTCATAGAACGGAGCCCAGACATCTCCATCACGGCGGCGCACACGTTCGTGGTCATCACGGCGGCGGTCATACCACAAGCCGTAGTTCTGGTTGAAGAGCACCACATGCTTATCACGAAGATGAGCCACCACACTATCCACACGGGTGGTAGTGCCCTGTCCCTCCATTCCCGGCACAAAACGGGTCACGGCATCGGCAATCTTAGGGAAAGCCGAGTAACGAACACGTCCGTTCCACCAAGGAGTATTCATTCTTGCACCCTTCAACAGCGTATCAGCCACCATGATCTTACCCTCCTTTATCGCGAAGACAGGCTTCCCGGCATGGGAAAGATCCGCCTTTTTCTTAGAACGTTCCTTGATCTTATCCACATCCATAGCCCTAACAGGAGAAACAGAAGCCATGAACCGGGCGCTGTCTGCTATCCACATCTGCATGGTGATGCGAGGTTTGCGAGCCTCCTCTACCATCTTCTGTGCCACATCATAGGTAGGATTGTTGCTCACATTGTTGCGTTCTCTCTCCAGCACACGACATTGGACTGAGACATCCCTACCCAGGCGTTTCTTCAGAAGAGATGCAAAGTGGCTCCATGGTTTGGCATGATTGTTACATTGCTGGAAATCGCCAGAACCGTTAAACTGCGCCCAACAGGCAAACACATGGTTGTTGCTGCCATCAGGAATGCTGTCGGCAAAGATTCCGGCAGCCGTACATTGGTAAGCGAGGCTGTTGGCTGTATTCCATCCGATGCCGTAACCTTCGAGACCGAGATTGCAGAACTTGATGTCATTGCCATCGATATTCACATTATCGAAGAGCAATCCTGTACACCAAGGTCCCACTGCACCACTATAACCCAGCGATTCATAACCATCACATTGTACGAAGGCATTAGGACCCGCTGCACAGAGACCAGCCACAAAATCGTGCATGCCCTGTTCAGAATAGCAACGCTGGAACAGACATTGTTCGCCCATACAGAGAAAGGTGCGACGACGGTAGCCACCGATTTCAGAGACAGGAGCCTGAGAAATGCAATCCTCTACCGTGATACGGGAAGCATCACGCTGGGTTACTACAGCCGAACCAGCCAGATGGCGGAAATTCACCATTCTCACCCAACCATCTTTCACCTTATTAATATATACACCCTCCCAGGCATGGTTTTCATCCTTCGGATTGGTAGTATCATATTCTGAATCTATCGTGAGATTTTCTACACCCACATTCTTTAAGCGCCAGTCATTACCAGCGATGCGCTGAACGAAGCTTTCCGCATCATCCTGACCGAGCGACATGGATAAAGGAGCATCCAACTGCAATCCTCCCTTTCCATCAGAAACCACACTACGGGTCCAGCGCACATCGATTTCTCCCGGATGCCAGCCCCAATAGCCCAGGTCCTTGCCTGCACCGAAGTCAGCACAGCCCATCTTCAGAATCCATTCCTTGGTAGAAGGTCGGACAATCAGGATCTCATCGCCCATCTTGCAGCCGGCAGGCAGTGTCACCTTCCGCTCTCCCAACTTCCAGGGAGCAGACAGTTTCATGGGTTCGCCCAGCGTCTGCATCTGCTTTTCGCTTTCCAGATACACCACCGCTCCACGGTCTACACCTTTTTTATATAGTACCGTCTGGTTGCGGTCAGTACCTCTGAGCACCACGCCCGAAGTCTGGATGCGAAGTGGCTGTGAGAGTTCGAATACGCCCTTGTCGAGCAAGACAGCCCCTCGTAGTCCCGTCTTCTTATCCACTTTTCTGGCAGAAACAAAGTCGATAGCTTTCTGGATGCGAGCGCTCTGGTCACCATCTTGCCATTTTACGAAGACCACAACATCCGCATCCGGAATTCCCTTTTCGCTCTGCTGGTAGCCCACGTAGCTAAAATCAAACGCGAAGGGTTGCGCAAAGATTTGCACAACCCCTACTAACGTAAATATCCATATAGAAAATAATCTTTTCATACCTCTTGTTTCATCAGAGTTTTTATAACCTTACGGAAACTGTTTATTTTTTCTTTGCCGCTTCAATACGTTTATACCAACCCTCGCGCTCTGCCTTCAGGTCGTAGCCCCGTTTGGTGAGCCAGTTATTGATGCGTCCCTTGTATTTTCCGAACCAGCCATGTTTAGCCTTGGAATTTTCGGCATCAATGGCAAACTCGCGAGCTTCTTTCAACCAATTGAGAATTTGGAGTTTCTCGTTTTCTTTCAGAGAAGGAATCATCTCCAGATGAGCCTGATAGGTTTTCGGAACGACACCGAAGGTCATACCATCCTTCACCTGCTCTACCTGCTTCTCTGAGAGATAGTTTTCCAGATTGGCAGCAAATTCGAAGTGGTGCTTATAGAGTTCCGCATCACGCCCAACCTTATTCTTGCCGAACTTCTCATAGATATCGTTCAGCAGGAAATAACGGTTACAGATGATGTGGAGCACATTCTGCTTGCTGCTTTTATCAGTCAGTTGCAGCGCATCCACGATTTTCTGCGAACGGGCGATGATGTTGTTCACATACTTGGCATCACGCCCCACGCTGTCGAGCTGTACCTGTGCTCCTGCTCCCAAAGGAAGCAAGAGCAGACAGGCTGCGCCTAACAACTTATTTCTCAAAAGTTTTTTCATATTCTTGTCATGCATTAAGAAATGAGTCCGGAGAAACAACTCCGGGCATTCATTCCTGTTTTACAGGAGTTTTCCCTTCTCAGCCAAGGTATCGTGGTTGTTCTTCATGTCAGTCCAATCCACCTTTTCCTTGGTGCTGATACCATTGATATACTTCTCGATATTGGTATATCCGTCACCCGTGCAATCCTTGTTGGCATCGCTAGGGTCGTTAGGATTCAGGCCGTTGGCAATCTCCCACTCATCAGGCATACCGTCGCCATCTGTATCTACATAAGGCTTCACCTTCTTATATTTAGGGGAATCCACCAACCTGGCAGATGTCTGTGATGATACCCAACTTATAGGATTCCTTGTCCAGACGGCGGTACTTAAAACTGCCATCTTCAGCCTTCGACTTGTCAGCCAATCCCCAGAAGTCGCCGTATGGATTCTTCTTAGGCAGTTTCTTTACATAGTAAGCCTGACCGGTACGAACCTCTTCTACGATGCGCTGGTCCACGATATCGCGGGAAGGAATGGTTGCACCCACATTCTCAAGCACCTTATCAAAAGTCTGGTCCTTAGGAATAATGGTCATGTGTGGCATGGCGAATGGTTCGTTAGAACGCATCAGAGCCTTTACATCTGCAGGTATTCCATTTGGAAGATCCTTGTCAGCAATCTGAATACCGCCGTTCCAGTTGTCCTTGGTTACAGCCTCGTTGCCTTCTACGATATTTCCTTCAGCATAAATACGACCATACTGAGCCCAAGGGAAGAGTTTGTTGCTTCGGCTTTCGCTCTTCACGATACGGTAGCTGATGGCACCCTTCGGAGTAAGAGGTCCTGGTTTATAATAGTTGTTGATGAAGTTGCTCATGGTTGAGAACTCACCACCATCTGCTGTACGATGTACCCAGTTGTAAACGATGTTGTTCACGAAGTTAAACACACCACCCCATCCGATAGATGGATTACGACCTGTATTATCCGCCCAGAGGTTACGCATGAAGGTAGAATTCTCTCCACCGATTGTACTGCCAAAGGCATGGTTCCATGTATCGAGTGCCTTGGCAGAGATGGTATTCTGGATGGTTACATTCACCGTAGGCACCTTGCGCTTTGGCTTGCCATCGTGCAAATCGAACATATGGCGGTAGAAAGAGATATTCTCATCCAGACCAAACTCGCAAGAGCAGTGGTCAATCATGATGTTACCTACCGGATTACCACCGAAAGAATCCTCACGATACCATACATGGGTATTACCACGGCGGAAACGCATGTGGCGAACGATAACATCATGGGTATCAACCTGGAAAGATTCACCCGAAATCATTACGCCCTCACCTGGAGCTGTCTGTCCGGCGATGGTGATATAAGGAGCACGGACGATGATGGGAGTTTTCAATACAATATTTCCCGATACGTTGAAGACGATGATGCGGGCACCACCCTGTTCGCAAGCCCAACGGAAAGAACCAGGACCAGCATCATTGAGATTGGTCACAGTCAGCACCTTGCCGCCACGGCCACCGAAGGTAAACATACCGCCACCCTCAGCACCTGGGAATGCAGGAATCTTAGCCTGGCGCAAATCGTATGGACGGGAAGCCCATGGCACATAAGGACGTCCTGCCATTGCCTCTTGTTTTACAATAGGGAAAGCCACAGCCCAAGCAGAATCAGAATGGGCAGTCCATGCAGCTTGCATAGAATCAATCTTCGCCTGAGCCTCCTTTGTAATAGTAGGATACTGAGCGAAAGTTGCTGCTGGCAAGATAGTCAATGCCATCGCAGCGAAAATCTTCTTACTTCTTTGCATTGTTTTAATATTGTTTGTTCATTATATCTTAAAGACGCCTTTCCCTTTCTTTTGTCCTCAATGAACATGCGCATTTTTTCGGGAACAGGTGGCGACATTTTCATCCGCAGGAACGTCTTACACCTATAATATATAAACGAAAGTTACTTATCTATTATTTTATTGAAACATAAAACAAAAAACATAAAGTTGAAAAATGAAGAACAGAAGATGTTTTCCTTTAGTTGCCGCTTCGCTGATGGCGCTTTCAAGCCAGGCGCAGCAGGTTGACTTCAACATAGCCAGCAGAAAGGCTGCTGAAGTTACTGCCCTCAATTTCACTCCTGTTGGTGTGAAGCAGGGCAATACATACCAGTTTGCTCTGGGTGGACTGGAGATTACGCTCGACGCACCCGTAAAAGACCAGATTATCAAATCCAACTGGTTTAAGCAGGGCATACAGTTGGGCGACCGACTCACCAGCGATGGTATCGTAGTATATCCGTCAAAAGGCAATAATGCCCAGCTCCGCATCACCATCCGAGGTCTGAAACCAGGTCATCACTCTCTCCTTGCCTATCACAACATCGTAGACGGACTTACCGGCAATATTCCTTCTATCCAGGTTTCCAGAGAGAAGGAACAGATAATCACCGTGAAGAAGGGCAAGAAACGTATCCAGCAGAAGAGCATGATGCAGGAGATTCTTGCACAGGATATTAAGCAGACCGTAAGAGAGATGAAGGCATCGCAGAGCGGCCAGTCGTACATTGAATTTGATGTAACCGACGACCAGCCTGTAGTTATCCACTATCAGCTGCAAGGTGTGGATAACGCAAACAACACGCTCACCATCAATGGCTTGGTATTCGACAAAGCCAACCCGAAAGCCACCGCTCTCAACCCTTACCCTGCCGATGATGATCTTCATGTCAACGCAGAAGGAGGCAAGGTTGTTCTTCGCTGGCAAACCGGCGAAGGTGCCAAGCAACACCTTATTTATATAGGACAGCGCGCCGACCAGTTGAAGAAGGTTGCCACCACAGAAGAAGCCGCTTTCGAAGTCACCGGTCTCAGCAGCGCCAACGATTATTACTGGCGTGTAGACGAGGTAGATGCCAACGGCAAGGTTTCAGAGGGCGAAGTATGGAACTTCCGTCCACGCCGTCTCGCCTTCCCAGGTGCCGAGGGATATGGAAGATTTGCCATCGGCGGTCGTGGCGGTTCGGTTTATCATGTTACCTCTTTAGAAGATAACCCTGAGAATCCGCAGCCAGGCTCTCTCCGATACGGAATCACAAAGGTTAAGGGACCTCGTACCATCGTCTTCGATGTTGCCGGCATCATCGACCTGAAAGACCGTCTGGTTTGTTCCGATCCATTCATCACGGTAGCCGGACAGACTGCACCTGGCAAGGGAATCCTTCTCCGTGAGCATCCTTTCGGTTTCGGCTCAGAAGGCATCTTCCGCTTCATCCGTCTCCGACTGGGAAAATATCTCGATAAAAACGGCAAGACCATTACCCTCGACGGACTGGGTGCTGCAGGCTGCGACAATACCATCATCGACCACTGTTCGGTAGGCTGGACCATCGACGAGGCTTTCTCCAGCCGCAACGGCAAGAACATCTCTTTCCAGCACAACCTCATCTCCGAAGCACTCAACCAGGCTGGTCATCAGAATTATGTCAACGCCAAGCATGGTTATGCTGCAACCATCGGTGGTAATGTAGGCTCGTTCCACCACAACCTGCTTGCCAACAACGAAGGAAGAAACTGGAGTATGGGTGGCGGACTGGACGGAGCCGGATATTATGCCGGAAAGCTCGATCTCTTTAACAATGTAGTATACAACTGGGGCAACCGTGCCTGCGACGGAGGAGCCCACGAAGTAAACTTTGTTGGCAACTATTACAAGATGGGACCTGCCACCAGCATGAAATATATCCTCAATGCCCAGTTGGAAGGTACCGGCCAGGGAAGTCAGGCTTACTACATGCACGATAATATCCGCCAGAACTATGTGGGCGATATGAAACAGAATGCAGGAGCTGTGGCAGGAAAGCATGGAGAACTGGTCAGCGACAAGGAAGGCGAAACCTACAAATATACCACTTCTCACGGACAGGTAGTTAACTGGAAGGTATTTACCGACAAACCATTCTTCCCATCCTATGCCAAGGTAGAAAGTGCCCGCGCTGCCTTCAAGAACGTATTGAGCGATGTGGGAGCCAACCAGCCTTGCATCGACCAGCACGACCAGCGCATGGTAGAAGAAACCTTGAACGGAACCTATAAATATGTTGGTTCCAAGACCGGCAAGAAGGGACTGATAGATGATAACCTGGATGCCGGCAACGATGCCTGGAAGGAGTTTGAAGCACTCACCGACCATCGCCCTGCCAATTGGGATACCGACCAGGATGGAATGCCAGACTGGTGGGAGAAGCTGGCTGGTACCAACCCGTCAGCTGCCGACAACAACGAGCTGACCGATGGCGAATATACCCAGTTGGAGCGCTATCTCAACTGGCTTGCAGAACCACATTTCATCACCTCAGCAGGCAATAAGCTGACCATCGACCTGAAGCAGTATTTCGCAGGTTACAACCAGCAGCCAGTCTTCACCCTGGAGAGCAGCATCCAGCCACAGGAAGGCAAGATGAAACTCAATAAGAAGGGAATCCTCACCATCAGCCTCAACAAGAAGGCTGCCGACTGCCTCATCGACATCAAGGTGAAGGCAACCGACAAAGACCAGGTGGCATCCCTGCAACGTACTTTCCACATCGCTATTACCCAATAGCGATGTGGAAACACAAAAGATGATACACCAAACAATATCTAATCCCGAAGAATCAATAAAAATGAAATAAAACAACTTTCAAACTTAAGGTAAAACATGAAAAGACAAGTATTATTCTCGATGGCTTTAGTCTCAGCACTGACAGCATCGGCACAGAGAATCGACTTCAATCTGACAGGTCGTTCAGAAGCACAGGTCAATGAACCCGAGTACACAGCATGGGCCGTAAACACCTGCGAAACAGAATCGAAGGAAGTAGAAGATGCTGACGGAAATCCCATCACCATCACGCTGGCTAATGATGATTCTTATGCAGGCAGAAGACTGAAATCATGCTGGTTCAAGAACGGACTCAGCAGTTCCAAGCTCATCGCCGACGGTTTTGCCATCTATGGTTACGAAGACGGTAACACCCCACAGATAACCGAAGGTGCCGTCCGCCTCAACATCACCCTCAAAGGACTGAGCGCCGGCAAGCACTCTCTGATGGCTTACCATAACAACAACGATGGTTTCAATGCACCGAAGCTCGATGTATACGTCAACGGCACCAGGCAGCAGGAAGGCATCGCACAGACCAACAGAGCCCTGACTCCATCAGCCTGCGGCATGTCGTACGTAACTTTTGTTGCTGAAGAGGGAAAGGATGTCGTCATCTCTTACGTTACCACACCGAGAGCCAGCGATGACAAGAGCGGCAATTATACCACCTCGCTCACCATCAACGCCCTTATCTTCGACCGTCCGAATCCACAGACGGCAGCCACAGATCCTTATCCGGAGAACAGAGATTATCATGCCGATGCCGATAACGGATTGCTCACCATCTCCTGGACTTCAGCCGAAAAAGCCGTCAAGCACCATGTTCTGATGGGTACAGATGCCAACAGTCTTACAGAAGTAGCCGCAACTACCGAGACAAAATATACGCTCAACCAGACATCCAACCTCAACACCTATTACTGGCGAATCGACGAGGAAGATGCTGCCGGCATGGTATACGAAGGTGATGTATGGACCTTCCGTCCACGTCATCTAGCCTTCCCTGATGCAGAAGGATATGGTAAGTATGCTACGGGCGGCAGAGGCGGAAGCGTTTATCACGTAACCACACTCGAAGATAATGGCGATGATGAGAATCCGATAGAGGGTTCCTTCCGTTACGGTATCAAGAAAGCTACCGGACCGCGCACCATCGTCTTTGATGTGGCGGGCGTCATCGACCTGAAAAAAACGACTCACCTGCAGCGACGAATATGTTACCATCGCCGGACAGACGGCTCCAGGTAACGGTATCATGCTCCGCGGCTGTCCTTTCGGTATGGCAAGCGAAGGCATCACCCGTTTCCTCCGCATGCGTCTGGGACATAAGGAGACCAACGGCGGTACTATCAGCGATGAAGATAAGGTGAACGGACTCGACGGTATGGGAATGGCAGGCAACGACAATGCCATCATGGATCATTGCTCTATCTCCTGGACCATCGATGAGGCATTCTCAAGCCGCAACGCCAAGAGTCTTACCCTTCAGCGCACCCTGATTTCCGAAGCGCTCAATGTGGCAGGTCATCCTAACTATAGTGCGGGTACAGCCCACGGATATGCAGCAACCATCGGCGGCGGCGAAATGTCGGCAACACTCAAGGTAGGTTCTTATCACCACAACCTGCTGGCTCATTGCGAAGGAAGAAACTGGAGTTTGAGCGGCGGACTGGATGGTGTAGGAGCTTACGATGGTCATCACGATGTATTTAATAATGTGATTTACAACTGGGGTGGCCGTGCTACGGATGGTGGCAGCCACGAGGTGAACTTCGTGAACAACTATTATAAGATGGGACCAGCTACCACCCAGAAGAAACTGTTCCGCCTTCAGCTTGAAGGCACCGGAAGCGGTACACAGAGTGCATACGTTCATGGCAATATCCGTCAGGCTGCAGGCAATGGAGCCCTGACAGAAGATAAACTCAAAGATACCTATGTTTACGAAACATCAAATGGTCAGGTCGTAAACTGGGAGCCATTCGTTTCGAAACCATTCTTCGAGTCTTTGGCAGCTATCGAGAGTGCCAAGGCAGCCTATAAGAATGTGCTCTGCGATGTGGGAGCCAACCAGCCTTTTCTGGATAATCACGATACCAGAATGGTGAACGAGACGTTAGCCGGAACTACCACGACAGTAGGCAGTCAGAGTGGCAAGAAGGGACTTATCGACAGCGAGGAAGATAAGGGATGCGAAGGTTTCAAGGGCTTGAATATCACAGAAGTAAAGCGAGATACCAACTGGGACACCGACCAGGACGGAATGCCAGACTGGTGGGAGGAAGTAAAAGGCGTAAGTGACGGAAATGCCGATGAAAACGCAGATGGCTACACCAATCTCGAAGAATATCTCAACTGGCTTGCCGAACCTCACTTCACCCTCAAGCAGGGCGAAAGCGTAACCATCGACATGAAGAAATACTTTGCCGGCTACACCAACAATCCTCAGTTTGAATGCGAGGCTAAGGGTGATGCGATGAGCAAGATGAGTCATGATATGGGTGCCAACGAGGGTGAATATATCTTCACCGCCAACGAAGATTGTGGAAAGACACTCGTAGATTATACTGTCAAGGTAAGCGATGATGACAACATCAGCACCTATACCCGCACCTTCCATTTCTATCTGACAGATGGTTCTGCAACAGGCATTCAAAACATTCAGACCTCAACCGCAGCCGATAGCTACGAGGTATACAATGCTGCAGGTATCAAGGTGAGAAAAGGCAAGAATCTCGATTCTCTCCCATCAGGTGTTTATATCATCAAGGCGTTGAAGGATGGCAAGGTAATCAGTTCGAAGAAAACTTGCATACAATAAGGCAATCTGCACCTTAGAAAGTGCATTTTTCATATAACTCAGCATCCTGAGAGATGCAAAAAAAGGGGAGCGCAACCATTAGTGATGCGCTCCCTTTTATATCGTTTCTTTTATCTTAAAATTCTAACCGAATAACGTCAGATTACTTCTGAACGAACTTCTTGCCATTCTCAATAACGAGACCCTTGTAAGAAGCATTCACCTGCTGGCCAGCCATATTGTAGCGAACAGACTTCTTGGCAGAAGTTGAGGACAAGCCCGCTAGGCGTTCCGGCGGATTTGCAATCCGCCTCAAGCGAAAATGCAAATATAGTTTGGAGATATGAAAAGCCTACGGCTGGGGATTACAAATCCCAATAAAGAGGTCGAGCCTTTTTTGTCTGCGGATTGCAAATCCGCAGGAACGCCTAGCGGACTCGCGTTACTCATTACGCCTAACGGACTTGCGAGCCTGTATTATGGACTTATGGCACACCCTCTCTTCTTGTTGCTGGAAAAGATAGGATATGTTGCTGGAAAAGATAGGATATGTTGGTGAGATAGTTAGTATCTACGGTCGCACAACAGCTGTTGTGCGCTTGCATAACAGCTGATATGCGCATGCACAACAGGTGATGTGCATGCGGTGGTCAACTGTTATGCGCCAACTATTATCCAGACTTAGACACACCCTCCTACAGAAAATATCAGAGACAGAAAACGGGGTGCATTCTCTATCAAGAGAACACACCCCGCAACCTTAATATATTATGTTATGACTATATCGTCATTTCTCTCTTGCCATTACTCAGCCAATGGGTCGAAGGTACCGTTGGCACCACCTTTGTTGTAATCACCCCAACCGATGGTCTGACGCAAAGCCTTGTTGGCATTAGATGTACCAGAAGTGAAGCCTAAGAAGTAATACTTAGGACGGAAGTTTATGTAGAGGAGATTCTTGTTAGAATCGTAACCATCACCCTTCTGTACCTTCATCTTCAAGTTGTCCTTATACCATGTAGCCAAGTTCTCGAGCTGAGTATTCAAATCTTCCTTGCGGAGATCAACACCATCTGGGCGCACAGTACCTTTCTTTAACAATGGGTCAGAATCAAAGGTTGTACCTCCTACGCCATACTTATCTGCAACACGATACTGGATATTCTCACGACGCTGACCGTTCAAAGCCTTGAAACCAAGCCATGTGCAAGTATTGCCACCCCAACCAGTCAAAGTCCATGTAGAAGGAGCACCCTCTACCTTGCCAGTACCACCATCGAAGAGCATCCAACGGCGGAGGTCATCGAAACGCTTACCCTCGTAAGCAAACTCGATCTGACGCTCATAGAGAATCTGAGAGATACAGGTAGCCTGATCTGTATAAGCTGCAGGTGTGATACCATCATCCTCAGAATTAGCAGCTGAATAACCAGCACGCTCACGAATCTGCTTAACATATCCTACAGCCTCATCGAGATGACCTGCACCAGCAGCAACCTCAGCAAGGTTCAGGAGAACCTCAGCATAACGGAGTTCAATCAATGGTGCAGCAGAATAGAATGGAGCAGCACCCTTAGTATCAAGAGCTACGTACTTATAAAGAGGAGTAGAATTGACATCCAAATCATCACTCTTCTTGCGTACATATACACCCTGACGGCTCTTCAACAGGTTGTCTGCACCATAAGAATCACCACTCTCAGGGTTGCCGGCATCATTCATGCTGGTATACCATACATAGTTCCAAAGTACATAGTTGGCACCATCAGAAGGGTTGTTGGCATCACGCTCTGACGCATTACCATCGTAAGCCCAACGGAAGCCAGGGAAAGCGAAGGTACGATAGAAACGCTTGTCACGATTCAGGAATGGAGTCTCGCTATCCAAAGTCTTCTCAGAACGAGCCAACTTGGTATAAGTATCGCAACTCTCAGGAAGTTTACCATCTGACATTGGGAACATATTAATCAGCATCAGAGAAGCATTCTTACCGCCACCACCTGTATTAGCTGGACGAATCTGACGCTCCCAGTTGTTGTTCTTCTGATTATCGAGACCATCACCTATTACATTATTGTATAAGGTAACGAACACAGCCTCTGGATTATTACCGCCATCGGTAAACATCTTGGCAAAGGTAGAACCATTCTTATTGTCATTATCTGTATACAAGTGATAACCACACTTGTTGATACGCTCCAAATCAGCCTTCATGGTTTCATAAGCAGTCTTCCAACGGTTTTCATCGTTAGTACGGTTGAAGAGAGGGCTACACCACAAAAGCATCAAACGACCCTTCAATGCTAAGGCTGTACCAGTAGTTACACGACCTTTCTGCGACCATCCAGAACCATTCTCTGTCTTGGCTGCCAACATATCAGCAGCCTTGTTCAAATCATCGAGAATAAACTCGTAAGTCTCCTTAGACGTAGCACGAGGAGTAACAGAACTTTCTACAGGATCCTGTGTTTCCTTAACCAGAGGCACACCGCCATACCACTTGAACAAGTTGTAATAGCACCATGCACGGAAGAAATATACCTGACCGAGCAATTCATTCTTCTGTTCCTCAGAAAGAGTGCTGCCGCTGATACCCTGGATAACATCATTGACATTACGGATTCTACCATATACAGATGCCTGGATATTGGCCTGGTCGCCCATGAAGAAATCAGGAACCGAATTTGTGGTACTGGTAGAGCTCAGCTCAACCTGTGGGTCTACAAAAGAGCTGAGACCACTGTATTCCTCAGTAGACTTACCAGCCTCATCCGCATTACCCATAGAAGGATACTTCCAGGTCAAATCGTTGGTTGTTGGCAAACACCAACTGTAGATATCGTTTACACGACCATCACATCCTTCATAATAGTTGTAGATGTCTTTATTTACATTGTCATAGTTCTTCTTTTCCTCCAAGAAGCTGTCACTACAAGAGCTGAAAGCCAAGGCTGAAACCAAACCAAGACTGAATAATTTTATTGTCGTTTTCATTGTTCTTTTCTTTTTAAGAATTATATAAGTATCTCATTAGAATGAGAGATTCACACCCACTGTCCACTTACGGAGGTTAGGATAGCTTCCGTATGATCCCGACATAGGATTCATGAAGTTGTCTGGATATGGATTGTAGAAGTTGATGAGGTTCTGACCGGTAATATTGATACGGCAACTGTTGATGCCGATACTGCCCAACCAGCTCTTTGGCAAAGTATAAGCCAAGGTCAAGCGGTTCAGAGCCACACGTGCTGTACTTACTCTCCAGAAGCTGGATGCTACAGCATTCACATCTGTATACTTCAGGTTAGGATAGTAAGCCTCACGGTTCTCCTTAACTACGAGATTTCCTGCTCCATCATATACATCCTGATAAGCAAACATATTGTCTGGATTCCAGAATGAAGGCATGTTGCAATACTCCAGATTACCTGTTGACTTCAATGCTGCACCAGGAAGTGTGGTATAACCACCCCAGCTTGCACCAATCTGAGCTGTCAGAGAAAGTCCCTTCCAGTCTGCACCCAAATTCATGGTCAAACCATAGAGATTGCTGCTGCGATGACCCAACTCTACCTGGTCGTTGTCTACATCTACGATACCATCAGGTCCGGCATAAGTACCGGTCTCAGAATCGTAAGCACCACGAACATCCTTATACATCAACATACCAGGGCGAACCTGGTCTTTGGTCATACCCATATAAGTAGAGATGTTGTACTTCGTGAAGTATTCCTCAATATCCTGGAAGCTACGGAACATACCGATGCACTGCATACCCCACAGACCTACGTCTGTACGGTGACCAGGAGTAATCTGACGGTAGAGATAGTCTGTAACCCAGTCCATATTCAATACCTTGTTATCAGACCAACCAGTGTTGACACCGATACGATACTTGAAGTCCTTACCAATCTTATCCTTCCATGTAACAGAGAGCTCACCACCCCATGAATCCATCTCACCGATGTTGGATGCAGCACTCTGTGTACCTACGGTAGAAGGAACAGTCTGCTTGATATTCATCAGCATCTCGCGGTTCTTCTCATAATAGTAATCGAAGGTTACAGCCAGACGGTTGTTGAGGAACTGGGCATCAATACCCACGTTGGTCTTGTAGTCTTTATCCCAATGAACATCTGTATTTACAGCAGAATTGTTCTTGTTGATAGTGATACGGTTGCCAGAATCCTTACCAGTCTCGAATACTGTACCACGGTTAGCATCCTGTGCATAAACCTGCATCCATTGCCATGCCGCTGTATTGTCTCGACCGGTCATACCCCAGGAAGCACGGAGCTTCAGGAAGTCAACTCCCTTCACCTTGTTGCGGAACCAGCTCTCCTCAGAGATTACCCAACCTGCAGAGAATGCAGGGAATGTTCCCCAGTAGTTCTTTGGAGCAAACTTGGTTGATGCATCAGAACGAACCAGAGCCTCGAAGAGATACTTGTTGGCGTATGCATAGTTGATACGGCCGATATATGAAAGGGTACCGCTCTCACTACGGGTAAACATAGTAGTCATCTCACCTGTTGCAGAGTTATACTGACCGGTAGTGAAAGGATATGGGGTCAAACGCTTTCCCTGCAAGTACTCACTCTCTGCCTCAGACTTTTCAATAGAGAACAGACCACCCAGATGATGCTGACCGAAATCGCGCTGATACTGGGCTGTGAAGTTCATCTGATAATTATCAGTACGAACCATGGTACGAGCCAGATAGTCACCATTATTGGTTGTCACACCATTGAAGTTAGACGCTGCCAGGTAATCGAAATCTGCATTATCGCCGCTGGTAGGAGTATAAAGGTGGTTACCGCTACCATAACGAGTCAACATCTGATAGAGGGTGAAGTTTGAACCATACTCATTACCCTTATCGGTATTAATACTCTTGGAATAAGAGAAGCGCAACTTCAATCCCTTCAGAATCTTGCTCCAACCGAAATCATAATCAAGGCTTCCGCTGATATTCAGGTTAGAATTCATGTTCTTGCGGTAGTCGCCATTGTTCTGCAAAGTAGCAAAGTTATACTGCTGGTTCTGGTTCTTCTGTGTATTGCTAGGACCATAAGCCAGGAGATCATAACCATTTACTGATTCAGGCATGTAAGTAGGACGGGTCAGAAGGAGGTTGTAGTCCTTCTCATCGCCAGATCCACCCACCTTTACCAATGGCTTTTCCTTTGTAGCATAGTCACCGCTAACAGTCAGATTAGCGCCCAACCACTTGCTTACTTTTACATCCACACCGGCACGATAGTTCCAACGGTTATAGTTGAGTTTACCGAGGTTACCATCCTGATCGAAGTAAGATATACCTGCAAAATAGTTCACCTTATCGGTAGCACCACTTACGTTTACGCTGTGCTTCTGGGTCATACCAGTTTCCCAATACTTATCGAGCAAGTCGTAATTCAGTCCCTTCATAGCCTCCAACTCATCAGCCTGAAAAAGGGCAGTAGTCTTATTGAGGGAAGTATTGGTTGGGTCAGCTGCTGTTACAGCATTGTACAAACGACCATACTGGTAAGCATTCAGCATCTTTGGGCGAGAAACCTCATCGGTGAAACCGAAAGAACCGCTATAAGAAATGCGAGGTGCACCCATCTTACCCTTCTTGGTAGTTACGAGGATAACACCATTGGCAGCACGGGCACCATAAACGGCAGCAGAAGCATCCTTCAATACAGAGATACTCTCTACCTCAGAGGCATCCAGGTTATTGAAAGCCTCAGCACCGAGGTTCTGGTAACTGTTACCAACCTTTACATCGTTAGGATAGATATAACCATCGATAACGAAGAGAGGCTGCTGGGCTGTAGAACCAACTTCGCCCAATGAGTTGGTATCACGGATCATGATACGGGCATTCTCACCAGGACGGCTCTCACCACCACTTACGCTCAAACCGTTAACCAGACCGCCCAAAGAAGAAGCCAAGCCACCATTAGCAAGGTCCTGGATTTCATCTGTTGGGATGTTGGCTACAGAACCGGTCAGGTGAGCCTTCTTCTGGGTACCGTAACCTACGACTACCACCTCCTGAAGAGTCTTGTCGTCAGCAACCAGCTTGATAGTACCACCATTGGTAGTAGCATCCCTAAAACCGATATAAGAAACGGTAACCTTGCCACCCTTAGGAACAGACAACTTATAGTTACCATCCATATCGGTAATCACAGCAGTCTTGGTACCGGCAACCTTTACGGTAGCACCGATAACAGGTTCACCGAGGTCATCGAGTACAGTACCCTGCACTACTTTATTTTGAGCCATTGCAGGCACAGCACAGGTAAGTGCCATACCAAAGGCCAATGTCTTTATATATTTACGTTTCATCTTGTTTCGAGATTAGATAGTTTAAATTATTCTGCAGCTTTCCAGCGTGGATCACCGATTGTACTTGATATTGCACCGGTAGCCTTGAAATTAAGACCAAAGTTAGACAGGGTGAAGTCGAGCTCCTTCTTGATCTCATCCTCCTCAAACCCAGCATTCTCTTCAGTAGCCAGCTTACCCTTATCGGTTCCATCAACAGAGTTGGCGATACCCCAGACTGTATTCAAATTCTGATGATATTCCAATTTACAGTTGCCCTGAATGAACTTCTGCAAACGGAAGCAGTCGTAGAAGATATTGTTATCATAAGTAATCACATATTCCTTACGATTAGGAGTATTGTTACCGAACTCCTTCTTGTCATATACACGGATAAAGGTATTATCCATCATGGTGCAAGAACCACCTGCTGTAGGGAAGACACGGTCCAAATCCTTATTGTTGAAACGGAACATACGGTTCTTACCATTGCCTTCAACAGTATTGTAGATAGTAGAGTTCTTGATGGTAATGCTCTTGATACCACCATACCAGAACTGACCGCCACTAGGAGCCTTGAAGCCATTAGAAAAGCCGCAGATGATAGCACCATTAGAGTTCTTCTGTCCGTCATTACGCATCTGAACCACGCTGTTCATCACACGTACATCAGCAATACCCCAAGAGCACTGGCCTACAGAGAAGAGTCCGTCGATGACATTCTTGAAGGCACAATCCTGAATGATGATTGGGTCTTGCAGGATATATACATCGGCAGGCTTACCACCATTCTTGCCAGCGCCAACACCCTGAGACTCTGCAGAGCAAGATGCTGGTGGTTCTGGAGACATCTCGATGATACCACCCTTATGAGTTGTGGCAGAGCAGTCGAAATTGATGAACTTCACCTTCAGCTGAGCAGAAGTATAGATGGCAGCACCTTCACCCATAGTAACCAAAGCATGGCTCATCTTGTTACCACGAAGGGTCATCTTGTTGCCCTTGAAATCAATTGAGTTATTGCAGGTATAAGTACCACCTGCTTCCAACTCGAAAGCCTGCTCCTTATCTGATTCCTGCAAGTTGGCAGCAATAAAATCAGAGATGTCAGAACCTGTAGGAATGGTCGTCGCTGGAACCAAAGTACTGTAAGACTTAACTGTTGGCTTATCAGCCTCAGTATTGTTCTTTGCCTTGTTTCCCAAGGTACGTACCTCAATCTTATAATTGGTATCTTCAGCTATCTTGAATTGGAAAGAAGTACCATCAATGGTATCACTCGCCACCTCCTCAGGATTGTCTGGATCATCCACATTATAAGCCTTACACTCGTAACCGCCAGCGCCATAGACTACCTTCCATGATACTTGCAACTTATCTGAACCATCAGAAGCAGCAACTGTCTTTGTCGAGAGTTCAGGTGACTCAAGTTTCACTCCAGACACGCCGTCGTCAAACTTCTCTTTGTCATCAAAACCATCAACGGCACACGAACCCAAGAACATCGCTCCTACGGCAGCAAGTGCCAGAGAGAAGAGTCCTTTCCGCGCAATGAAATGATTTTTTCTTCATAATTGTCTTTTTTAGGTTAACTATATTTTTATTTATTTCTTTTCTAACACGATTTACACTTTCCTAATTATAAAAAAGTAGTTTGCCAGTTATTCCCCGAAACTGTTACCGCTCTTGAAATACCTGTTTTAAGTAAGCGATGTTTCTACCGAAATTATATTTCACGTCTCTTACCCTCTTTACATCACGGCTCCGCTCTACCACCAGCCAGCCGCTCCATTTCATCTTGTCAAGCGTCTTCCTGATTTTCGGAAGATTAATCTCCGGGTCTTCCTGAAGATTTACGCTATCTGTATTGGAAACATGTATCTGGACGATACGCTGGGCGCCCAACTTCCGGAGTTCCTTGCAGATATCACGATGATGATCGGCTGCATCCTGGAAATTGTAGTAGACCTTAATCTGACTGCTGCCTACTTTCTTCAGCAGTTTCTTATCAAACTTAGCTCCCATTCCGGTTCTGATACCGATGGTGATACCCTCGTGCTTTGCCATCTCACCGGCTGTGCGAAGGCGAGAAACCATCTGCTGGTATGCTGCACAGCCTTCCTGCTGCCAGTCTTTTCCGCTACCTCCGAGTGGAAGGAAAGCCACCTTGCTGCCAAAGAGTTTCATCGTCTGGAAACAATCTTTCAAAAGGTCTTGATAATTATCACGAGTCAGGAAACTCTGAGCGAAGAAGCCACTCATCGCCATAGAAGGAACAGCTACGCCATACTGACGGGCTGCAGCCTGAAACTTTTCTGCCTGTTGTGGTTCTCTAAGCTGATTATCAAATAACACGCGTTTACCCAATCCGCCCATGTCAACCTCAACGCCATCTGCTCCTAATTCATGAGCCAGTTTAAACTCGCCCAGCTTCTGACGTTTCAGCATCATCCAGTCGCAAGCAGCTATCCTGTACCTAGGAGTTGCCGCCTGTGAGCATATTGGTAAAGTGTTCAACAACGTAAATAACAGAACCAATATAAACCTACTATGATAAGACAGTTGTTTCATTAGCCTTTTAGGTAAAAATGATTAGTCAACATTTAATTTGTTTGTTTCAATTGCCTAAAAGACGCACATTGGTTCACGCTGTAATCACCGTTTTTGAGATTTTTTATAAAAAACTTTATTTTTTATTTCACTCTCCTGCTGCTGCGCTACATACTCTCTTGGCGACATGCCATATTTCTTACGGAAGCACTTGCCGAAATAGCCTACATCGGTGAAGCCGCAACAGTAGGCTACATCTGTGATACTCTGACCGGAATGCTTCAGCAATTCTACGGCATGACTCAGTCTGAAATCCTTCACCATATCGCTTGGCGAACAGCCCATCACAGCCTTCGTCTTCTTGAAGAAGGCTGAACGGCTCATGCCCAATTCCTGTGCCAGCATATCTATCTCGAAATCGGCATTAGTCAAGTTGGCTTCCATAAACCGGCGCACCTTGTCGGCAAACTGCTTATCCTGCTGTTCGGCATTAAACTTGCGCTTATACTCTGCCAGCTGGTTCTGGATGTAGATATTGTTCTTCAGCCGAATCTGATACTTCGCATAGCGGAAAGCATAGTAGCTGGCTACGGATATCAGAATGATGTAGATGAGATAAGCCCACCACGTAGCCCACCAGGGTGGAAGAATGGTGATGGTCAACTCTCTCGTGCTGTGAGAATCAGGATTGGTGGCATCCATTACCTCTACGATAAACTGATAGGTTCCCGACGGCACATTGGTATAGGAAGCCAGACGGTTCTTGCCGGCATAATGCCAATCATGGTCGTAACCCTTCAGCCGGTAACGGTAGCTGATGCGCTCCGGATTGCAGAAATTCAGGGCAGCAAACTCCAGAGTGAACATCGACTGGGAATGACGCAGGGTGAGACGATCGGTATAAACCATCGATTTCTCCAAGATGGCTGGCTGATTGTAACTGCGGATATCGCGGTTGTTCACCTCTCCACCTATTATATATATAGGATATTGCAGACGGGTGGTATGGATACGTTCCGGCTGATAAGCAAGGATTCCTTCCTTGCACCCCAGCCATATCTCCCCATTCTGGATCAAAGCCGCAGAAGATTCCTCAAGCTGAACATCAGGGAAACCGTCGGAATTGTCGAAATGCTGGATGCGGTCTGATTGATAATCATAGCACGACAAGCCATCGGCATTTACCAGCCAAAGGCGTCCCATCTTATCCTCTAAAATCGAAATGATGACATCATTATGCAAACCTTCCTTTGCTCCCAAAGAAGTAAGGATAGGCAGATGCGTCACTTCATCAAAACCATCCAGACGACTCAGACCTCCACCAAAGGTACACATCCAAACCTGCCTGTTGTTATCCTTGTAAAGTCCGTAGATGTCACTATTGGCACGGGTATTGATATCGGTATTGCGATAAGTCTCGAAGCGCAAGTCGCCTACCGATTTGAAATCTGTCTTGAAAGACATCAGTCCGTCCATCGTTCCTACCCACATTCTTTCATGACTGTCCTCTACCAGGTTGCGAGCATCCATATAGAGTCCGTAACCCGGATAGTTCTTCATACCATGATATTTATTATAGAAACATACCTTTCCACCTTGTTCCTCCAGCAGATTAAGACCTCCATCCAGGGTAGCCACCCAGATGCGATGCTTGGAATCCTGATAAGTCATATAGACATTATTGCCACTAATGGAATGAGGATCCCGGGCATCATGACGGTAATGAGCGATGCGATACCCTATTGGTCTGGAGGCATCGGGAGTCAGTTTTACCAATCCGTCTCCCTTGGTAGAGAGCCAGAGATTCTGCCTGTCATCATACATGGCATGATAAATGCTGCCGATTTGATGATGGGCATAATCGAATACCTGCTTCACCCTGCCCTGCATATCCAACAGATAAACATTCTTGCTGCGGGCACCCACCAGCACATCACCATTCTTCAACTGGCAGATGGCTTTCACTCCACTCTTATCACCATCCGGCAAAGGGATGACACGGAACTGGTTGGGGGTGAAACTGACACGGTAAATGCCATTATCAGCAGAAGTGAGCCACAACAGTCCGTCCTTGTCCAGGTTCATGTTCAAGAAGTGGCTATCTGGCTTATGGTCTTGGAACTTAGGAAGGAAAGCCAGGTTAACGCCTTCCATCGTCTGCGGATCAATATAGATAATTTCGCCAGCACCGGAAAGATAGAAGTAACCATGATGAGAGGTGGCGATGAACTTAGGTTCCACCACCTTACCTACGCCCGAAACCGGATAACGGCGTTCCCATCCGGTCTTCGGATTACGGCACACCAGGGCGGTATGCGACTCATCCAACTGCCACACACATCCGTTCGGGGTATGATAAACAAAATGTTCCTTTGATTTACGGGCGAAATACTGCTGCCACATGCCGAGCGTCCACTTCCTGTTTTTCGCAGTAACAGGAACGGAATAAATCTGATAATCCTTTCCTACATAGTTGGCACGCGAAGCCTTCAGCTGTACCACATCCTGGCACAACTGATAATTGAACGTATTGATATACTTTCGGGCATCTACCAGCGTCTGGATACGGATGTTTCCATCCTTTAATGTTTCTGCAAGAAGCAGGTTCTTATCTTTGGTGAGCAGGAGAATCTTGCCGGTACCATCTGCCTGAATCTTGATGACCTGCAGATTACGGGCATAAGGTTTCAGTTCTTCATAGACATCTTCGAAACGTTCGATCTGCTTGAAGAAGACGCTGAGTTTCCAGTCGAGCGTCTTGATCCAGAGATTGCCCAGAGCATCTTCTGCCAACCATTCTACCTTACGGGGTGGCTGGTCGGAAGAAGAGATGTAAGCATCAGAATAATTGGCAAAACGGGAACCGTCGAAACGGGATAAGCCGAACCAGGTTCCAAACCACAGGAAACTGTCTTTCGACTTCAGAGAACAGTATACGATGTCGTGAGGTAACCCTTCCTTCGTAGAATAATGAGCTACCTGCATATTGTTCTGTGCCATACCCAACAAGGCATAAAGCGAACAGAAAAGTATGGTAAAATATCGTTTCACGTATGCAAAAGTACAAAAAAGTATCTGAATATCAAAAAAATAAGTACCTTTGCACTAAGATTTCAAGACGATAACGATTACGTAAACGGAATCTTCTGCAAAGAACTCTCCAGGTTACGCATTATTAATTATTAATACCGAAATCAGCCTGCTGGTCTTCTACCATCTTCAGCATCTTGCCTTCTGCTCGGGTTGTAAACTCATGAGTAAGAAGTAAGAAGAAGTGGCAGAAGAAGCATTCTGAACAGATGATGAAGTGGCAGACTTGGCAGTCTTTGTACCCATCATCATGGTTCCCTGATAAGCTACGCTCTCTATCTCCAGGTCGGCAGGAGTAGGAGCATGAGTACCCGGGAACTGAACCTCGGCATGAATCTTAATCTTGCCCGGCTTCATCGTGCTGCGCACCAGGATAGGAGCACTACCCCATTCTACAGCTCTCGGATTGGCATTGATGCTGGCATCACCAATGATTTTGCCCTCACCCTCCAGGGTAAAGCGGATATTCTCTTTAGCCAGACGGCGAACATGACCGTTATCATCGGTCACTTCGGCTACTACAACCACAAAGTCGCTGCCATCAGCCACCAGCGGTTTGCCCATCTCATCAACATAAAGACGGAGTTTGGTGCTGCGGCGGGAAGGCATGCGCTGGTCGGTACAAACCACCTTGCCATCCTTGTATCCCTCTGCTACCATCACTACCATCTGAGAAGATTTCTTCTTATAACTGTATTCGCGAGCCTCCCAAAAATCCCAGGCATTCTTGAATACCACAGGGGCATTAAAGGCGGCTGCCGTAGGATGAAGAACTGGCAAAGTATAGGTATGAGCACCCTGATAGGTGGTAAGACGAACGCTGTCACAATTAGAGAATACCGTCACATCGGCACCGCTGAACTGGGTCATCTCGTGAGCGATATGCACAAATGGCTGGTCGCTGCGCTGTGACTCAAACATATAATAAGCAGTCTTCTTCTGTCGGAATGCATCATAGATACCGCCCCAGTAAGGATCTGGATGATAGCCGCGCTGATGATCGAAAGGATGCCATTGGCAACCACCGATAAACTGTCCCGGTGTGTGCATCTCCTCTGTTGTCTTTGCCAGAGAATAAGCCTGGGTCAGCATCGGTTTCTCACCCCAGCTGCGGCTGGCACGGTTCAGGTTGTTATGCGCATACCAGTCATCCACATACTCACCAAACTCTCGGGTAAAGACACACTGGCTGATGCCGCTCATATCCATATCCGGCCATCCGTAAACCACATCATAATTTTCCTTGACACCTGCCGAATTCCAGTCGGCAACAGCCACAGGACGGTATGGATAAGGATACTCATCCTTGGTCAACTGCAGCGACTTCAGGGCGAAATCCTTAGGATAGCGGGTCTCATTCAGGATAGGCTCCCACATCAGAACCGAAGGATGGTTGCGGTCACGACGGATGATTTCACGGGTATTCTGGAACACACGCTCGGCAAATTGAGGGTCCTTGTTCCAATACTGCCAGCCCGGTGTAGCCACGATGATGAAGATTCCGAGTTCATCGCAGGCATCCATGAACGACGGGTCCTGAGGATAGTGGGCAGTACGGATGATGTTGAAACCGGCATTCTTCAGACGGAGCACATCTCTCCATTGCTGACTGTTGGGAAGTGCATTGCCCACATAAGCAAAATCCTGATGACGGTTGGCACCGATAAACTGACGGTATTTCTTGCCGTTGAGCCAGAAACCTTCCTTGCCACGGAACTCGAAGCTGCGGATACCTAACTTGGTCTTTCCGCCGTCCAATACCTGCTTACCATCCTTGATGCGGGTAACCACACTATATAAATAAGGTGTCTCCGGCGACCAGAGATGCGGATTCCTGACAGAGAACATCTGTCTGACGGTCTGATGTGCATCGCCAGCTGCCAGGAGCACATTCTGCGAAATGGTCTTGAGCACCTTGCCCGAAGCATCCAGCAGACTCTGCTCCACCTTCACCTTGCGTGCCTTTCCGCCCACATTCTGCAAGTCGACATCAACAAACACCTTCGCCTGCTTCTCTGAAATATCCGAGAAATGAACGAAGATGCCGGCATCACGGCGGTCGGCTTCAATCACGTTGGTGATAGAAATCTCCTTCTTATTGATAAGCCATACATCGCGATAGATACCACCATGATAAGCAAAGTCGAGTGTATACTGCGGTTTGCCAGGAGGATAACTCTTGTCATTAGAGTTGTCAGCCATCACAGCCACCACACACTTATCGCCCTTCTTCAGTCCCTGCTCTTTCAGGTTGACGATAACAGGCAGGTAACCGCCGAAGTGCTCCTTAGCCAGTTTGCCGTTCACATAAATCTTCTGCTTGCCCATTATCGCCTCGAAATAGATTTCAGAGCGATTGCCCGGCACGATAAAGGTTTTGCGATACCAGGCTATACCCTGATAGTTGCGGCAACCCGAAGCCTCAGCAGGTTCCAGTTTCACACTATGAGGGGTAGAAACTACCTCCCAGCTTGTATCATCATAGTCGGCACGTCCTGCGCCCTGCACATCACCCAGATGGAACCGCCAGTTGGGATTGAAATTCCACACCTCGCGTCCCTGGTTGCTGACAGGAAACAAACCCGCCACCGATGTATCATCGTAAGCCGATGCCTTTGCCGAGCCTGCGCCCAGCAAAAGCATCATAGCCATCAATATGTAATATCTCATCTATAAACTATTAACTATAAACTATTACTTCACTTCCCAATTATCAGTACGGAAAGAGCTGACAGGCAGACCATCGTGGAAAAGATCGCCCACAACCCAGTTTTTGAACGCATAGCGCACAGCCACAGGCTTCTTCACGTCCTCACTCTTCACATAAACCTTGTTGCGTGAAATCCAAGCCTGTGCCTTGTGGAATACCTGGTCTTCGCCGGCAATCTCGAAGTTGTCGCTCTTAGGACCATTGTTGAAGTAAACCCACTCCTTGCTGCGGTCGAAGCTGACTACAGCGGTATCGCCCTTGAACTCAACACTCTTGTAGACAGCGAAATCAGGCAATCCCTTCTGACCATAAGTATTGGCAAGAGAAAGCAGAGCCAGACGCTCGCCCACCTCCTTCTTCTTACGTGGATGGATGCCATACTCCAGACCGGCATCAAGCAATACAGCCATACGGCAGTTGCTGATGCGCTTCTCTGCCTCCATCTGCTTTTCACGAAGCAGGGCACTGTTGTTTTCCATTTTATCAGACTATAATCGTAGGGTGCAATCTGACAATAATAGAACGGAAAAATCCCCTGCTTCCATTCCTTGCGCCAACTGTTTACCAGGGTCTGCATCTGGTCGGCATAAGTAGCATAGCGATTGCAGTTATCCTCACCCTGATACCAGATAACACCCTTCATGGTGTAACCGATGAGCGGATGGAGCATACCATTATAGAGAGCCGAAGGACAGCGCTGCTGATATTTCTTCACATCAGCCTCATTCCAAGGTGTATGAAGTTTAGGGAATGCCTTGAGCCAATCGCTCTTGATGAGATTGCCGTTGATCCATGCCTCACAGGCACTACCGCCCCAGGAAATAACAATCAGACCTACTGGTACACCCAGCGATTGGCGCAACGTCTTACCATAATAATAAGCAGCAGCACTAAACTCACGAACGCTTGCTGCATCAGCTTCCTTCCAGTCGCCAGCCACCGTATCAACAGGATGCAACTGGGCATTGCGCTGAACCGTAAAGAGACGCAACTGCTGGTCTTTACACAGCATCAGTTCTTCAGGAGTGCCCGCAACAGGCTGTGCCTTGAATCCCTTCATCGGCATCTCCATGTTACTCTGACCCGAACAGATCCAGACCTCACCAATCAGGATATTGTGAAGTTTCAGTTCCTTTCCATCGCTCAGACTCAGTTCATAAGGACCGCCAGCCTGAGGCGTTTCTATCTTCATCGCCCATTTTCCCTGGGCATCGGCTTGAGTCTTATAGGTCTTGCCGTTCCAGGAAGCACGCACTTTTACCACTTTGTTGGCATCAGCAGTACCCCAGAGGTTGCATTCCGTCTGCTGTTGCAATACCATATTGTCGCCAAAGATCTTTGGCAGTTTCACTTCTGCCTGCGCTGCCAGAGTCATGGCAAGCAGCAGAACTGAACATAACAGTTTCTTCATTTTATTCAATGTTAAGCGTTAAGTGTTGAGTGTTAAGTGTTAAATGTTAAATGAGCAGTCTTGCTATCAACTATTAACTATAAACTATCAACTATAAACTAATACACGATGTTAATCGTGGAGAGTAATCCGGCAGGCAGAAGCGCCTTGCTCTTGGTGCGATATTTGGCATTGGTCCAGATTTCCTTAAACGGAGCCTTTCCCTCGCCAGCACCCTGCAGCGCATTGTGCCAGGTATTGGCTACAACAATCTGTATTTCGTTGCTGCCATTCTTCAGATCGCGCTTCGGAACATACACCTCGTAAGGAGCTGTCCAGGCATAACCATATTGCTTGCCGTTGACCAGCACACGTGCCACATCACCAATCTTGCCCAACTGGATTTTGATGAATCCGTCATTAGAAGGAGCCGTCTTCGTTTTCCCGGCTGGAAGTTCCATTTTCTCTTCTGCAGAAACCGGAATGGAATCGCCCCATTCAAAAGAAGAGGTAAAGGTAACGTGACCGCTGTAGTACTTCATCTTCTCATCTGCCGACTTCGACCAGTCGAAAGGAAGCGTTACGGTGGTATCTTTGCGGATATCATCGAAATGAACCTTCCACTTATCGGCTACAGCCAGCACAGAAGGATAGTTTTCTGCAAAACCTGCACCTTCTTCTTCAACCAGTTTATGACCTGTCTGACTGATAACCTGCATGTCTTCCTTGTTCGAGAGGATAACGAAAGCGGAACCATAAGCTGGCAGACTCAATTTCACAACCTGGCGGATTTTGGAAGTCCTGGTACGGAAGGTTGCCGTAATCTGGCGTTCCTTATCTTCCTGGTTGGTCAGGAAATAGATGTCCTTTCTGCCTGTTGCCTCCAACACACAGCGGTGAGCATAATCCATATTCTCGGGCAGAACAACATCCGGTTCGATGCCATACTGAGAGAAGTCCTTTGCCTGATAAGGCTTGTCGATGATAATGATGCCTTCCTCGCGCAACTCCTCTATCTTCGCCTTTACCTCGGCAGACAGGGTATTTGCCGGCTGCGGAACCACCAGGATGCGGTAATCCTGATTTCCAGGCAACTTGCCCTTCGGACTGTATTCGAAATTCCATTTCAGCAAGGCATCCTTGTTCATCGAATCATATTTGTAGCCATGCAGGGCATTGCACCAGTCTTTCAGATCGAGGATATTCGCCGAATGAGTTACTCCCACAGGCGATTCTTCCATCGGAATGCCCACATTAGCCATACGCTTCTGTTCACTAGCCACCCGTTCTGCACCAAACACACCCGGAAGCATCGGAACGAGTTTATCCGGAGTAAGCGAACGGCTCGGAATCTCTTCGCCTGTAAACACGGCGATGTCTACCACCGGTCTGCCCTGCTGCAGATAATTCTGACACAGGGTGATGTAATCCACAAAACCACGTGCCTCAGGATACCAGGTATTGTCGCGCTGGAAGAAGAGACCGATGCCTTCAAGCGTCATACCCGGCTTGCGGTCCATCCAAGGATTATGGGCAGTTACATGGAAGAAGAGCTTGTTCATGCCAAGCGCCAGATTGCGGTCGAGCATCGGCTTGAGCATGGCTGGCGTCTCATTCCATACACCACGAACCTCGGTGAATCCCTCTGCCTGAACGATGTTCTTATTATAAATATGTGCACCGCTCACGGCATCGAGCATGTCGTTGGGTTTATCGTGAGTAGGCGAATTGAGCCAGTATTCTCCCATTGGATTGTCGGCATACTGATAATGCTGCAGACCATCGGCAGGGAAGGTTGGTGCAATACTCTCGTGAGATACTTCTATATCCTGTTCATGAGCCAGATCGGTAAAGGTCTTGAAGAACTTCTCGTTTACCAGGTCATTGATGGTGAGACGGATATCCTTCAGTACCTGTTCGTATCTGGAAGCCGACTCCATCGGAACACCTGCCATAATCGGGAGATATGGGATGAGGTCGTAACCGCGGCGTGCCTTGAACTCCTCGGCAAACTGATAGCCCCAGTTCTGACTGCCACACTCCCAGGAGTCGATGTGCAGATACTTCACCACATCGCTGTGCGGACGGTTCAGGAACAATGCATACCAGGAATTGAAAAGTTTCCTGACGGCTGCCGGTGAGAACTTATCCACTTCGAGTCCCTTACCGGTTCCGGCTGTCGCATTGGTCTGTCCTGTTGAGGTATGTCCCATTCGCAACAGGCGCCAGGTGCCCTTAGGCAATTTATTCATCAGGTTGCCGTTCACCATGACACCCATCACCATTCCATTTTCCAGTTTCAAAGGCAGAACATCTGCCATCGCCACGGTCTCGCTCTTAGCTGTCGCATCGGTTTCGATACGCCATACGGCACCCGTTTTTCCCTCATACTGGTTAATCATCGGCTGATTGCTCAAGATGATATTCTCCAGTTTCAGCAGCGGTTTCCATTTGGCTGCATCCAGGTCTTCTGCTCCCGGCTCTGTACCTTCCGGAGTCCATGAGAATCGGAAATAGCGGGCGGTGGTAGTCGGCAAACTGAAGGTATAATCACACATTGTGTTCTGCCAACCCTGACGGGGTGGCACCAACTGCTTGATATCTCTGAAGTTGATGCCGTCATCAGAAGCCTGCACCAGGAGGCGCTGCGACTGGATGTTGTTGCCGTTAGGCACCACACGCATGCTGCGCACCGTGACGGGTTTATGAAACGAATAGGTGATAGAGGCAGGTTTCGCTGCCAGATAATAGCCCTTGGCGGTAGAAACAGCCTCGGTATATTCTATCTTCTCCGGTTTGAAGAGTTGGGGTTTCTCCTTGCATCGGATGGCAAAGGCAGCGATATCCTGATAATATCCACCCTCGTTTCCGGCAGGCTGCAACTTCCCGTCCTTATAACTTTCGGGTTGCCACATCTGCATGCCTTCTATCTTCTTGCCGCCCCCCACAATGGTATCGGTCCATACCACCTTCTGCATCGATTCGGCAGGAAGGATAGACGGATTGCCAGCCAGGGCGAAACCGTCGCAGATATGGATGCCCATGTCAAGACCCAGGGAGTCGGCTTGCTGGAAAGAGTAATCCACCATCTCCCAGAACTTAGGTGACAACTGTGCCGCCTCGCCCTGATACTCCGGACGTTCGCTGACACCACGGATTGGCATCAGATAGGTACCGCCCAAACCAACATTCTTCATACCGACCAGATCGGCATGAATACCTGCCTTGGAAACGGCGCCATACATCCAGTACCAGAAGGTCCAGGGCTTAGCTTCGTCATTATGAGCCATTGTCGACGCTACCAGAAGCGCCGACAATGCCATCACCGTATATCGTTTTTCTTATTCATAACAGTTAAAAGTTAACAGTTCAAAGCTCAAAGTTCAAAGTAAACACAGTTTTACCCTTACCGTTCAGCCATTTTGGCAGGGCTGAAGGTCCGTTGAGGTCGGTGGTATTTACCTTGTTTCTTACTGAAGGTATCACCTTGAAGACTGCCAGACCGGTTTGTGGCAAGGTATAGAGCAGACCATCTCTACCATCACGAGGGGTATAAACGCCCATGTGCTCATCGGCAGTCAGACCAGAGAAGCCGATCTTTCCTTCATCAGTCTTGAACTGCATCCACTTCACGTTGGCAAAGTAGCCTTTAAACTCAGGATAATCCCAGCTTTCGGCTGGAATCGGGTCATTATAGTCGTTCTGCCAATAGCCGTATTGCGGACCCTGTTCGCGGTTCTGCCAAACCCGGTAAGGACCATTGCCCACCCAAGCCTTGCTGCGGACCTTGCTTTCCGGATAGTCGAAAGCCATGCCCATCATATCTACTACGCCACCGAAATTATAATGACAGGTTACAGCCACCGAACCGTCAGAAAGGAACTGCCAGTCTACCTCATCGAGTGAGCCATGCTGATATGTAGCCACCAGCTTTGCCTCCGCTTCCTTCCATTCGAAACCGGCAAAAGCACCCTGGTCAACAAACTCGGTATAGAGTGTCTTTTTCTTCTCAGCCTCTTTGTCATCGTGATTATAGAACTGGTCCAGACTGCGGTCGCTTCTTCTGGCAGCCATGAATCGAGGTCCGTTGCTCAGCGAGATTGCCTTGCTGCCAACCTCAACACCCATCAGTCTGCCATCTTTCTTGGCAAAGCGATAAGTTCTTCCACCCGCCTTCACTTCAACAGCATCAGCCTGGTCAGCATAAGCAGCAGATGAAGTACTTGGAGCACTTGAATTTTTCACTCTTCGTTCTTCACTCTTCACTCCCCTGCTCCATGTCATGATTTCCTCACCTTCATGGTTCACAGCCTTGATTTCTACCGCATCAGCATTCGCCATCATCGGTATCTTCACCTGGGCTTCCTTGCCCGGAGCTACATCCGGAGAAGAGAGATTGCCCTGCTTCAATACCTTGACCTGAGTGCTGCCCATTGCTGGCATCTGCAGCAGACGATAAGAGAAACGGCAATCCTTCAGATTCACGAAGTTATACTGATTAGATAAGGTGAGTTCACCTTTCTCCACATCATTCCAAGTCAACTGTACCGGGCACCATACCTCTTTAATCGTATAGTAAGAGCCTTCCTTCTCGGCATGAGGACCCACGATACCATCGGCTCCAAAGTTACCCATACAGTCTACATAATTATTCTTGTCGGTACGCACCACACCCTGGTCCATCAGATCCCAGAGGAATCCGCCGGCACAGCGAGGATTCGCCATCATCATGTCCCAGTAATCCTTCAGTCCTGCTCCATGTCCGCCGTCATACAGACCATGCAGGAACTCGGTAGGCATGAAGATTTCCTTCTGTCGCATATACTCCTGGGTCTCGCCATAAGAGCGGTAATGCTTGGTTTCAAAGCCGTTGCGGTTAGCCCAAGGATAGAGTACCACGCGTTTCTGCTTATCCCAGAAAGCGAAGTCTGGCTCAAGTTCGTAGTTGAAACCACCCTCGTTACCGTTGCTCCAAAAGATGATGCTAGGATGATTCTCATCACGGGTAATCATCTCCTTCACCAGCTGCTTGCCCACGATGGTAGGATGTGCCCAATGCCAGCCGCTCAACTCACATTCCACATAAAGACCGAGCGAATCGCATGCCTCCAGAAACTCAGGATCGGCAGGATAATGACTCAATCTCACGGCATTCATGTTCATGCTCTTGATGAGTTTCACATCTTCTATATTCTTCGCCTTGCTCAGCGTTCTACCGGTCTCAGGACGGAAGCTGTGACGGTTCACACCTTTGAAGATGACTTTCTGACCATTGATATAAACGCCATCGCTGGCACGGTATTCGATGGTACGGAAGCCGAACTTCTGACGTTCTCTGTGGAGCGTCTTGCCTGCTGCATCCTGGAGTGTGAAGACGGCAGTATAGAGATGTGGAGTCTCAGCAGTCCACTGCTTAGGAGCTTTCGCCTGGAAGTCGACATGCGCCTCATCGCTGTTTCTGGCATCAGCCACGTTCGATGCTACCACCTTTCCTTTCTCATCCAGAATCTCGGTCTTCACCTTCGCCCCCTTGACGGCACGGTTCAGGTAGCAGTCTGCCATAAAATGACCATCCCCCTTGGCATCAATTGCCACACGGTCGATGTTCTGCGCAGGTTTCGCCACGATGAATACAGGACGGAAGATGCCGCCGAAGTTCCAGTAGTCAGCACGGCGCTCCGCCATGTTCACCTGACTGTTGCTGCTCTCCTTGCTCACCTCCACTTCGAGTCTGTTCTTATGTTTTCCGAAGAAGATGCGGTCGCTCACATCGTAAGTAAAGCGATAGAAACCGCCCTGATGCAAACCGTTTCCCGCCTTTCTGCCGTTGATGGTTACCTTGGCATCGGTCATCACGGCTTCGAAGACGAGTTCTATCTGTTTTCCCTCCCACTCCTGTGGCAGCGTAAACTCATATTTATATTTTCCTTTTTCGTCAGCAATACCTTCTGGAGTAGCCTTTCCGTAAAATCGCATACCATACTGATAGGTACCGAATCCCTGGAGTTCCCAGCAGGAAGGCACCCCAATCTTGGTCCACTTGCCGGCATTCCTACCACCTGTGCAGTAGAAGTCCCAGTTCACCATATCATCACATCCATGTCCCGAGAGATACTGGCGCTGTGTATCAATACTAGCCTGTGCGGCAGCAGTCATCGCCATCGCCCCCAAAGCTATCATTAAAAACGTTTGTTTTAGATACATATTGTTTATTCCGTATTTGTTTATATTCATTTTGTTATTCCCCAATAAAGACTCATAACCCTCGGTTTTGTAACTAGATAAGTAGATGATTTCATCTTGAATTACGCTTTCAGTATCACCCAGGTCCAGGCTTTGGCAAGCGTGCCGAGCAAGCCCTGGGCTTTTTTGCCTTGCTATTTTCCAAACAAATCATCCATGGTTAGCTTAACGATAATCTGGTCGCTATACATACCTTTAGCAAGTCCGAATGTCGTAATCATGGTAGGTAAGATTGTACTCTTTGTTTGGGTTTCTTCTTCAAAAGCCTCTACTCTGTGATTTATCTTGAAGAACTCGTCCTTGTCAAGTTGGTATTCGTGATCACAATACTTTACCTCACAGAGATTGATGGTATTGTCGGCACGGTCGATGATGATGTCTATTTGTGCGCCATTTGTCAGGGTCTTGCTTTTCCAAGAATAATGCTCTGTTTTGACACTGGCGATGCCGAGGGCTTGCTTTATTTGTGGCAGATGTGCTTGGCAGACTCTCTCGTAGGCTAGCCCATACCAGCTTTTTACTTCCGAAGAAGTGGCATTTCTGCTCCAATAATGTTCCTCGGTGCTGTTTTTTGAGGCAAATGTGTTGTAAAAGATGGTATAGAAATCTACAAGTTGGTAGAGTGCCGAGTTCGTTTTTATCTTTTTGTCCCTTACATTATACTTGCGGATAAAATCACAATAAATCAAGTCGGTAAGCATGTCTCCCAGTTTGCCGTTGTTGTCAACATTGAGGGCTTTGCTTATCTCTTCTCTTGTCATGCCGCTCGACTTCTTTGCCAAGACAGAGATGATGTCCTGGTAAGGTTGGGCATTGCGAAAGAGAGAGTAGAACAGTCGGCGATATTCCTTTTGCAGCTCTGCGTTCTCGCTAAAGAACAAACGGTCTAGTCCAATGGCAGGGCTTTCTTCTGGCAGGAATAGGCTCATATAATAAGGTACACCGCCTACAGCCATATATACTTGCAGCAGACTCAAACGTTTCCATCTGAATCCATTTTCCTGGAAGTATTCTTCCGTTTCCGCTAAGGTGAAAGGATGGAGAGGCATCTCATGGGTTACTCTGTCGTGCAGCCCCCCATGGTCGTCTATGATATTGCGAACCATCCATGACGTAGCTGAACCACAAACGATGAGCATGATTTGGGATTGCCAATTTGCCCAACTGTTCCAGAAATGTCCCAAGGCATGAACAAAACCTGCCCTAGGTGTATCGAGACAAGGTAGTTCATCGATGAATATGACGCATCGTTTGCCATCTTGGAGTTTTTCCTCCAAGAGTTGGCGTAAGGCGAAGAATGCATCTAGCCAAGTGTTATTCTTCTTTCCTTTGTAGCCATAAGTCTTGAGTGCCATGTGGAAAGCAGTCATCTGCTCGTTCTTGTTACCCTCCAATACTCCTGTCATATCAAAAGAAAACTGATTTCTGAAGTATTGTCGAATCAGGAAAGTCTTGCCGATTCTGCGTCGCCCATACATAGCGATAAACTCCGCTTTCCCAGAGTTGTAATATTTTTCCAGGAGAGCCTTCTCTGAATGTCTTCCGATGATTTTCTCTGCCATATTATGATTCTTTAAGTGATGGTGCAAAGATACGATATTTTTCCGAAAATACACCGATAAGCTGCGAAAACATATCAAAAAACATCAACTTTCGCAGATTATAGAGCTAAAGTTGTCGGAAAAGGGAGTGTAAAATGCCCTTTTCCTTGTTTTTGACGGAACAATCAGTATTCTATTTTACAAGAATTGTACTAGAAGTCTCCTAAGGTTCCATTTTGTCAATTCGTGTCACCTTCACTCTCTTCGGGATATTATTCACATCACATTCTATAGAATATTTATCAAAGCGAAATATCAGCTTCTTCGGAAGAGGTTGTCCTTTTGGCACACAGAACAAACGATACATATAATGAGCATCTTCTTCTTTGCTATAATATTCACCTCGTATGTTTTGCGTCATTGAATTTAATTCTTTTTGAAGTTTATCTATATTCAAACAGTAATTACAAGGAACCTCTTTATTTTCATAATTCAACCAAATAGTTCTGATAGAATCATCTTGACTCTTCGGAAAACACAAAACTTTCTCATCTAACGTTTTGCCTTTTTCATCATAGCCCTTTATTTGAATAACAGAATCAGAGATTCCACCAGGGTATGGCATGCATCCAAAATATAACTGCTTATTACAATGTGTCAATTTTAATGTCAGCAAATACATATTAGCATCATTTTCCCCCACCAGGCTCAACTTTTGCATTCCTGCAGAATCAACACGAAAATTCACATAGCGGAAAAAGCCAAACAAGATATACACCATAAACAATATGGTACATAAAAAAACATAATATAAAAGCAATCTTCTTCATATGGTTTCGATTCTTCATTTTTTACGTTTTACAACAAATATTTTTTGTATTCCTCCAACAGAAGACTTGCAATCCAAACAAATAAGAATAATATGCTACTATTACTCATAGCATACTGTACTATATCTATATAGCTCAATGGTTACCTTTCGGATGATTCTTTCTGCCTCCACCTCTCTGTCGCAGAAATACTCTGGCTTAATCTTGCCTGTGATAATAAAAGGATTCTCCATACTCTTTACCTAATTAAATCAGTAGTTATGGCGGCAAAGATAATAAGATTTCTCGAATTATGCAAATTAAATTATGCAAATTGCATAATGCAAAACAAATAATTCGAGATAAGCTGCGAAAATATATCAAAAATCATCAACTTTCGCAGATTATAGAGCTAAAATTGTCGGAAAAGGGCTTTTACACACCTTTTCCGACAAGTTATTAATTTGCCTCAAAACGGCATTTCCATACCTGATGCCTCACAGTATTCTCATCTTGAAATGCAGGGTATAAGTCTTGGTTTTGTCGATGGAATATTTCTTCAATACACCAGGTCCGCAACTGCTGTTACCCAGGCCCAGAACGGCACAGTCGAGACTGAGACAGGTGTAGCGCAGGTTAGGATTACCCGACTGCTTCAGTTCGAAATCGTGACGGGCGGCATAGAGGTCTGCCACGCTGTATGGCAAGGCAGAGAAACTCAAAGGTGTATCGCCGGCAGCGACAACCTGCAGGGCATTCTTGCCATTTTTATTGGTCAGTTCGATATACGAACAGTCCTCGTGGTTGCCGTTGTCCTGCGGACGGGGATAGTGGGTAAACTGATTCTCCACGCTACTCTCATACCATCCTATCGGACAAGACTGCTTGCGGTCTGGATAATTCTCCCAAGGTCCTCTGCCATACCATTTCACCAGGTCGTAAGCCACTCTTGGCAGCTTCATCATCAGACCCAGACGAGGAAGTTCAGGCAGATTGCCCTCAAAACTATAGGTAGCCTTCACATCGACGAAGCCGTCCTGCTGAGGAGCTACCTCTAAACGGAGACGGATATTACCGCCAGACTTAGCCGATGCCGAAGAACCAGCCTTATCTGATGCCCCATCCTCACCATAATGATATACATACTCCCCATCCTTCAGCGGGATAGCAGAGAGCGTGCTGTCGAGATGAGTCTTCTTCCAATCCTTCGCTATCCAGTTGCCGAAACTCTTGTCGTTGTCGGTTGGCGCACGGAAGAACTGAGGAATCACGGAAATATTGCGTGCCAGCAACTCGGCAGTTGACAGAGTTGCCAAACGGCGGGAAGACTTGTATCGCTTCATGGCATCCGCAGCCAGTTTCCAGCCAGCTTCATACAAGTTATCGCTGAGGGCTATCTGTTCCCTTCCTACCTCTACTCCCTGCTGGGAAATAACTGAGATATTCAATCGGGAATCCGTATTTTTATACGCTTTGAAATCATGCAAGCTGCATAACTTTGCACTATCACCCGGCTGTACTGAAGGCATTTTCAGCACACTCTCCTGACCGACAACCCCATTTTTCGTCACCTGATACTGGCAACTGAAGCCCTCCAGCGAGAGATGAGAATGATGATTCTTCACCCAGACCTCATCCCCTTTCTGAGTTATCCACACCGGTGCATAAACATGCTTTACCTCCTGATACTTAGCCGATACCGAGCGGTCGGAGAAGACCACGCCGTTCAGACAGAAGGCTTTAAGATTAGGCTTATCACCGAAATCACCGCCATAGAGCACGTGGTTGGTTCCCGGAGCATAGATACCCTGGTCAACCCAGTCCCAGATAAAGCCGCCAGCCATGCGGGGATGACTGTATATCTCCTCCCAATATTCCTTGAAATTACCCAGCGCATTACCCATACAATGGGCATATTCACTGGTAAGCACAGGACGATTATCGTTCTTTCTCATCGCAATATCCAGCAGATGTTCCCATCGGGCATTCTCCGCTCTCTCCTTGTCAGAACCTTCGGGAACGCCCGGATTCAGATACTCAGCCTTTACACGGGGATAGAAACGGCTCAAGACATCCACACAGTCCGGGTCACTCTCATCAAAGTCCTGCTCGTTCAAGCCCTTCGCTGGCTGATAAGGCGTCTGAGCACCTTCATAATGTACCAGTCTCGTTGGGTCGAAGGTATGAAGCCAGCCTGCCATGGCTGCATGATTGGCACCGAAACCGCTCTCGTTGCCCAAGCTCCAGAAGATGATACTCGGATGGTTCTTGTCTCTTTCTGCCATTCTCACGGCTCTGTCCAGAAAGGCGGCATTCCAGTCGGGAGTAGAGGTGAGCGTACCACGGAGTCCGTGGGTCTCGCAATCTGCCTCGTCCATCACATAGATGCCGGCGCTGTCGCACAGCTCATACCAGCGTGAAACATTCGGATAATGACTGGTTCTGACGGCATTCACGTTCGCCTGCTTCATCAGTAGGATATCGCGCTGCATCATCTCCTCGGTCATCACTCGTGCCAACTTCGGATCATGCTCATGCCGGTTCACGCCACGCAGTTTGATAGGTTTTCCGTTCACCATCAACTGTCCGTTTTCTACCGAAACCCATCTGAATCCGATGCGCTGCTGCACCTGTTCCACCACACTTCCCTGCTTGTCGAGAAGTGCCAGTTTCAGGGTATATAAATAAGGTGTCTCAGCAGTCCAGGCATACGGTTTTTCCACTACTCCCTCCATACGTTCGAATTTTCTTCCACCTCGCTGCGGATACCATTCGTTCATCAGTGCTGCCTTATGATTCAGGTCGAGAATCTCGTCGGCAGAAGCCTGCAGAGAAGCCCCCAGTCTGTCAGTTCCCGGCAGTTTCAGCATCACGCCTTTATCTTCAGCATCCTCCAGCCACGCCATCAGCCGGTAACCTTCTCCCTTCTCGCCTGCTGCCACCGCCAGTTGCGGATTGATCTGCAGGGTGAAATCACAAGGAGAGGATGTAGCGGAAGAGAGCTGCGGCAGGGTGCGAACGGCGAAATCACGGATGCGGACATTCGGTGTGGAATAGAGCCACACATCACGGTGGATGCCACCGAAGCGCCAGAAGTCCTGATCTTCCAGATAACTGCCGTCGCTATACTTGTAAACCTCCACGGCTATCTCGTTCTTGCCAGCCTTCAGATAAGGAGTCACATTAAATTCGCTCGGCTCCATCGAACCCTGCGAATATCCCACCTTCTCACCGTTTACCCATACATAGAAGGCGCTCATCACGCCCTCGAAGCGCAGGAAGGTTTGACGGTCCTGGCGGAACAGCAGCGAGTTTGCCTTCAGCTGGAAGCTACGTTTATATTGTCCGGTAGGATTGCGTTCCTCGTAGGTAGTCCAGTCCTTCTTAGGTGTAGTCATCACATAAGGAGGATTGATTCTAAAGGGATAACCTGCAGATATATAGATAGGTGTACCATATCCGTTCACCTCCCAGTTGGCTGGTACCGCGAGCGATTTCCAGCCCTTGCAGCTATAGTCAGTACGATAGAAATCCACGATTCTTTCCTCCGGCGTCTTCGTCCATCTGAACTTCCATTCTCCGTTGAGCGACATCTGGCTATCTCCCTTCTTTGCCTGATAAGGCATGAATGCAGCCCGTGCCGGTTCCCGGTTGATGGAAAGCACATGCTGGTCTTCCCAGTCATGGTGCTCTGCAGCGACTGAAGCCTGAGGTGCAAGGATTGGCAAAACCATCCCAGCCATCATGATCATGATTTTCCGTTTGTTCATCATATTATTTATTTTTTAAACAGTTTACCAGTTTATCGTTTTTGTCCATACAATAAAGACGCCCCACCCCATTTTTTTCGTAACTGAGAATGAGTATCTTTTTTTAGATTTTACCAATCGCTTTTCACGCGCACACATATAAGTGTTTTTTTCTCGAAAAAAGTCTCAAGTTCTCATTTTTCAGGAAATTTTTAGTTTATATATCTGATATATAAGTGTTTATAAGAATGATACATTTTCTGAAAATAGCCAGAGAAGTCTCATCTAAGTATCATCAAAATAGGGAGAAGTATCATAAAAAAACCGGCAAACAGCATACAAAACAAGCGAAACAGCATACAAAACAAGCGAAATATCGAACGAAATGCATCAATTATGTCCACGTACATGGGTACGAGTGACCAAAGCGATGGGTATCCATGCCCAAAGCCTTGGGCAACCATGCCCTACATAGTTGGGCACAAATGCCCAAAGGCTTGGGCAAGTCTGGACAAAAGCATATATAAAGAGACTTGTCCTAATTCCGTAGACGTTTACTCTTTCTTAAAACTAGAAAGATAGACACTACTACTGATATAAAAACTGAAAAAATTAGACGCTACGGACTCAAAAAGACTGAAATAATAGACGTTTTTTATAGTCTTTTGCAGCAACCCAATGCCGATTTTATGATACTTCTCCCGATTTCATGATACTTCTATGATACTTTTTTATAAAGATATTAGGAAGTCTCATTTTTACATATCGCTATATATCAATGCTTTACAAAGACATTTCCACCAAATAATGAGACTTTGAGACTTTTTTCTCAAAAAAACTTATTACGCAAGAAAAAACTGCGCTATCTGCGCCATCTGCGTGAGATTCTTAAGTCACACAGATTTCGCAAATGGCGCAGATTTCCTTTTATTGCACTTCCAGATAATCGAACGAAACGTTCGGAAGACCGGAGAGGATTATCTGATAGGTACCGGCATTGATCTGAGAATCAGTAGTGGTACCGATGGTTTTGAACTTATTCGGCGTTTCAGGGAAGGTCATGTCTCTATCCAGCAGGACGATGCCCTTGCTGTCCACAATCTTCAACCTGCCAACCTGCTGCCCACCGGTTGTGTTCTTATAGCGGAAACGCAACATGTATTCGCGGGCTACACCAGGATTGATGGTCCAGGTTGAGGACTTGCTCTTATAGCGCACAGCCGGGAATACTTCGTTGTCCTGAGGCAACAGCTCCTTCGGATATTTCTCTACCACATCCTTATCCAGGTCAGCCCAATAAGTCTTGCTCATTCCGCTCTCAGGCTTGCTGCCCTTGAGGATGACATTCCACTTTTCTGCATCTCCTATCTCTCCCTTGGCAGCAATAGCGATGGCAGAGATGATTGCCTCTCCCACCTTAACTTCTGGGAAAGAAACAGTCAGCAGACCGCCCTTTACCTTGACATCCACCACCTTCTTGCAGGCTCCCGCAAAGCCAGCCTCAGCCCAAAGGTCGAGGTCATCTACTACCACGGAATCGTTGATGGCTACATCAAAGATGCGCTCGCCTTCACAATCGATGCCGGCACCCTCATGCTTGCCCAGCCAAGGCTCAGCAAAATAAAGTTCTACGCGATATTCTCCATCCGGAACGGCAAACTGATAGTTCAACGCATGACGCCCCCAACGGAAATACTGGAAGAGCTTTGCATCATGGGCCGCAGCATGCTGAGAGGCTGCAGATGATGATTTCAAGCCATGAATGCGGGAGGTGATATGTCCCTGACTCGCCGTAAATGGATTCATGCCGAAACGCTCTGCCCAGGAATGAGAATAGACGCTGTCGTCCTGCTCCCATTCGCTGCCATAACTGTCTGTAACGGCATCACCGCCACAGTTCACTCTATACAGATAGGTATAACCCTCGGCTGGTTTCAGAAGATTTCTGCTGCGGTCGGCAGCTGTAGGCGTAAGCGTATCAGGCTGCACCTTAGTATAATGATTGCGATACCAGTAGAAGCCTTCGGTAGGCTGTTCCCAAGGCGTGAGAAGTCCCTTGTAATTGAACGGTCCCACCTTGTCGATACGGCGGTAAGCCTCATCCGGCTGTACTCTGCCCGGGTTCTCATGCGATACGAAGAGCCACTGGAAATGGCCGCAGACGCTGTCCCTGGCACTCTCTGCCAGCATCGCCTTCTTGCTCAGAAGAGACACAAAGGCATCTTCAGTATAGGCTTTTGACAGAGCCTTTGCATCACCGGCATGCAGTTTCTCTGCATCGGAACTGCGGAAACCGAGCGTGCGCCAGGCACCATATTCACCATTCAGCAACTGGTTAGGCTGCTTCAATTCCTGATCATATTTATCGGCTGTTCCGCCGTAGGTTCCGCTCCAGTTCTGAATCACATTCCAGTCGCTTCCCTCTCCTCCATTACAGGTCGTGATGGCGCGCATGGTCTGAGCGGTAGGGTCCATCTCCCGGATGATGGCAGCACACTCCTCGGTGAAATCCTTCGGCATCACACTCTCGTTCTGAATGCCCCAGAGAATGACGCTAGGCGAATTGCGGCGCTCCTTGATCCAGCGGCGCAGCAGACGCTTGAAGTTCTTGCGGAAGGCGGATGTATCATACCAGACATGTGCCGAGAACTGACTCCAGAACAGCATGCCCTGCTCATCCAGCAACTGCTGGTAATAGAGATTATGTGGCTGATGAGCCTCACGGAAGGCATTGAAACCTGCCTGGCGCATCATCTTGACACGGGAAGCTATCTGCTCGTGAGAGAAGGCATGACTCTGACCGAAAAGATGCTCGTAATCGCAGGTTCCGTTGATGAAAACCGGACTGCCATTGAGATAGAATCTGCCGTCTTTCTTATCCATCTGGGCTGAATCGCCACGGAGCGCAGCCTGTTTCTGTCGGAGTACCGGCCAGGAGATGGTGCGGATGCCGAAAGGTGTAGCCACATCATCGATGGTCTTGCCCTCTCGCTTGATGATGCTGGAAAGGGTATAGAGATAAGGATCCGTGATGCTCCACAGATGGGCATCGCTGACCTTTGCCTGATGACGGACCACCTGGGTCTCGCCTGCCTTCAGGGTAATCTTTCCGGTCTGGCGGAAAGCGGTCTTGCCGCTGCTCAGCGCCAGTTTGCTGATTACCTCGATGGTCTGCTCATGGTCGGAATAGTTCTTCACCTCGGTATCCACGAAGACGCTGTCGCATGCCTCGTTGTTCCAGACGTGTACTCCGAAAGGCTCCACCCTCACCTCATCGGTTTCGATGAGCGATACAGGACGGAAGATGCCGAAAGGCTGACTGCCTTCCGAGAATCCCCATTCTGATGAACAGCCGCCGCAAGGCCAAGGATTATTGGTCTGCATGGCAGGATGTTCTACCTTGACATTCAATGTATTATCGCCCTCACGGAGTGCATCCGAGATATCGAGCGTAAAGCTGGTTCTGCCTACCAGTTCCTTCGGATAACTCTTGCGGTTCACCTTGACCGTAGCAAAGGTTCCCACACCTTCCAACTGCAGGAAATAGCGTTTTCCGGTCTGTTTATGAACGGAGAAATGCTTCTCGTAGGTGGCGGTACCATGCAGATTGCCGTGCTTCAGCTGGCGGTAACCGTAATAATCGTCCAGATTACTAGGCACATTCACCCGGAAGGTTCCCATCTTCTTCGTGATGCTGTCTTCCGAAGTCTTGCCGAAGGTTACCTGCCAGTCCTGATTCAGACTCACAATCTGTCGCTTTCCCTTCTTTTCGGGCGTCGGGAAAGAAACCTGCGAACGTCCCATCGGCACACTCGTAGCCACGGCAATGCCTCGCTGCCCGGCATGGTTCACGGCACAATAGAAATGGTATACCACGCCCTGATGCTTCAGCACATAACTCTTATGGGCGAACATATCATCATAAGGCTTGGAAGGATAAACCAGGTCGGCTCCATCCCAGTCCTGCCAGTTCACCAGGTCCCGGCTTACGGCAAATGTATTGTAGGCGTTGTATTTTCTCTCCGGATTATAGGCAGAGAAATAGAACATGACATAATAATGCGGGAACTTCACGATCTGTGCATCTCCTGTAATGATGCCCGGAGCCTCATGAAAGAACACCGGATTGCCAGTCTTTCGCTTGGCTGTGCGGAGAGGCAGACGGCGCCAGGAAGTCATGTTGCTGGAGAGGGCGATACCGATACGCTCTGCCTTCAGCTGGTTGGCAGGGTTGATGCCACCGGCATTATAGAACATGACGAAAGGTTTGCCCAGCGTCTTGTTCCTATCCCAGTAGACGGTACTTTTATAATGGGTGAGTTTCTCCCACCACTGTGCACTCTTGTCGTTGATAGAGAGAACAGGCGCAGGGGATGTTTCCCAAGGATGAGCCTGGGTGATATCGCCTTTGGTAGAAGCCATACCCATATTGAGAGGCTTGCGGACGGACTCATAGCCCGTACCTTCTCCACCGAAATAGCTCATCCAGTGGCGACCTTTGTATTTTGCCATCTCATAGGATCCGTTCCAGGTCCAGTCTATCAGCGCCGGATATCCTGCACGCTGGTTCATATCCCATCCCTTGTCGGCATAGCAGAGCAGGCGGCCCAGGGTTTTCCATTGCAGCAGGTCATCGCTGGTAGCGAGCCATGTTTCATACCCTCTTCCATCCGTTCCGTCCTTGCCGTTGTATACCACATAGGTCATAAACCACCTGTTTCCTTCGCGATACACCATCGGACAGTCTATCTTGTGGTAGTTGTCCTCAGGTGCAACCACCATACCATATTTATAAGGTGTCTTTACCTCGTCGTATATCTTCTGCATCACGTTCTGGCTGATTTTCTGTGCAAAAGCGGTGATGCTGCCAAAGACAAGAAGAGATAAGAGTACCAGTCTTTTTCTTTCGATCTTCATATTTTTATTTTAGTACATATTAATTTTAAATCTTACAAATACAAAGACGTTTGGAGATAGTTTTTGTAACTAATTACATAAAGTTTATGTGTTTTAGAATTACAAAACATGAAATGATAAAGATTTAGAAGAAGTAACCCTAAATATAATGAAGTAATTACGAATATTACTTCATTATATTATAGGTTAAATTTAAATCTCTCCTTAAACATAGCCATTTCTCTTGCAGGAATCTGAAGCTGAATCGCCAAATTTTCCCATCTTGAAAGATGGTGACATATTGATATAATCACCTTCCAATTCCCTTTTAAATCTAAAGCCACCCATTCTGGAGAAGTCATCTATGCCCATGAGGTAATCGAATGAGGAATTTCTCATAACACAACTCCCCTATCGGCAAGTTACCAAACACTCAACAACTGTTAAAAACACCCGCCAAATCATCACTTTTCTCCCCAAACTCTTGCATAACTCAAATAAAAGCCGTACCTTTGCATCGTCAGTCCTCGCCAAGCCTCTTAACAATGCTCAAATCGTGCGAGGCGTTTTTTGTTTATGGCACATCTTATTCCATTCATAAAACAGTTCTCTTCATCAGCAGAACTTGTCACCTTGCTTCGTTCACGAGGCTTGTATATAGAAGACCAGCAGAAAGCCGAGGATTATTTGGATAATATCGGTTATTATCGCTTGTCTGCCTATATGTACCCTTTGCTTAAGTCTCCAAAGACAGCCCATATTTTCAAAGAAGGGGCTACATTCAAGAAAGTCATGATGCTGTATCGCTTCGACAAGAAACTTCGACTTTTGATATTCAATGAGATTGAGAAAATCGAGATAGCAGTTCGAAGGGCTGTAATGCAGATACCCGCAGAAATGACTAACGATCCGTTTTGGCTTACCACACCGGTATATTTCCTTGACAGTGCAAAATTCAACGAGACGATGCGAGCCATAAGCGGAGAATATGCAAAGTCGAAAGAGGAGTTTATACAGCATTTCAAGAATACTTATTCTAATCCATTCCCACCGTCATGGATATTAGGCGAGTTGCTGACTATCGGCAATGTGAACGCCATTTACAGGAACATCAAGCAGAACCGCATACGCAAGCGTATAGCTAAAAGATTCGGATTGCAGATGGGCGTCTTTGAGTCATGGATGACCGTCATAGCTGTAACTCGCAACGCATGTGGCCATCACGCAAGGGTATGGAACAAACGGAATGCCATGCGACCTGCCATACCAAGCAATCCTACCGGATGCTGGATTACCCTACCGACCGACTCCATGCGCACCTATTTTGATCTCTGCATCATCAAATATTTCCTCAATATCATATCTCCGGGAAATGACATGTTGAACAAGATGCAGGCTCTCTTCGCAGAATATCCCGAAGTTGACCTCAGCGCACTGGGCTTCCCTTCAGGCAACTGGCAGGACGAGCCATTGTGGAGCACCCGATGACGAAGACAGGGACTGTCGAAAAAAGAAAAGAAGGAAAAGACCTGCCACATCACCAACCATCCCCTTTGCATCACTTGACTTTATACCTCTTATATATGAGGGTGCACCATAGACTTATGACACACCCGCCAAGTTCTCAATAGAAGTGCAAAAATCTGAGGGGTTTAGGGTAGGGTGTGTAGAGCTTACATGCGAAACTTGAGTATAACTAAAATCCACCTAATAAAAAGAAAAGGATAGAACATAACACATGATTTGTGCTATACTCTATCCTTCCAATTATATCATTCTATTTAGTAGAACAACCAATCAATCGCCTTGTCGGCACCTGAGAGACCGGCATCACGAGCGGTAATCTTATCGCTCGTAGCACCGAGCACAAGCAGGAAGTCCTTTGGCAAGAGCATGGTGTGCTTGCCGGCGGCAAACTCATACTTGTGGATGTTCACCTGGGGCATGCCGTCGATGCGGATGGCGCCAAAGATAAGAAGAGATAAGAGTACCAGTCTCTTTCTTTCGATCATATTTTAATTTTAGTATCAATTAATTTTAAATCTTACAAATTCAAAGACGTTTAGAGATCGTTTTGCAACTAATAGCATAAAGTTTATGTGTTTTAGAATTATTAACCATAAAAAATCACACATTATAAAAGGAAAAGGGTATCTTTGCAACAAACTTAAAAATTACAGACAATGAAAAAATATATATTTATAGTAGTCTGCATACTTTTTGTGTACACTTCCCGTGCACAACAAATGGTTCCCGGTGATATACCTACCCCAAATGCTTCAAGTCTGGGTATGTATGGCAATATTCCTGTATCTTACTATACAGGTCGAATAAACATTACTATTCCTATATATGAAATGCAAGCAACAGGTCTTACATTACCTATTTATTTACAATACGATGCATCTGGAGTTTTAGTCAACAGTTTGCCCAGTTGGACAGGACACAACTGGACACTTATGGCTGGTGGAGCCATTACAAGAAGCATAGAAGGAGTAGCTGACGAATATGAGCCTATTCAACAAAGTACAATACGTCCTTTCACAAACTAATTTTCACTCATATAGTCAAATACGGGAAGACATCAACAATGACCGAAAAACTAACCAACAATATCGAAAATATCAGATACGACTATGCACCATATATTTTCTATTTCAATTTTATGGGAATATCAGGCAAGTTTTTCATGGGAAATGACGGGCAATGGAAAGTTTTATCTGACAACAATATTGATGTGGTTTTTGATGTGAATAATTCTCAAAATTACATCGAACCATTTATCAATAAAATGCCAGGCAATACAACTGGCACAAAACAGCCAAAGGTAATCAAAGGCTTTACACTAAGAGATGACAAAGGGAATATTTATGAATTTGGAGGCGACAACAAATCCATAGAATACACCACTAACTTTTTCTCCCAAACAGAATATGAGAGAGTAGAAAGTTGGTATGCCACAAGTTGGTATCTCACAAAAGTCAAGGATAAGTATGGGAATGTATTGTTCACCCTAGACTACGAACGAGGAAAGTTCATCGCCCAGTTGTATAATTCTGCTGCTTCAACCTACATTTATGAAAATGCTAAAGGATTAGGACTCAAATATGGCCAAGAATATTATTCCAACAATTTTCTATTTCCATACGGAGGAAGCCTCAATGCGCCCGTATACTTGAAGCATATCACTAGCGAAAATAAAGTTGTCGTGAACTTCATATCATCAGACCTTCCGATAGCGACAAAAGACTTATATCCGAACATTAATGTCTTTATTCCTTTCGAGGAGACTGACTATAGTTCATATTACCCATATTATTATCTACAATGCGATAGAAATGATATTAAGCCCTACCAATATGATAGTAGCAACAGCAACAAATACGTAACCCCTTTAGCATCCACACGTCTCAGACAATTGGATGAGATCCAGCTATGCAATGTCGACTCCCAATATGTTTACAGAAAAATCAAGCTAAATTATTCTTACGATTCGAGGATGCATCTCACAAAATACACATTCTGTGATTTTCAAGACACAGAAGCTTATTCTTATGAATTAGAATACAATAATTACAACCTGTTACCAAAGAATTACTTATCCACAGCAGCAGATCATTGGGGATATTTTACTGGGAAAGAATATAAAGCAGGCTCTTCTAACATTTATGAGACAAGAGCACCTGTGCCGAGTAGAGCAACATTTGGCGTATTAAGAAAAATCATTTACCCCACAGGCGGATACAGCTTGCTAAGCTACGAGCAAAACGACTTTTCCCATTGCATCCATCCTGACAAAAACGGAATGTATGATACTACTAGTGTTGCAGGCGGAGTCAGAATTTTCAAAATTGAAGAATATTCCAAGAAAGGACAGCTACTAGGACAAAGGACATTTGACTACAAAAATCCTTTCACGGGGAAATCGAGCGGCGAATTATTTGCTGCTCCATGCTATTCATGGGAAAACTGGATGGCAAATATCAAATACAGTAAGGCTGTAGCCAAGCAATCCATATTCCGCTCCACCTCCATCATGCCTTTATCCAACTCATTTGGTCCACACATAGGATATAGCTATGTTACCGAAATAAATGCAGACAACTCCAAAACAAGGTATCACTACACAAATATGTCGGGAATGGAAGACGAAAGATTCATCAAGGACTTCTGCCAAGGAAAGCCTTCACCTTTTGACAGATTTACCGACAGAGGATATAAACGAGGCTGTATCCAGGACATTACTCATTTTGATGAAACGGAAGTCTAAAAAATGAAAATAGAATATAGCTATCCGACAGAAATCTAGAGAACAATTATGTATTGACATCAAACCCTTGCCATATGTCAATAATGGTTCTTCAGCCACCTTCAGTTACTATACTGGAGGTGTATATAAGTTATTATACCCTAAATATGACGTGGTTGCCAATAAGACCGTAACATATTACGAGAACAACGACAGTATTGTAGATGTCCTGAAACTCGACAAGATAAACAAGACCATAGACATATCATATGAATACCCACATAAGGCTGAGGTCAGGCTTCTCAATTCAGAAAATACGACACGTATGGGTACAACTATCAGAAAGGACTATGGATATGGCTACACTGACGCAACTGACATGGGAAACATGATATGTTCGAACCTATTCTATTTTGAACCAATTTGGTATAAAACGTATAACAATGGCATACAATTAGGAGGAGAGCAAGTGAATTACCAACTAGTATCTGGTATGCCTGTGCCTTTAAACAAATATGTATTCCACGGTTCAAGCAAAAGAATCGCAGAACGTTATCTATCATACTACCCGAACTTCAAGCTCAAAACATACCAAAAGGTAGGTGAGCCTATAATAAAAATTGTTTGGGGAGGAAGCCACCTATATTCAAAAGATATAGGGGTGGACGCAAGCGGAAATATTCTTCCCACAACACATCATTATCTCACAACTTATAATGAATTAGAAGGAGACGAAGATATAGTTTATCCCAACGGCAAACCTATTTATCATTACTATGATTCTTTTGGAAGGCTCATAGAGATTGAAGATGAACTATTTAGACCAGTAACACGTTATTATTACAATTATGGGAAATAAGCATTACATATATATACTTGTCCTGGTATGCCTCTGCATACCAACGTCTACACTTGCACAATATAATGACCAGAACTACGTGAGGCGTGTAGACCTTCTTAAAGCATACGAGAGTGATTGCGACGAAGACCTAGGTGACGACGAACAGCTTCTTCATCGCAAAACTTGGCAATTCTACGATGACCTTGGGAGACCCACCATTCTTGCAAAAGGTGGAAAGAACCTCAACGGCACATACTCGGTCTCTATGACCGAGTATGATAAAATGGGTAGGAAGTCAAAAATATGGTCTTCTTTTGATGGAGGCGAAGACATCGAGGTAGGAACATATTCTGCATTACAAGATAAATCCAGCCTATATTTCAACGATTCCTATGGATTTTCGCAATTTGCGTACAATTCTTTTGGAGAACCAATCATCGAGACAGGACCAGGAAAGGCTTGGCATGAGAATGATAAAAAGAAAACAACTCAATACGTTGTGAACAAAGCAAACTCAATACGCAAGTTCGAAGCACCGATAAATACAATATCCTTAGTTGACGCTGGATATTATGCCGCAGGAACATTGATTGGAAAAATTACAACAGACGAAGACGGCATCAAAACTGAAACTTATAAGGATGGATTGGGAAATATCATCATGGAGAAATTGGGCATCAGCAATACCACTTATTATGTATACAATGCTAAAAACGAGCTTAGGTATGTACTTTCACCTAGTTACCAAGAAGCAGGGTACAAGGACTTATACGCATACGAATATAGATATGATGACCATAGTAACATAGTAAAAAAAGGGTTACCTGGCTGCGAAATGGCAGCATACTGGTACAATCAAGACGATCAAATGGTATTTGAACAAGATGCTACCTTAAGAGAGCGCAACTTATATCGTTTTTTTCTATATGACGATTTTGGAAGAATGGTAATTCAAGGCGTTTGTTCCATTCCTAACAAAAGCGGCAGGACTAATCCTTGCAAATTTACAGGAGACAATAATAGTTTCTGCGATACTGGTTATGTGATTAATGAAACTAGCCAATTTACCAATCCTCAGATTGAAATCGTCAACTATTACGACAACTATGACTTTTTGGATTGTTATAACAAGCTATATCCGAGCATGAGCGATAGCTTAGTCGTTGAAGATGCATGGAACGCCAAGACTTACCTCACAGGAAGATACCAAGTGGCAAGCAACGGCAAAGGAGTTTTCTGTGTCATGTACTATGACATAAACGGCAACAACACTGACACCAAGACCATTCTCTTGGATTCTCATTTTGTATCTGTCCACCAAGACTACAACTTCACCAACAATGTCGTTACAAGTATAAAGAGTGATTATTGTATAGAAAGCGGAAAGTTGAAACACCAAATTTCAAGTAAACTGCACAATTACTATGATGAAAAGACTGGACTGCTAAAATCGACAACTTTGTCCCTACAATTAGCTAATGGACTCGTAAAGACACGGAACATACAAGAATTTAGTTACGATGGAACAGGAAAAATACAAGCATGCAAGCATGGTGGAAATGTGGGAACAACATCATACCAATATAATATAAGAGGACAATTCACAGATATTACCTCCAACAGCTTTACAGAAAAATTATATTACACAGATGGATTAGGTATACCTAGATACAATGGCAACATCAGCAGCCAGCAATGGAAAACTGCTGATGAAACCATCATGCGTGGGTATAAATTTTCCTATGACAATTGCAATAGGCTAACTAACTCCATATACGCAGAGCGTGAAGATATGAGCTATCATCTCAACCGCTACAATGAAGAAATCGTTACCTACAACGCTAATGGAGCCATCAAAAAAATACGCAGACGTGGCCGTAAGGATGACGGTATATATGGAAAAATCGATGACCTTACAATCAATCTTCATGGTAATCAACTTATGTCTGTTATAGACAAGTCTGCCCCTGTAAATTCGTATGCAGCCATGGATTTCAAGGATGGAGCAGATGACACGAAGGAATACTTTTACAATGGTGTGGGAGCATTAGTTAGTGATGCCAACAAAGGCATTGCTCATATCTCATACGACAACCTCAACCATCCTCGTGAGATACAATTCACAAATGGTGGAGTCATCAGATATGTCTATGCACCAGACGGCACAAAACTGAGAGCCACATATCTAACTGCAATAGAAAACATTGTGGTTCCAATCAACACGACTTTGCCTCTCCAACCTGCACAGATATTATCAGAAGACTCCGTGGAGTATTTGGGAGATGAAGTTTATGAAAATGGAGCATTAAGCAAGTACTTGTTTACTGATGGCTACGCCTCTTTGGAAACAAATACTCCTGTTTTTCATTATTTTACAAAAGACCACTTGGGTAACATACGTACTGTTGTCAATGAACAAGGCTCATTGGAACAAGTGACACACTACTACCCTTTCGGAGCTATCTTTGCCGACGCAGGTATCAACCAAGCACTCCAACCATACAAGTTCAATGGAAAAGAATTGGACAGAATGCATGGATTGGATTGGTATGACTATGGAGCTAGAATGTATGATCCTGTAATTTGCACATGGACTACAATAGATCCATTAGCACATAAATACCCATCGTTCTCACCTTATGTTTTTTGTGCAAACTGTCCAATTAACATTTTTGACCCTAATGGAAAAGAATTAGTTATATTAGGCAATAAAGATCAAATGCTTTCTATTTTAACTGTATTACAAAAACTTACAAATGACAACTTGCGCATTGACTTCCAAACAGGAAAAGTAACATTAACCGGAAAAAATAGATGGGACAATCGCAATAAGAAACTAACAACAGGAACCAACTTGATTCGAGGTATCATCAACAACAAATATCTTTTAACCATAAGGGAAGTGAAAGGAAATGACCTTAATGAAGAATTTGCAACAAATACAAACAACAGTAGAAACGGAATAGGAACAGATGCCAATATCAACTTTAACAAAAATAGAGGAACCCCAATAACCGTAGAAGGAGAAAATGGATACGCTATTCCGGCCAATAACATATCATTTTTGGCCTTAGGTCATGAACTCATTCATGGATACAGAGATATGAAAGGAATTACATCCCATAATAAGTTTGTCAGATATACATTTAAGAATTGGCAAGGTAAGAAGACTTTGGATGAGGCACCAGTTGAAGAATTAATAACAACAGGAATAATTGGCAATTACATCTATACAGACAATAAAATACGTGTAGAACAAGGCTTTCCCAAAAGAATAAAATATTAGACAAAATTTAGTTAAATACATATGTTCAATAGTAATATTGGACAACAATATTTTTAGTATGAAAAATAGAATATTATTTATAATAGGAATTGTACTGATGGCACTTTCTTCTTGTAACAACAAAAGCAAGAATGTGCCTTGTCAAATTATTGTTTATGACGAAGCATCTACGACTAAAGCTTATCTCATAAGTTATAATGGAAAAGATTCTATTGAAACTATATGTGGAAGACTTTCTTTCAATATTATTAGAAGATTACACTATAATCAAAAAATCAACACTGAGGATATTTCATTTAGAGAAATTTATCTTCGCAAATCTCAAAAGATAACCAGAAAGCAGAACGATAGTTTACAAACTATAATCTGCCAACTTTTATCAAATCCCACAACAGATACTATACCACTTTTAGTAAGGGATGCCACCTATATATATATGGGGCTTAAAAATCAGTATATAAACTTACCTAGAGGACATATAAAAGACAAAAATATAATAAATATTTCTGAAAAACTTATAGAGTATTCACCCCTATATATCAATACTTATAGTTGGTTTTGGTTGGGGCCAGAAATAGAAGAGCAGATAATACAAGAATACAAGCAATATTTAAGAGAATTTTCTGTAATGGATTAAGGCGTAAACATACAGCATAAGTTTAAGTTAATTATAAAAATCTTTTCAAAATAAATAAGTATGAAACATTTGTTATTAATATTAATTGCATTACTCTTTTGTCAATGTACAAACAAAAAGAACGATGCACTTTTAGAGATTAAAGAAATAGAATCGTCTTATATAGACGATTCCATCAAGGACATAATTATACAATACACTCAAGAGTATCCACAAGACAGCAGTCTTGTCTTAATTTTTTAATCTGCCAGTTGATTCTGTTAGAAATAAAGAATACGGACTTGCAGACTACTTCACTTTAGGAGAATTTGATATCCCTAGGTTCGAAGCAGAGATTTCAAAATCTTATGCTTATATACCATCATGTTATTTTGTTCTAAACGGCAGAAGAATTTATATTGTTCCAAAAAGCAATGTTCTACTAACACCCAAATTTACAAAGGATATATTTACAAGCAATCCATGGTTGAAAGATTATTTTGATTGCACAAGACATAATGCATGGCTAATTCAACACAAGATTAACTACGACAAATTACATGAAACAAATAAAGAATATGTAGTTGTCAACAAGAATGTCGAAGTTCTATTAGGCATATCCATAGATGAAGAAAACGAAACTTTCCAACAAATTCTCAAAAGAAACAACAATAAAGCCATACACAATGAAAAATAGAATTATAAATTCAATGCTACTAGTTCTTGTATCAACAGGAACTTATGCTAAAGACATCTTGCACACTCCTATCATAGGAGAATACGACAAACAACAAACTGACTATATTTCATTAAAGAATAACGAAGACAAACATTTTTGGGATTTGTCTAAGATACAAGTTTTAGACAAGTTCTTGCATGTGTCAAACGAGCAAAGCCCATATGATGAAAATTACATAATAGGAACGGAACATAGCACAAGGTATTCCTACCAAAGCCAAAGTGACTCTTTGCTTTTATGGGGATATGAGAACCATACTTCTACTGTAAGATACAATATGCCCGAGGTCATTTATCAAGAAAACCTTGGCACAGGAGGACATACTAAGGGCTTTTTCCACGGAATAGAAATGTATTGTGGAAAACTTGCTTTCCGTATATTCGGTTCTTACGACTTTGAAGTTGTAGGCAAAGGCACACTTATCCTACCAACAGGAGATAGCTTAAGAAACGTAACTCTGACACATTACGTGAAAGCCATCAGCAAGGTAAAATACCCAAAGATAAAGTCCTTGGATGAACTCGCAAATTATGTCTTCAATGAAAAACCATACGACAAAGACAGCATCATCTATAATCAAAAAAATGATGACGCAATCATCACTGTACACCAATATCAGTGGTATGCAGATGGTTATCGTTACCCTATCTACGAAAGTATATCCACAAGCACTTCAAAAAAAGAAGCTCTTTATAAGACAGCCTATTATATATCTCCAGCAGAACAGGAGAAGCAATACGACGAGCCAAACGAAAGGCTCAGAGCACAGCACTCCTCTTACGATTTTACCAAAATGGGGAACGATAGCAACAGTACAAGAAGAACAGAAACGATAAGTATCTCTGGTCAAACTAAGAATTCCAATAATGCAGCAATAACGATAGACTCTCCTATTTCTACAAAAGCAGACCTAACTATATACACGTCAAATGGTATATTGGTAGAAAAAAAAGTAATATATCTATAACAAGGGGCAAAAGTAATTACACATTCAACATTTCTCAACACCAATCGGATGTATACATCATAACATGCAACATTAATGGGAATACCATTTCCCAAAAGATAGTATACTAAAATCCACCTAATAAAAAAAGGATAGAGCATAACACATGATTTGTGCTATACTCTATCCTTCCAATTATATCATTCTATTTAGTAGAACAGCCAATCAATCGCCTTATCGGCACCAGAGAGACCGGCATCACGAGTGGTAATCTTATCGCCCGTAGCACCGAGCACAAGCAGGAAGCCCTTTGGCAAAAGCAGGGTATGCTTGCCGGCAGCAAACTCATACTTGTGGATGTTCACCTGTGGCATGCCGTCGATGCGGATGGCACTGGTGAGCTGAGGCTCAGCCTGACCGTAATCGTTGGCAGTGGCATCGGTCTCCAACTTCGGAGCCCTGGCATATTTCATCTGGTCATCACGGAAATAACCTATCAGGAGTTGCACAGGCTTCTTGGTGGTGAAGGTGAGCGAGGTAGACTCGCCACGCTGCTTGCTGCTGTTCATCACGTAAGCATTCATACCTGCCAACTCAGGAGCGAAATCGGTCACTACACTATCCAAATCGCTGAAGAGCTTGGCACCCTTGGCTATCTTCACTGTCTTGAAGTTAGTCTCGCCATTGATATTCTCCATCAGGAAAGCACCCTTCTGCTGGGTTGCATCCTTCAAAGGTTTGATATCCTCAGCCTTCATCTTGTAAGTACCCGCAGCCTGAGCCTTGAGCATGGTGATGTTCTTCTTCAGATTCGCCAGTTCCTGCTCATATTTCGGCAAGAGTTCACTCCAATGCTTCATATTGCCACCATCACCTCCGATTGGGATACGGCGCTGGGCGGTCTGCATCGAATTGGCATAGAGATAGGTATCCTTGGTAAGATCTACCAACTGTCGATAATACTCCAGACTCTTTTCGAGCAGCGGAACGGCAGCATCCAGTTCCATGATATCCTTGCCCCACTTATAGTTGAGCACATGCTGAGCCGCCTTCACCTTCCAGCCGAAAGCATAGGCAAAAGCACGGTAGCAATGAATATCATTCTGAAGACGACGGAACTCATCTTGATTGCCGGTTACACGACTCGCTACGACATCGATGGCAGCCACAGCCTTGTCGCCGTGAGCCTCGGTCTGAGCTACGATATCGAGTGGCAACTCACCCACATGAGGCTGATGCTTCCACTCCTTCTCTACATATTCGATGAGTTTCTCACCCTCTGGACCGCAACTCTCATAGAAGCCAGGATAGATGGTGTACTTATATGGATTCACCAGCTGACTCATGAACATGCCCAGAAGCAGCGTCTGACGGTTGCCTTCGGTAATACCAAAACGGCGGAGGAGCTTAGGCGCAATCTCACCGCTCTCATCGTATGCCTTGCGGATGCTGTCAGCAACAGCGGCATCAGAAGCATAGTAATCGGCAAGCACCTTATCCCAATAATTACCCTCGGCAGCTACATCGCGACGGCAGTTCCAGGCATATCTTCCCCATGTCTTGTACCACATCCAGTCGCGGTCCAACTGCTTCTCCCGCTGTCCGCCAGGCAATTTATCTGCCGTATAAGGCCAATCCCAGTAACTAGCCTGCGGATAGAGATGCAGGGCATTGGCGTGATGAACATCGTGCATCGCCGTTACCGCCTTCTGAACGAAAGAAGGAGATGACCAGCGGAATGGTTCGAGATTGGCAAGGATATGCACGTTGCTGATATGGGTAGAACCCAGGGCTGCCAAATCGGTATGAATCTTGGTCCAAGGACCGCGAGGCTGATAGGTGGTCAACGACTCTCCATTATACTTATGCATCGTATAGAGGTTCTTGTAGAGAGGCAGCGCTGCCTCCATCACCATCTTGCAGTCGGTATCGTGGGCACGGAGCAGGACTGGCGGTTCGTCGGTTCTTCCCAAAGCCTTCAAACCGTCCTTGACACCCGGAATGATGGTCTTGGTCATCCATTCCACATCATCCTCATAGGTATTCATCGCCTCACCGAGACAGACGAGCAAGCCTACATTCGGATATTTCTCGATGAAGGCAGCTACCGACTTGCGGGTATAATCGCTGATGAGCGGAGTGATAGGACGATGACGGTCCTGCGTCTTCAAGCCATAATGATCGGCAAAAGGCTTGGAGAGGATGATATTGTAGAACATCTGAATGACGAAGATGCCACGTCGGTCAGCCTCCCTGGTCAGGAACGAGAACATCTCTTCGTTCTTCCTGAAGGTAGCCTCATCCACTTCGAGGGCGAAAGGATAATCCTTCAGTTTGACGAGCGAAGCAAAAGGATGACCATTCCAGAGATAGAGCGAATTCATCTTGTTGTCTACGAGCATATCGAGATACTGGATCCACTGTTCCTTGTCATAGAACCAAGGGAAGTTCTCCGGTGTATAAGGGTATTCGTAAACCTGATGGCCCGGCAGATAAACGGTTTTCTGCAAACCTACACAAGCACCACGGAGCACCATTTCAGGCGCATCCTTCTGCATCAGCGGCACATTGAGAGAACCATGCTGAGCCACGTATTCAGCGATTTCGTTGCAGCCGTAGATGACTCCCGAGCCGTCATTTCCCTGCAACTGGATTTTCTTTCCCTTGCGGGTCCATGAGAAACCTTCCTTCTTCAGTCCGGCAGTATCCTTGGCTTGCGAGAGCAAAATGCGATATTCGCCCTTCTTGCCGTTCACCACAGCAGAGAAACCCAAACGGTTGAGCTTCTTCTGTAGGTATTCAGCAGCATACTGTTCCCGATTAGAAACCGTCTTCCCGGTCAGGATATTTACTTTCTGGGCAAAGGATACAGATGGAATCAGCACGAGGGCTGCCATCACAAAAATCTTTTGTACTTTTATCATTGTCTTAGTCTTTGTTTTATAAATAAAGACGCAAATAACTTATTTTTGTAATCAATGACGGAACATTCGCTTGGGGGTCTTAAAACAATAAAAGGATAGAGTATGATACGTTCATCGTACATATTCTATCCTTTTAATTTACTATTTTCTTATTTTATCTTTTTCAAATCCACTTCCTTATACGCCACTCTCTGGCGGCGCCAGGTATAGATGCAATGCAGTTTGCCATCCTTTCCCTCGATGATGCCTGGATAGGAATACTGGTTGATAGGACTGTCCTCCAGGGTGAGGAGATGACGCCAATGGGTGCCGTCATCGCTGATGGCAAGACTCAATGGTGTGCGAGGTCCCTTCTTGGTTCCCGGCAAGGTCTCGAAATTGTTGTAGATGAGCACGTGTCTGCCATCCTTCAGGGTGACAGCATCCGTACCGCTCTGGTTGTTTTCGATGTCGAGCAGGGTAACCGGAGTCCAGGTATCACCACCGTCGCTGCTGAAACTGGTGGCAAGCTTGGCATTATGGGTACGCATCAGAACCTGCAATCTGCCATCCTTCAACTTCAGGATAGATGGCTGGATGCTGTAGATATATCTCGCCTTCTCACCCTCCTTGTAGATAGGATGCTGCATATCCACCGTAGCCGAATCCACATCATCGGTACGAGGCTTCAGTTCGGCATCTACAGGACCCACATACTTCCACTTTCTGGTCTTCAAGTCGAGAATCTCCACATGGAATCGCCAACCCTTGTTCTCGGTACTGGAACCGCAGATGAGTCTGCCGTTCACCATTTCCGGCTTGTTCTTGATAGGACCGAGGAAACCGTCTGGCAAAGCCTCAGGATCACTCCAGGTCTTACCGCCATCCTTCGATTTCACAAGACAGCCCGTCCAGTCGCCAACGGTAGATCCCACCTTATAGAACAGCCATATTTCGCCATCCGGCATGGTATAGAGCACAGGGTTCCAGCAAGACTTGCGCTTCAGATTGGCAGGCAACTTGATATTGGCTGACTTAGAGCGGAAATCATATTTGTAGCCGGCAGGCACACCGAAACGGCGCAATCCGTCCTTGATAGGTCCCTTATCAGCCGGAGTCGTCTTCTCATCGATGCCCGAAAGACCCGCCTTCTTAGCCTCAGGAGTACCCAGGCGATAAACACCATCGGCAGCCAGGATAGGCTTCTCCCAAGCCTTGGCACCCTTCGGTTTCCGACTTACCCAGATGCAGACATCCGGATTGCGCTCGAAGGTACCGCCGAAGTAAGCAGCCACCAGGTCACCATTCTTCAACTGGGTGATGGTAGAGGCATGAGCCGATGGGAATCCGCTGTAATCATAGAGAAATTCATCCTTCAGGATGGCAGCATCGCGGGTAGGGATTTCTACCGAATAATGATAATCGCCACTACCCACCGTTTCAACCTTGCCATCAGGCAGATAGACATCGGCTGTGGTGTTGCAAGGCACGGTGATATCCCAATCCACATGCTGTAAAGTCTTCTTCCACTGGCTCTTCACTACTCCGTATGGAGTCTCGTAATCTGCTTTTACCGATTCGCAGTTCTGAATACTGAAGGCTGGCTTCAACACGATGTGCTTGTAAGCCACGCTGGCATCAGCCTCAGCCACCTGCTGCACGTTGACACCCTTCTGCTGGATGCCTCCCAGATACTGATAGCACCAGATAAGCAAGTCGCCCAAAAGCATCACATGATTGCCCGAATTCATCTTCGGATCAGCCTTGTCGCCATTCCAGAGTTCCCAGATGGTAGTGGCTCCGTTCTCTGCCATATAACCCCAAGACGGATAGGTGCGCTGGGTAGCCAGGAGATAAGCCACATCAGGGAAACCGTTGTCGCTCAAACCGCGAAGGAGCCAGGAGATGCCGATGACACCGCAGTTGACATGTTCCTTGGCATCGATGCAGATGCCCTTCACTACCTGCTTGATGAGTTCGCTGCGCAACTCCTGGGGAGCGATGCCGAAGGAGAGCGCCAGGAGATTGGCAGTAGAGGTATTGTTGCCATAATAGATGCTGTCTGGATAAAGCACATGACCCGGACGACGGGAAGTTCCTGCCTTGTTGGTGAGGAACTGCTTGTTGAAGGCTTCTATCATCCCGCTTCTGCGGTCTGCCCAAGCTTTCGCTTCTTCCTTCAAACCTTGCAGGTTGGCAAACTGCTCTGCCAGCTGCAGACAGCGGATCATATAAGCGGTGGCTATCAGCTTACCATCGGTCTTTCGCTTCGGATCCTGACTGTGAATCAGTTCCAGCTTCTCCGGTGGTACGCACCAGTCGCCGTATTTATCCTTGGTGATGATGCCGTTCTTATCCGTATATTCTGCCAGGATATGGTTGATCCATTTCCTGATGGATGGATAAGAATCGATGATAGGCTGCTTGTTGCCAAACTGATGATAGAGCATATCACAGGTGAAAGGCAAGGCTGCCGGCCAGGTAACATCATCGGTATAGTAATTCCAGAAAGCAGGAGCCACATCCGGAATATTGCCATCCGAACGCTGAGCATCGCAGATATCGTGCATCCACTTGCTGTAGAGTCGCTCGTTGTCGAAAACGAAACTTTCACCCAACGAACCTACCGTACGGTCGCCCAACCAAGGCTGGCGCTCGTTGCGCTGCGGACAGTCTACCGGCATACCCTTGTAATTGCCGTAGATGCCCCACCATGCATTCTTCAACACCTTATTTAATATCGTATCAGAAGTCTCGATATGTCCGATGGTAGCCATCTCATCGCTCACGGTATAAGCGGTGAAATCCTCCTTGCGGGCATTCTTCATACCGGTGATGGCAGCATAGCGGAAACCATGATAGGAGAAGACCGGGCGCCAAGGCTTGCCGTTCTCCTTACCATTGCAGACATAGATATCCTCAGAGAGGGCATTGCGGAAGTTGTCGAGATACAGACTGCCGTCAGCCTGCAGTTTCTCGGCATATTTCACACGGATGGTATCACCCTGCCTGCCACGGACCTGGAAACCGATCCAGCCCGCCATGTTCTGTCCGAAATCTACGATGAGTGTATCGTGGCGATGCTTCAGACTTACCGGATGACCGAATTCCTTCTCAACCATTCCCGTCATCGGCTGCGCCATCAGCGTACCGTCAGGAATGGCACAGCGCTCGGCTTTCTGCCACTGGCTATCGTCGAAACCAGCCTGGGTCCAGCCTTTCAGCGCCTGTTCCCTGCGGGCATCATACTCCTCGCCATCATACTCGTTGTTGCTGCGGATAGGACCATCGAAGCTCAACTTCCATGTATTGTTGGTAGCCCAGGTTTCAGTCTTTCCGTTCTCATACTCCACCTTCACGTTGATGCGGCATTTCGGATAACCGAAAAAAGGCGTCTTGTATGCCTTCTCCTGTCTCATCGGAAACATTCTTCCGTTGCCCAGTTTGATGGCGATGGCATTCTTCTCAGTCAGGAGCGAAGTGACATCGAACGTATTGTAGTAAATAGTCTTGCGGTAATCGGTTGGTGCAGGCTGCAATGCCTGGCTGCCGCCCATACGCTGTCCGTTGACGTAGAACTCATAGACACCGAGTCCGGCAACATAAGCCACCGCCCGCTTCACCTTACCTTTTGCCGCAAAGTCCTTGCGGATATAGCGTGCTGCCAGTCGGGTATGCATGCCTTTCTGTTCTCCAGGCTGCAGGTCTTCCAAGCCAATCCAGGTACCGCTCCATTTGGTTTCACCGAGCAGTCCGATGGTGAAGAGCTGCGGTTCGGTCCATTCCGACTTGCCTTTATTGGTAGTGATACGCACCTTCCAGTAAGCTTGAGCACCACTCAGCAGCGCCTTGCCCTGATAAGGAATCCACAGCTGTTCATCGCTGTTGCGTTCACCGCTATCCCATAAATCTGCCTCGTTTCTATCCAGTTTTTCTCTGGAAGAAGCCACCAGGATCTGATAACTCGTCTGCACCACACCCTTCCTGTCAGAAGTAATCTGCCAGGAGAAGCGAGGGGTTGATGTTCCGATGCCCAAAGGATTCACCTGATTCTCCGTCCGCATCTTTACCACGTCAACATGACTGGCAGCGGAAAGCGGAAGTGTAGCCGACAGTGATACGGTCAGCAACACACTCATCAATATATTATTCTTCATTTGAATTCTTCACTCTTCGTTCTTCACTCTTCGTTCTTCACTCTTCACTTTATTTATTCATTCAAATCTCTTTTCTTACCAGCCAGACTCTGGTCTTCTATCATCTTCTGGTCTTTCTTCAGATAGTCCTTGCTGGCATCAATGGCGATGAAAACACCATCGCTGATACCGCGGGTAGCCTTCTGAGGGGCAAAGGTGATGACCTTGTTGTCAAACGCTCCGATATATTCCAGCTGTCCGTTGGCAGCATCCATCCACCATACGTTCTTTCTGCTACCCGAAACCTTACGGAGGTCGAGTTTCATCGGAACACAGTTGTAATTGTAAACCATCAGATAATCGTTGCCTCGGGTAGCCAGCAGACGGTTATATCTTTCACCATTCTCACCGGCGATGATGCTCTGGTCAGGCACACGCTCAAAGTATGGCAGCGAGAGCATCAGGTTCTTGAGATGCTTCATCTGGTTGAATCCCGGGTCGTTGAGCGCCACATACCAAGGCTTCTCGGCTCCATCACTTCCATAACTGGTAGGATAGCCCGGTTTCAACATCTGCATGATGGCATTATGACCATAGGTATGACCGCAGGAACCGGCAAAGACACTCCAATAGGCATAGCGGCGAACATCATAATCCTGCCAGCGCTCCTCGTTAGGATCGTGCAGTCCCTTCGGAATATCCTCGTAGCTCGGTTCGGCATCAAGCACAGGCTTGATTGGCTTATATGCCCAAGTAGAATCCACATACATCCAGTTGTCCTCCTCGGTATTGTCAGGGATAGGATAATCCTTGTTGCCCATACGCTGACCATACTTGCGGTGACCACTCTGGAAGGTATGGAAATCGAGCCATTTCGCCTTGCTCCACCATTTGGCAGAAGTATATCTGCCACGAGGATGATAGGTCATGAGATGGTTGTGGTCAATACTCTTGATGCTGGTAGCGAGCGACTCCCACACCTCTGGGTGGATATCGCCCTGGATATCGCCACCCATCACCCAGATGATATTAGGCGAATTCTTATAGCGGTTGGCAAGGAACTTTCCGTATGCCTTAGCCTGCTGTGCATTGATATTCTCTGCCTTTACCTGAGAACCCCAGATGGTTACCATGCCGATGTAGATGCCGTTCTGTTCGGCAAGTTTGATGATGTAGTCGAGATGATCCCAATAACTGTAAACACCAGCGGGGTCTGCCTTTGACAAATCCCATCCGGCAGGGAGCGACTGCTGACCGTAGATATTAAAGGAAGGTGTGCCGTCCATCACCTGGATGAGAACGGTATTGAATCCCGCTACACGGCATTTCTGAAGATAATACTGTGCCTCGGCTCTATCCAGACGTTCCGGCAGAAGCCAGCCGGTATCACCCAACATGAAGAACGGCTGTCCGTTTTCAAACTGCAGGAATCGTTGGTTGGCAGAAACCTGTAATTTACCATTAGCCCAAGGCTTTTCGTTTTTTGCGGCAGAGGCTGCGGTAAAGATTCCGCAAGCCAGCGCCAATGTTATCATTATTTTTTTCATTTTCTAAAGGAGTTTAGATGTTAAGGAGTGAAGACCCATGTTTTTAAAACAATCGGATGGTCTCTCCCTTTCGTGTAGTGATGTCATAGGTATTTGCCTTTGGCAACACCACCTTGTTGAGTTTCACTTCTGAATGATTCTGCATCTGTGGCTGTTCGAAGGCAGAAAAGAGCGGATTCGGATTCTTGCCCTTGGCAGATTTCATACCCTTAATGCCCTTCAACCGGTTGCCTGCCGGCAGACGGAGACGGAGATTGCCACCGAGGGTAGAACGGATCTTGAGCGAAGTGATTCTGCCATTCTTCCATGCCAGTTCCTCGATGAGGAAACCACCTCTGGTGCGGAGCCCCTGTACCTTTCCTTCTGCCTTCCAGGCATCAGGAAGAGCCGGCAGAATATTGACACATCCGTCATGACTCTGCATCAGCATTTCGGCGATACCGGCAGTACAGCCGAAGTTGCCATCTATCTGGAACGGTGGATGCGCATCGAAGAGATTTCGATAGGTTCCACCCTTCTTCTTGTTCAATCCATAGGCGAGGAAGTGGTCATCGGTCAGGGTCAACTGGTTATGAATCAACTTATAGGCATGATTACCATCCAGAAGACGAGCCCAGAGACAAACCTTCCATCCCATCGACCAACCTGTACTCGGGTCGCCACGATGTATGAGCGAAGTACGGGCTGCATCGAAGAGTTCCGGAGTCTGCTCCGGTGTAATCTGATTACCTGGATAGAGCGCATAGAGATGACTCACATGGCGATGATTATCCTGAGGATCGTCCCAGTCCTTAATCCATTCCTGCAACTGTCCCCACTTGCCAATCTGCATCGGTGCCATCTTTCCCAATACTTCCTTCAGATGAGCAGCATATCCGGCATCTTCTCCCAGAATCTCGCTCGCTCTGATAACGGTAGAGAAGAGTTCGTGAAGCAATTCATTATCCATCGTAGTGCCATAGCTCATGGCTATCTTTCCATCTTTGGAAGGATGAGTATTCTCTGGACTCACAGCTGGCGAAATCACGAGCCATCCATGCTCAGGCTCCGGTATCAGCATCTCGTCGAGGAAAGTGGCTGCTCCCTTCATGATAGGATAAGCCTTACGTAGGAATTCCTTGTCGCCACTATAGAGATAATGTTGCCAAAGATGGGATGATACCCAAGCACCACCAGTCATCCACATGCCTGATGCTGCCTTGTCGATACCGCCTGTTACTCGCCAGATGTCGGTATTGTGATGCAAAACCCATCCGTTCTTTCCATACATGGTCTGAGCCGATTCCTTTCCGGTTTCACTTACCTCACGAATCAGTCGGAAGAGCGGTTCATTGAGATCGGAGAGGTTGGTCATCTCTGATGGCCAGTAGTTCATCTCCATGTTGATGTTGGTGGTATACTTGCTGTCCCATGACGGGAACATCTTATCGTTCCAGATGCCCTGCAGGTTGGCTGGCTGTGTGCCTGGCTGCGAACTGCATATCAGAAGGTATCTGCCGAAAGCATAATAGGTGGCTACGAGATAGTTGTCGTCCTGCTGGGCAAAACGGATAAGGCGTTCGTCGGTAGGCAGATTCTGATACTTATCAGCGCCCAACCAGAGCGAGTTACGGTGCATCATGCTCTGGAATTTAGCCACATGCTGCGCCATCTGTTCCCTGGCATCCTTTGCCATGGCTGTATGGAGAGCCTGCTTGCTGCGCTCCACCTCATTGCCGGTGATATCCTTGTAGTTCACGAAGTTGGTGGCGATGGAGATATAGAGTACGGCTTCATCGGCATTCTTCACGCTGACCACGCCGTCGCGGCAGGTCTTCGCAGCCTCGCCGCCCTTGACCTGAGCCGCCATTCTGCCCATGAATCTCACCTTTCCCTTCAGACCTTCGTGCTTGGCAGCCACTCCTTCGAGCGTAGCTTCCTCGCCATCGGTACGGATGATGACATCATCGTGAGGGGAAGTGAAGTTGGCATTGAAGGTGATGCTATGAGGCTTATTGGCGGTAAATCTTACCATCACTACGTTATCGGCAAAAGAGGTGATGACCTCGCGCTGATAGTTGACGCCATGGGCTGTCCAACGGGTAAGACAGCGGGCTGAATCCAGACTCAGTTCGCGATAATACTGGGAATAGCCATCCATCCCGGGAGCCGAGATATAGACATCACCAAAGGGTTGGTAAGGCATTCCGAAGTTGGTATTCGACATGATTTTCTCGGTACACATATCCTGTGCCTTGCGGTATTCGCCCTGCCAGATGAGGTTCTGCACAACAGGAAGAGCAGCCTTGGCATGAGGATTGGCATTCTTGTTAGGCTGTCCTGCCCAAATGGTTTCCTCGTTCAGCTGCAGGCGTTCGGTGGCTGGAATGCCATATACCATGGCACCCAACCGTCCATTGCCCAGAGGCAAGGCATCGGTCCAGACCAGCGCTGGTTTGTCGTACCAGAGCTTATACGATTGTGCAGTAGTCTGCAAAGAGAGACAAGCCAGGCAGCAAAGTGTGATGGTTTTTAAGATTTTCATTTGTTTTTGTTTTAATCGATTAAACATTTATATATATAGACGCAAAAGAGCCGCCTTTGTCGTCAGAAAAGACGAAAAAGACCTCACGTCATTTATAAAACGGCGTGAGGTCTGATTTATTATCTTCTATCTTATTATCTGATGACAGATTGCAAAACTTCCGGTTTTTCAACCTTCACTTTGCTTTCATCCAACTTGCTGCGGTCCAACCCGAAGACACGGATAAAGAAATCGTAGTTTGCCTGGCGCTTGTTGATGCCATAATCATGACGCTCCTTCGGCAGATGCACATTGGTAACCTGCTCCTTGGCACTATACATATTATATATATACTGCAGATACGGATATTCGAGGGTTGGAACAGAGGCTGTCCAATCGCCACCATCGCTCACAACCAACAACGGTTTAGGGGCAAAGAAAGCCATCAGCTCGGCATTACACGTACCATGCCCCGCCAACTGGATAGGTTTGCCACTCTCGCAAGGACAACCGCCATCAAAATGAGAGGCGAGATTCACTGTTGGGGCTGCTGCCGTGATTCGGTCGTCGAGTACCGTCAGCAGAACTGTATGCGTACCGCCACCACTGCCACCATTCGCTCCGATGCGCGTCTTATCCACATCCTTGCGATGGTTCCACATATAATCGAGCAAGACCTCGGCATTCAGAGCCTGAATCACATGGGCACGGTCGGTCTGATGCGAATTCTTGCCATATTCAGCCTCACTCTGTCCCCAGCCATACAGATCGAAATCTACACAGATAGCACCCATTCTTGCCAAGGTTCCGAGGCGCTGCTGCTCATCGGCACGATATCTGCCGCCACCGAAATGACCGTCGGGACAGATAATCAAAGGATGCTTGCCCTTCTTGGCGGGCGTATAGATGGAACCGAAGACATGCTCGCCAGGCAAGGTCTCGATGCAGATATTCTGAACCGTATAACCATCATACCTGCGTACCTTTCCCAAAATCGGTTTCTTATGAACCAGGGAATCCATATAACGGTCGATACCCAGGATGTGGCGCACCTCTTTGCGTACAGAATCCTTGCGTGCTTCAAACTGTTCCCGGTTCTGGTAAAGCGTCTTGAGATAAGCAAGCATCTGCTCACCCTCTTCGGTATGGCGTCGGGGATATTCATAAGGTTTGATCTTATAGACATTACCATTCTGCTTCCACCAGTTGAAGTCGAAATACTTGCAGATATTCGTCAGGGTTTCCTCCAACGAATAGGGTTTGATGCGGAAGTCGGCATAAGGCAACTGCCTACCAACGGTATCCACATTATATTTAAAGCGGACACCCCAGCGCTGAGATACGTCCTGCATCACATCGTGAAGACTACGGGTAAAATGGCCCTGATAACAGTTCTGAGCATCAGCCTTTGGCTGGTTTCCGTTATTTTGCGCACTTGCCGACAAAGACATGCTTGCCGCGATAAGTGCCATCATTATGTTCTGTTTCATCATAATCTATCTTGATTTCGTATTCTATATCATTATCGGTATCTACCGTTACCTCTATTTTACCATCAGCCAATTTCTTCCAAGCCACGGCAATCTGTTTGCCATCGCTGAGTCGGGTACTTCCCTTAGCCCAGGTCAGGTCGCCCATCGGATGAGGAGCGATGATGACTCTGCCCTGCTCTATCCGGATGCCTACAATATCCGGCAGGAAATGGTTGTTGATTTGCGCCATCATGAAATGGTTCATCGAAGCACCCATCTCCGGATTCCACTGTTCGGTAAGCGTGGTCATTCCCTTCTTGATCTGGAATCCGTAGCCCGGCACATCATCATGCGCCAGCATCTTGTACCAGAGATCGGCATATCCGTTTTCCAGCAATGCCTGAAAAAAGGTAGCGATTGCCCACATCACCGGTTGTCAGGCGGTCGTGATGCGCATGAATATCATCTATCAGATGCTGGAGGACCTGCTTGCGATACTGGGATGGAACCATGCCCAGCGCCAAAGGATGGCATTGGAAGCCTGACTTCCCGAACCGTAATATACCTTTTCTACAGCATCCTTTACCTCTGCATCCGAAGAAGATTTCCCAGAAGATGCAGCCTTCTCAACATGCAGGAATTCCTTTTGGAAAGCCTGCAGGATTTCAGAAGCCAGGATGGCATAGCGGTTGGCTTCAGCAGTCTTTCCGCTCATTGCCGCAGCCTTCTGTGTCAGTTTTACCCACAGATAATAATGGGCTGTAGCTACCAGCGGCATCGGGGTATTCTGAGAGAAACCCGAACGGCCTTTTCCGTAATCATACCAGTCACCCAAACCCTGTTTCAGTATACGGCAACTGTCCTTACTCTGGAGATAATCCACATAGCGGAACATCTGCGGTGCATATTTCTTCACCATCCGGTCGTCGCCGTAATGCTGCTGATAAAGGAATGGAAGCGCTACCAGGGCACCGCCCCACTCTGGAGATTCAGCAAACGGGTCGAGCCACTTGCCCTTGAAGTAGATATACTCAGGAGCGGTTGTAGGAACGGCACCATTGGCATGCTGGGCATCGGCGATATTTTGCATCGTCTGCTCTATCATCGAGCGACAGTCGTAGTTGTATACCAATCCCTCGCCATTGAGCCAATCCTGCTCCAACCAACCGAGTTTCTCACGATGAGGACAGTCGGTCCAGACAGCCTGCCAGTTACTTCGGATGGCACGGTCGATAATCTGATAAGCACGGTTAAACATCGGATTAGAACATTCGAAGTTGCCAATCTTCGCAGCTGAATTATAGACGAAGCACGACTGGATATCCTCTATCACTGGCTTGCCATCAGGATTCTCATCACCCTTCATCACGGCACCTTCTACCTGGATATAGCGATAACCATAATAGGTGAAATGCGGATGCCAAGTCTCGATGCGCTTGCCGTCAGCCGACTTCTCGCCCTTTCCGCTGAGTGTATAAGTAAGATAGTAAGGACTGCCCGATTGTTTCTGGTCACAGGTTCCCTGTGCGGTCAGGGTCTCGGAGGGATAGAGCCGTACCTGCTGTCCTACCGTTCCACTGACCTTGATCTGTGGGAAACCTGCGAGATTCTGTCCCATATCCAGCACAAAGGTTCCTGCCGGAATAGGATGTTTGGCATTGGAAGCCTTGGCAATTTGCTGAGGAGTGAGCTGATGACGGCTCTTCACACCGAAGTATTCCATCATCTTCACGGGCTGGGCTATCTGCTGGCGCAGAACGCCACGAGGTCCTTTCTGTATCACTACCGGTTTCCAGGAAGACGTGATGCGGGCATCCTCGTCTTCGCCACCATAGATACTGTTGAAGGTGATGCTGCTAGGCGAATATTTCCACGAGTTATCGCTGACGATGCAGACGGTTCTGCCATTCTTCAGTTCGATTTCGAGCGAACAGTAGAGCGTAGGAGGACCATAGGAAACCTTCATCTTGGTGTATCTTCCACCCTGCTCATTATAGAATCCGTTGCCCAGCAATACCGAAAGTTGGTTCTTGCCTTTCTTCAACAACGCAGTCACATCGTAAGTATTGTAAAAGACGGTCTTGTCGTAATCGCTCCACAGAGGGGCGAAAACGGCATCCGTCACCTTCTGCCGGTTGATGCTGAGTTCATAGAAACCCAGTCCCACAATCTTCATCGTTGCCTTGCGGACATCAGCCGGAAGTTTCATTTCTTTCTTCAGCCAGATGCTTTGTCTTGACAATGGAGCCGTAGCCTTCCAGTCTGGTTTTCCTTTGGCATTCACCGTTCCTGTTCCTACATAATCGCGGTTACTCGGAATGTGCGCATCCTCATCGGTTATCGCACCAATCCATTGTGGCAGAGGCGATTCATCGTCCGTTTTAAAAGCAACAGACTTTTGAGCATGAATCTGTATCATGCCCAAAAGTCCTATCAATATCAATAAATATTTTCTCTGTTTCATATCGTATTTTATTCTACATTATTTGAATGCATCCTTCACTACGAGTTTGCCGAGCGTATCACGCTGCCCCGCCAACTTGCCATCTACCCATACCTGCAGACCCTTGCCCACATGATAGCGGGAGCCGTCCTGGTCGTAGAGGATGGTGAGGTCGTGACCATGATAACGCACCTTGTCAAGACAGAAGTACTGCCATTTGCCGGCTGGGATGATAGGACGCACCTCGATGGTCTGATCGGCACGAGGACGAAGACCCACGATGCCGGTGATGATGAGATCGCAGAAGGTAGAATGATTGTAATATCTGCTGCGCTCCTGATCGCCCTTCAACCAGTAACCAGTGGTTTCATCAAGATACTCACCGATGTAAGGTTTGCCACGCATGCTCTGACTCTGTACATACTTCTCCATCTCATTGAAATAAAGGCTGTCCATATCGAGACTACCCTTAGCAGAAGCTGCGAGGGCAGACGGCTTCACCTGATAATTGTTGATGAAATTCGCCATCGCTGTCAGGGTCTGGGCGGTAGCGAAAGGCCAGATGGCACCATCCCACTCACACTTTCCTACGCCATGAGAGCGGAACTGAGGATGGCGGCGCTCTGCGGTGGTCTGTCCGTAAGGAGCAGAAAAGCCCTTGCTGTCGGCAGCCTGCTTCCATGCCTCAGCAAACTTAGCTTCATCGGCAGGAAGATTGAAATACCAAGGCAGGAAACCGATTGCCTCACGCACCTTTGCCGATACCGCAGCATCGCCACTAGGCTGGTAACTTCTCTTCTTGGCTACCTCCTTTGCCTCACCGGCATTCGGCTTATACACCTCGAAGAACTGCTGGTCGGCATCCCAGAGCTGGGTTTCTACCAGATGCTTCAGGGTATCAGCCTTAGCCTCATACTTCCTTGCCAGATCCTGATAGCCGATGATTTTTGCCATCTGCGCGATGCCCATCGCATTTCCATACATATAACTGTTAATGCTAGGACGGGCATTCTTTTCTCTTCTGCCGCCACTGATGGTCTCTTCCATCGCATCACGCACATCATACTGCCAGTAGAGTCCGTTACCCCAGCGGTGATTATCCCACAGCTGATACTCCTTGTCCAGATCGTTCACCAACGACTTAAACTCCTTCTGGTTGCCGTCTACGAGATAGCGCTCCCAGATTGAAGCAGGCATCCAACTGCTATAGAAATTAATCTTAGCCATCGGCTTGCCACCATTGCCATGATACCAGGTATTCAGGATGCCGTCGAGATACTTGCCATCGCGGATCCAACGACTCTCGTGGATATGATGACCCACTCCAGAGGCGATGAGATTGTACTTGTCGGCATAGCTGCGAGGCACGAGAAACTCGGTCATCGCATAGCCTACAGGTGTATTTTCGATATGCTTGCGGAGCGTCCACCAGCGGAAATAATACATCTCCTCGAAGTTACGCTGCGAACAGTCGAAGAGGGGCACATTCTGCTTCATCCAGTCCCATGCCTGCGCATTCGGAATGGCTGAAGTATGGAGAACCTCCGGCTCCATCGCATTGAAATCGTCTACATAATGCTTGTAATCTGCGGTCTTAAGTACTGCAGAACCGGCATCAGCACCCAGACTCTCGGTCTTGACATGGGCGATGCGGTAGAGGGCGGTGGTATCGGTATCACCGGCATGTTCCAAGGTTCCAAACCAGTCGGCAGGAGTGTCGATGGTCGGGAAGGTACGGAGGTCGCCGGTACGGAAACGGATGCGCTCTATCTGATGCACCGGTGCAAAGAAGATGCGCCTGGTGCTCTTGCTCTGCAAAGTCTTGCCCTCTGCATCGAGGATACTCACGGTGAGGTTGAGCTGGCGGTGCTGGGTATCCAATGTTGCCTCAAAACGATAGGTCTGGTCTGCCTGATAAGGCATCACATTGCCATATCTCGCTCCGTTCTTCACACGGATCATTCCTTCTTTGTTCAGTTCGATGCGGGTGCAAGCGATGCCCTTCTCATCGAGGAATTCAATCTGCAGGGAACCGTTACGGGTCTGAGCTGCCTGCACATCGAAGGATGCCTTCAGATAGGAAGAAGAAGGAATCTTGCGCTCTACACAGGCATAGTCAAACGGATCTTCATCTTTCAGTTCGAGCCACTCCTGACGGAGCGAAACCGGTGCCATCAGCGGAGAATAGATATTCCAAGTCTTGAGATCGCCGAGTTTCTGATATTGGGCGAAATCATCATCGGCATGGGCAGTAGCCACGGTCTTGACCGGAACGGGTACATGCGCCACCCAGATATCTTCCTTGTTCATGGAATAGCTCACCCACATATCGGAATCCTTAGGAATGCCATTGCCTTCCTGAATGCCACGGACATACTGCGGACCGCGACTCTTATAGTTGCCACCGTATCTCATCGGTGGTACTTCGCCACAAATCAGATTCAGTGTCTTGTATTCCAGACCGTCACCACTCAGCGAGATGCCCAGCGGCCAGCGGTATTCTGAAGGGTTGTAGACGGTGGCATAGCTGCCGTCGGTCAACCGCTGTCCCCAAATCTTGGCATTGCTGTTGACGAATCCCAGGGCACGGTTGGTCGTGGTATAGGTATTACCGCCATCCAGACTCAATGAGGTGAGGGCGTGCTTCCACAGACTGGCTATTCTGCCATCCGGCAGGGTATAGTCGCAATAAGCCTTATAGCCGTTGTTGAGCGGTATCAGTTTGTCGCCCCTATCAGCCTCTTCCACCCATTGCATGCGGTAACGTGGGTTGGCAAGGATTTCCTCGCAAGCCGCTCTTACCGCCTTGGATGCTTTCTTATAATTAGGATAAGCAGTATTCTTCTCATTGAATCCATGATTGTAATAGATGAAATAGATAGGTCCGAGCGAACCGTCTTTCTTCACCTCTCTCACCACACGGCCGATGCCGTTGCCATCGTTCGGGTCGTCCTTTCTGTCCAAAGCCACACCATAGTTTCCGGTAGCCAGGAGGATGCCACCCTTAGATACATACCAGCCCACACGCTGGTGCATAATAGACTTCAATGGTTTCTGCTTGTAGACATCAGGATATTGCAGTTCCGGTTTCGGCTGGTATTTCGCCTTCTTGAAACCGGCTGGCACATCATATTCAGGGAAGAGAATCTGTGGCTGGCTCCAATTGTATCCGTCCTCAGAAACCTGCATCAGGGTTCTCGATGGGGGTACATGCTCCTCGGCAGGATCGCTCAGGAAATGCATGTAGAACTTGCCGTTCCAATACGCCATCATCGGCTGATGGTTATAGGTCCAGCCTCCACCATTTGCCTGGGAAGGATGCTCGCGGTTGGCACGGAGCGTCTGGATATTGTGAACTCCTACCACTGGCGACAAAGCTCCATCATGACGCGACGGATCCGCCATCGTGGTTCCGGTATAGTGGATGCGGTCCTGTTCCAGCATGGCCTTCACGATGCGTTCCGGAGCACGGAAGATGGTGCCGTGCTTGTGGTTCTTCGGCACACTCACCTGCTGGCTCACATCGGTGAAATGAACGAAATCCTTGGTAAAATGAGCGCCGAAATCGAAGAGGCGGTAACGGTCGTAATAAATGAGATAACCATTGCCCAGCGGACTGTTCTTAGGCAGTTTGACGGTGGTTGGTCCTTCCATGAAATTGCCGGTGAATGGTTCTGAAGCCTTGCTCCACGGTCCCATCGGGTTCTTGGCAAAAGCCACCTTGATATTGCGGGCATTGCGGGTATTATCCTTCAATACCATCACATAATCGTTCTTACCACGCTTCAGCAGAGTGGCATCTATACAACTGAATCCCGGATCTATCAGGAGCTTACCCTTGGTCCATGTCTTGAAATCCTTGGTTACGGAATAGTAGAGACGGTGATTGTTCTTCTCGTCTTCGATGCCCAGGGCGAAGTGCTGGCTAGGCACACACGATGCCCATACCACCATTGCCTGCTGGCGGTCTTCATCCCAGAAGAACTCCGGTGCCCATACATTCACGGTAGTAGGATCGTCCATCACCTCGATGAATTTCGGTTCGCTCCAATGCATCAGGTCGCGACTTTCTGCATAACCGAAGCCACGGTCGCCCCGCCAGCTGCTGGTCCATACCAGATGGAACACACCGTCAGGGGTACGGATGATGGAAGGGTCGCGCATTACTTTCTGCTTGCCTACCTTAGGAGCCAGGAAGGTGCCCGGAATACTGTCCCAATGGACGGCATCCCTACTATAGATGAACCGCAAGCCGTCGGTTGCAGGCTCGTGGAAAGAGGTTGATACATAAAAATCCTGTGCCTGGACTGCAAAGCCCAAGGACAGCAACCATAAGATGATGAACAGTTTATTCTTTATCTTTATCATTGTTCTAGAGTTTGTTTCTAATGATTATATAGAATAAAGACGCAAGACGCTCCGTTTTGTAACGTCACTATTTAAAAATAAGTTAAACATTTTGGCTGTTTTGTCTGAATGTTGTACTTTTGCATAATATGAATAGTATTCTAGACCAAGACATCATGTTCCTGCCAGGGGTAGGACCCAAGAAGAAAGAGATACTGAGCAAGGAGCTCGGCATCAACTCTTATAGTGACCTGCTGGAATACTATCCATATAAATATGTAGACCGCTCCAAGGTTTTCCACATCAGCGAACTCAATGCCGACATGCCCTTTGTACAACTCAAAGGCAAGATACTCAGCTACGATGAGATAGATACCGGCAAGCGCAACAAGCTGCTGGTAGCCCATTTCTCAGACGGCTACGGTGTGGCTGACCTCATCTGGTATCGCGGTGCCCAATACATCATGAAGACCTATAAGGTGGGAACCGAATATCTCGTTTTCGGAAAGCCAACCATCTTCAACGGCAGATTCCAGTTTACCCATCCCGATATGGACGATGCCACCAATCTCCAGATTTCAGAGATGGGCATGCAGCCCTACTACTCGCTTACCGAGAACCTTAGGAAGCGCGGCTACACCTCACGTTCCATAGAGAAGATGACCAAGCAGCTGGTCACCATCCTTCCTCCTCTTCCCGAAACGCTGCCAAACCATATCGTAGACCGTCTGCATCTGGTTTCGCGCGATGCAGCCATCCGCATGATTCATTATCCGCATTCCCATCAGGAGATGCAGAAAGCACAGGTACGCCTTAAATTTGAGGAACTCTTCTATGTGCAGCTTAATATAATAAGGTATGCCACCGACCAGCGCCGCAAGTTCAGGGGATATGTCTTCAACCGCATCGCCGATATCTTCAACGGGTTCTATGCCCATCATCTGCCTTTTGAACTGACAGGAGCACAGAAACGGGTGATGCATGAAATCAGAGCCGATATGTGCAGCGGCAGACAGATGAACCGTCTTCTGCAGGGTGATGTAGGTTCAGGCAAGACGCTCGTGGCTCTCATGACCATGCTCATTGCACTGGATAACGGTTATCAGGCATGTATGATGGCACCTACCGAAATTCTTGCCGAGCAGCATCTGCAAACCATCTGCGACTTCCTGCAGGGAATGGATATCCGGGTGGAACTGCTCACAGGCATCGTAAAGGGAAAGAAGAGAGAAAAGATTCTTGCCGATCTGGCTACGGGCGACATCCAGATTCTGGTAGGCACCCATGCCATCCTCGAAGACCCTGTGGTTTTCAGAAGATTAGGCGTAGCCGTCATCGATGAGCAGCATCGCTTCGGTGTAGCACAGAGAGCCAAGCTGTGGAACAAGAGCGAGAATCCGCCTCATATCCTCGTGATGACCGCCACTCCTATCCCCCGCACCCTCGCCATGACCATTTATGGTGACCTGGACGTGAGCGTGATTGATGAACTGCCACCGGGCAGAAAACCGATACAGACGCTACATAAGTTTGATACCCAACTCACCAGCCTCTATCAGAGCATCCGCCGCCAGATTAATCTCGGCAGACAGGTATATATCGTCTTTCCGCTGATCAAGGAAAGCGAGAAGAGCGACCTGAAGAACCTGGAAGAAGGTTACGAAACGCTGAAACAGGCATTCCCGGAATTCAAATTGAGTAAGATACACGGAAAGATGAAATCTGCCGAGAAGGAGGTAGAGATGGAGCAGTTTGTAAAGGGCGAAACACAGATTCTCGTTGCCACCACCGTAATAGAAGTTGGTGTTAATGTGCCCAATGCTTCTGTGATGGTCATCCTGGACGCACAGCGCTTCGGTCTCTCCCAGTTGCACCAGCTGAGAGGCCGTGTAGGAAGAGGCTGCGACCAGAGCTACTGCATTCTGGTAACCAACTATAAGCTTTCAGAAGAAACCCGCAAACGTATTGATATCATGTGCGATACGAACGACGGTTTCCGTATCGCCGAGGCCGACTTGAAACTCCGTGGTCCCGGCGACCTGGAGGGAACGCAGCAGAGCGGCATGGCTTTCGACCTGAAGATAGCGAATATTGCCAGAGACGGTCAGCTGGTACAACTGGCACGCACAGAAGCACAGGAAATCATCGACAACGATCCCGAATGCAATGCTCCTCACAACGCCCTGCTCTGGAACCGCCTCAGGGATTTGAAGAAAACCCATATCAACTGGGCAGCCATCAGCTAAAGCAGTAAGCAAGAGCAGTTCCTGCTATCAGAAAGCAAGCAAAAGCAGTTCCTGTTATCAGAAAGCAAGGCTAAAAGGTGGCTTCAGCTTTCAAGCAGCCTCACCCCCGTTCCAGGCGATTCCATCGCCTGTCCCAAAAGTAAAAAGTATAATTATGGATAGAACAAGAAAGCCGGCTATCAGGGAGCTGCGACCAGAAATAACCCTGGAAGAAATGAGAGCCATTCTCGAAAACATTACAGAAATAGAAAGCGCAACAGGCATCAGATACGTCAAACTGCATGTAACGGCAAAGATGATTATCGGTATCAGAGAGTCATCGGGTAAGGAATTTACCATCAACCTCAACGACCTCTACCGCGCTTATCAGGAATGCCTCCGATTCACCAGTCCGGAGGTAAAAAAGTATATTTTCATGGGGCATTCGCCTGCCGTGGCTCTGTTGAGAATGCTACAAAAGCATGAAACGTACTAAAAGTCAACTCCTTGCATCTCATTTTACTAATGTAAGTTAAAAATAAGGCTAGGGCGTTAAATATCGCCCTTTTGGCTTTAACAACTTTGGTTTTTTGAAGTTTTTTTGTTATATTTGCAACGTCTATATAACAAAACCGCTACATGAAGGCATTTGCCTTAGTGGTTTTTGCAGAATTTCTTGTATGATTCTGCGCTGTTGACACGAACCTAAAAAAGAAAATAGAAAAAGTAGTATGAGTTTTAAAAAGAGTATAAAGAAAATTTCGGTCGTTGCATTGTTGGCGCTAACAGTTTCTCCTGTTTGCGGACAAGATCTGTTGGCAAGACAGGCACCTGTAGACCACAGAATGAAATCGCTCGACACACTCGCTGTGTCGCATTATCGAATGATTGAAGACAGAGAGAACCCTGCAGCCGAGCTGTATGAGGATTTCTCTAACAAGTACGCTCACAGGGCTACAACCTTGCCTGAGCACTTCCGCATCGATCTCCGTCATTTCTGCATGCCAACTCCTAGTCGCGTTGTCACAAGTAACTTCGGTTACCGTGCTAGCTTTGGCCGCCAACATAAAGGTATGGACATCAAGGTTTATATTGGCGACTCAATCCGCTCAGCCTTTTCAGGCAGAGTTCGCATCGTAAGATATGAAGGTGGTGGTTACGGTAAGTACATCGTGATTCGTCACAACAACGGTTTGGAGACTATCTATGGTCACCTCTCTAAGCAGCTCGTTACTGAGGGCGAAGAGGTAAGAGCCGGCGATGTGATTGGCTTGGGTGGTAATACGGGTAGAAGTACCGGTTCGCATCTCCACTTTGAGACCCGTCTCTGTGGTGTGGCTCTGAACCCAGCACTCTTCTTCGATTTCCGCAACCAGGACGTTACAGGCGACTTCTACAGCTTTAACCGTAATACCTACGAAAGCGAATCAGCTGATGCCAATGCTGCCCGCGGCAAGGTTGGCAACGGTGGTTACACCAGAGAGCAGGTTAACGGCGGCGAAGTGGGAAGATACTACGAACTGCCTGCTGACCACGAGAAGCTCTACCACAAGGTGAAGCCAGGCGAAACGCTTAGTTCTATCGCTGAAAAGCGCGGCGTAACTGTAGAGCAGATCTGCAGACTCAACGGCTACCGCAAAGACAAGAAGGTTAGTGTAGGACAGATTATCAGATACGTATAAAAGAATAAACTCTAAAAAAGAGGGTGTGTCATAAATTAATGACACACCCTCTTTTTTTTAGACCTTTATTTTCGCGATTCCCCGGCATTACAAGATGCCGAAGAGTCGCAATACATCGTTCAGGTTGGCAACGACAAGCAGAAGAATCAGTATGCCGAAACCAATATACTCAGCACGCTCCATGAACTTATCGCCCGGTTTGCGACCTGTGATAATCTCATAGAGAAGGAAGAACACATGTCCACCATCAAGAGCAGGGATAGGAAGAATGTTCATGAAGGCAAGAATGATGCTCAGGAACGCTGTCATAAGCCAGAATGCATGCCAATCCCATACAGATGGGAAGAGACTGCCCAGCGCACCGAAACCACCCAGACTCTTGGCACCTTCCTTAGAGAAGACATACTTCATATCGCCCACATAACCGGCCAAGACATTCCAGCCGTATTTGATGCCGGCAGGGAAACTCTCGAAGAAGCCATAGTTGACATGAGTAATCTTATAATCGAGCATGACAGGATGATTGTAGAAACCAAACTTCACACCCTCTTCGGTAGACTTCAGGAGAACACTCGACTTGACGGTATCGCCAGAAGCCTTGAGATAAGTAACCTGAGCTGTAAGTGCTCTAGCACTATCCTGTGGTGTCTCAGCCGAAGCAAGCACATCCTCTACTCTGCCCAATTCTATCTGAAATTCGTTGAAAGAGACTACCTTTTTATTATTAATAGCAAGAATCTTATCACCCTTTGCCAAACCGAGTTTGCTGGCAGGCGAATCCTTCATCACACTATCAATCTGCAGCGGCAAATACAAATCTACGAAGCGAGGACTGCTCTTAATCATACTGAGCATGTCGAGATTGCCAGGCAGATTAAGCGTCATCGGTTTGCCCTGACGGATGATATTGACCTGCTTAGCCTCAGAGAGATTACGATACAGATCGCCATCAAAGGTCTTGAACTCACCCAGATCGGTGCTTACCAGAATATCCTTATCCTGGAAGCCCAATGCCTTTGCCTCGGTATTGAACTTCATACCATAACTCATATCGCGGGTAGCCACATAATTGTCGCCCCAATGGAACAGAATCATGGAATAGATGAAGAGAGCCAGCACGAAGTTAACCAGCACGCCACCTATCATGATGAGCAGGCGCTGCCATGCCGGTTTGCTGCGAAACTCGTATGGCTGTTCCGGCTGTTTCATCTGTTCGGTATCGAAACTTTCATCTATCATACCCGAAATCTTACAATATCCTCCGAGCGGCAACCATCCCAAACCATAGGTAGTATCCGAATTCTTTGGCTTGAACTCGAAGAGATGGAACCAAGGGTCGAAGAACAGATAGAACTTCTCCACTCTTACACCAAAGAGTTTGGAGAAGAAGAAGTGTCCGCCCTCATGGAGCAACACTAAGATGGAAAGCGACAGCATCAGCTGCAACGCTTTGATCAAAAATACTTCCATTTATTTACTTTGAACTTTGAACTTGGAACTTTGAACTTTATGATGAGCCCTATATCCTACGTTCATTTTAACTATTAACTATAAACTATTACTTGAGCATCAGCTCTGTAGCTATGCGGCGAGCCTCAGCATCGGTCTGCAGATAGACATCGAGGTCGGGATTACTGTCGAAAGTAGCCTTCGCCATCGTCTCTTCGATGATATCAGCCATCTGAAGGAAGCCACACTCACCTTTGCGGAAGCCGGCATTCACTATCTCGTTGGCTGCATTCACGATACATGACATATTACCACCCTTTCTGATGGCATCGAAAGCCAGTTGCAGACACTTGAACTTCTGACAGTCAGGCTTGAAGAACTGCAAATCCTGCGTCTTGAAGAGGTCGAGACGATCGCCATTCAGATGCAGACGCTGAGGGAAAGAGAAGGCATACTGGATAGGCAGACGCATATCTGGCACACCCAACTGAGCCTTGACAGCACCATCAACAAACTGAACGGCACTATGCACAACGCTCTGCGGATGGATAAGCACCTCAATCTTATCAGCCGGAACCCCAAAGAGCCATTTAGCTTCTGTCACCTCGAAGCCCTTGTTCATGAGCGAAGCCGAATCGATGGTTATCTTGGCGCCCATATCCCAGGTAGGATGCTTGAGGGCATCGGCAGCAGTCACCTTCTCCAACTGTTCGTGGGTATAATTGCGAAAAGGACCACCCGAACAGGTCAGGAGAATCTTCTCTACTTCGTTGTCGCCCTCACCCACCAGACTCTGGAAGATGGCACTATGCTCGCTGTCAACAGGGAGGATAGGCACATGACATTCCTGTGCAAGATTGCAGATCAGCTCACCCGCTACCACCAGCGTTTCCTTATTGGCAAGACATATCTTCTTACGCGCCTTGATGGCATGGATGGTTGGTTCCAGGCCCGAGAAGCCTACCATGGAAGCCAGCACCATATCGATAGGCTCAGCCTGTACGATATCGCAAAGCGCCTGAGCACCGGCATAAACCTTGATATCAGGCTCATCACTGAGCATATCCTTCAGCTCCTCGTAGCGAGCCTCATTGGCTATGACCACAGCAGCCGGATGGAACTTGCGAGCCTGCTCGGCAAGTTCCTGCACTCGGTTGTTGGCGGTGAGGCAATACACCTCGTAAAGGTCACTGTGCTGTTCGATGACATCAAGCGCCTGTGTACCGATACTTCCCGTAGAACCGAGAATGCATATCTGTTGTTTCTTCATATTTCTTCACTTTATAAGTCGAGCAATCCCTCAGGAATTGCCATTCTGATTTCTTTCTTTTCAGCACTCACCTCTTCGATGAGGTCGTTGCTGGCAGGGATGAGGATTTCATCACCTGCATCGGTTGTTACCTCGAAAAGAAGGTTGAGGGTAGAATCGTCTACATGTGCTATGGTACCTACCAACTTGCCGCTTACGGCATCTACCAGGTGGAAACCGATGATTTCTGCCCAGCTCATGTTCTCTTCATCACTGTCAGAGAGATGACGTGGGAAGAAAACCTCGCAACCGGTATAGTTGCGTGCCTGCTCTTGGGTATCGATATCCTCAAACTTCACGAGCACATTTTCATCGTTCTTAAAACGATATTCCTCTAAATAGAAAGGCACGAGGATGCCATCGATGTCGAGTACCAGGTACTCGGCATCTACACGGTCGAAAACATCATCTGTAATGGCGAAAGTAATCTCGCCCTTCACGCCATGAGGTTTTCCCAACTTGCCTATCTTATATACTTCGTCACGTCTAATCATTCAACATTCAACATTTAACATTTAACATTGATTAATCACTGACACGGGTTATCTTGGCACCCAGCGCATTAAGGCGATGCTCGATATCCTCATAACCACGGTCTATCTGGGCGATATTGGCAATGCGGCTGGTACCATTGGCACTCATGGCAGCAATCAGCAGGGCAATACCGGCACGGATATCAGGACTGGTCATTCTGCCAGCACGCAGTTTGATCTTATGGTCATGACCAACCACCACAGCACGGTGAGGATCACAGAGAATAATCTGCGCACCCATATCAATCAGTTTATCCACGAAGAAGAGGCGGCTCTCGAACATCTTCTGATGGAAGAGAACGCTGCCGCGAGCCTGGGTAGCCACTACGAGGAGCACGGAGAGAAGGTCTGGAGTGAGTCCTGGCCAAGGGGCATCGGCAAGCGTCATGATGGTGCCGTCAATAAATGAATCGATGACATAATGCTTCTGCTCTGGAATCACAAGGTCATCATCCTCTATATTTATCTTCACTCCCAGGCGGCGGAATGCATCAGGAATAATACCCAAATCCTTGACAGACACATTCTTGATGCGCACACCTTCGCCACACATTGCCGCCATGCCGATGAACGAACCTACCTCAATCATATCAGGCAAGATGCGATGCTCGGCACCATGCAGTTTATCAACACCCACGATGGTGAGCAGGTTGCTGGCGATGCCGCTGATCTGAGCACCCATCGCATTGAGCAGATGGCAGAGCTGCTGGATATATGGTTCGCAAGCTGCATTATAAATGGTGGTAGTGCCCTTTGCCAATACAGATGCCATGATGATATTGGCGGTACCGGTAACCGAAGCCTCATCGAGCAACATATAGCAGCCCTTCAGCTTCTTTGCCTGTATCTGGTAAACATTACGCTCATCATCGTGAACGAAGTTGGCGCCCAGATACTTGAAGCCCAGGAAGTGGGTATCCAGACGGCGACGACCTATCTTATCGCCACCCGGCTGAGCTATGGTAGCCTTGCCACATCTACCGAGCAGCGGACCTATCATGAGCACACTACCACGAAGAGAAGAACATTTCTTCACAAACTCCAGACTGTCGAGATAATCGAGTTTCAACTCATCACTTTGGAATGTATAGTCGTGACGACTGTGCTTGGTTACCTTGACACCTATCTCCTGGAGCAACTTAATCAGGTTGTTCACATCCAGGATGTCCGGCACGTTGGTGATGCGCACAGGCTCGTCGGTAAGGATTGTGGTACAGATAACCTGCAGTGCCTCGTTCTTGGCGCCCTGAGGTGTGATAGTACCTTTGAGCGGATGACCGCCCTCTATGATGAAAGACTCCATAAGCTTGTCTACTATATATAATAATGTGGATTACTTTTTCTTCTTATTATTATTTACATTCTTAGGTTGCGCCTCAATCTTCTCGAAAACGAAAGTATCGAGATCGAGCTGGATGTTGCCATCGGTAAAACGTGCCAGATCGGAAGCTACCTTGGCTACATCGCTGGAGCCATGGCTCCAGGTTACCAGGTCGCGATGCATCTGGTTGGCAGTAAGCTCCACGAGTTTATCGCGCTCCTCACTTGGTTCCATCGTCTTCAGCTTTTCGAAAATCTCGAAGAGCATAGCTCCATAATGGCGCACCGGGATGTGCTGCATAGGATATGGCAAAGGCTCCGGCTTGGTTGCTATCTTTACAGCATCCGATACATCATAAGGGAAATCGATGTCGAGCTGGAAATTGCTCATGATGGCAAGCTGGTCCCAGAGTTTCTGCTCATGGTCCTCTACCCCTCTGTTCTCTGGGAACATACGGTCCATGACTGCAATAATGGTCTCTGCACAGCGCTGGCGCTCTTCACGGTCGGTAAGCGTCAGACAATGGTCTACCATCTGCTGAATCTCACGGCCATACTCAGGCAGAATGAGCTTAGCTCTCTGGGTATTATAGTCTAATCCTTCTATATTCATTCTTACAATATTTTATATAATCAATAATTCTAGAGCAGTTTCTTTGGCATCTTAGCCACGAAATCCTTGAGATAGAAAGGCACGAAATATGCCACATCTTCGAACTTGCCCTCTACAAAACGCTTCTCTGCCAGCGGAGCCATATTCTTAGCCAAAGGCTCAATGCCCTCTACGAGGTGAGCATTCGGATGGTTGATGGTCTCCATACACTTGGCTGCGCCATTTCCGAAGAAGTATACATGATGCTGGTCCAGATATTCCTTGTAGGTATCAGCATCCACAATATCAGCCTGAATAGGGCGAACCACCTTCAGGGCGCGGTCGAGCACTTCGGCATATACCTCCATGCGGCGGGCGTCGAGCATAGGTACGATGAGAGCGTCTTCCTCCTCAGGATGTTCGCCAAGCAATACAGGCACAGCCATCAGTTCGAGTGTTGGAACAGCGATGAGTTTCACACCGCGACCATAACAGATGCCCTTCGCCATACTCACACCGATACGCAATCCGGTATAGGAACCCGGACCGCAACTTACCGCCACAGCCTCCAGCGGAAGGCCATGAGAATCGAGGAAATCAAGAGCCTCATCTACAAACACACCCAACTTAACAGCATGGTTAGGACCTGTGTGATCTTCCTGGTTGAAAATCACCTGTCCACTATCACTAATTGCCACTGAGCACACGTCCGTACTCGTCTCAATATTCAATATACACGACATAATTAAAAAATATATTCTTAAATAAGGTGCAAATATACTCATTTTCTCGCATTTTTTTGTACTTTTGCAGAAATTTAACGCGAAAGATTATATGATACAGTCAATGACAGGCTTCGGAAAAGCTACCGCGGCCTTTAAAACAAAGAAGATTAATGTAGAGATAAAGTCATTAAATAGCAAGACGCTTGACCTCTCTACTCGTATTGCTCCGCTCTATAGAGAGAAGGAGATGGAAATCCGTCAGTATATCTCTAAAAATCTAGAAAGAGGCAAGGTTGACTTCGCCATCTGGATTGATAAGGATGCTACTACAGATGCCACTCCTATCAACGCGGCACTTGTACAGAATTATTACCAGCAAATCAAGAAGATTTCGGCTGAAACAGGCATTCCTGAGCCAACCGACTGGTACAGCACTCTGTTGCGTCTTCCGGATGTAACAACGAAGACGGATGTGGAAGAATTGACCGATGAGGAGTGGGAAGTGGCAAAAAATGCAATTTGCGAGGCTGTGAACCATCTCGTTGCCTTCCGCAAGCAGGAAGGAGCCGCTCTTCAGAAGAAATTCACAGAGAAGGTGGATAACATCCAGACTCTCCTGGCTAGCATCGAACCATACGAGAAGGCTCGCGTGGAGAAGATCAGACAGAACATCGTTAACGGCCTGCAGCAGATTCCAAATGTGGATTACGACAAGAACCGCCTGGAGCAGGAACTCATCTACTACATCGAGAAGCTCGACATCAGCGAGGAGAAGCAGCGCCTTGCCAACCACCTGAAGTATTTCCGCGAGACCATGAATGAGGAAGGTCATGGTGTAGGAAAGAAACTCGGTTTCATCGCACAGGAAATGGGACGTGAAATCAACACCACCGGCTCTAAGAGCAACCAGGCTGAAATGCAGAACATCGTGGTGAAGATGAAGGACGAACTTGAACAGATCAAGGAGCAGGTGCTGAATGCTCTCTAAACAAGAGACAGGCACCTTCTCTCTCCCCGAGAGCCGCCTCAAAAAGCCCCCTCAAGTGGCGTTTTTGAAAGCCTCGCTCCCGTTCCAGGCGATTCCATCGCCTGTCCAAAAAGCTCCCTATCAAACAGCAAATAAAGAAAAGAAGAAGAAAAAATGAAGAACGGATTGTTAATTTTCAGCGCCCCATCGGGCAGCGGTAAGAGCACCATCGTAAACTGGCTGATGAAAGAGCACCCGGAATTGAAGCTGGCTTTCTCTATCAGCTGCACCTCTCGTGCTCCGCGCGGTACAGAACAGAATGGTGTAGAGTATTTCTTCCTCTCTCCAGAGGAATTCAAGGCTAAGATTGAGGCTGACGAGTTCCTGGAGTATGAGGAGGTTTACCAGGACAGATTCTACGGCACCCTGAAGTCACAGGTAGAAAACCAGCTTGCCAAGGGCGAGTCGGTGATTTTCGATGTTGACGTGAAGGGTGGTGTAAACATCAAGAAGTTTTATGGCGAGCGTGCCTTGAGCATCTTTGTCCAGCCACCTTCGGTAGAGGAATTGCGCCGCCGTCTGGTTGGCCGCAATACTGATGCGCCTGAGGTGATTGAGCAGCGCCTTGCCAAGGCAAGCTATGAGTTGACCTTCGCCCCTCAGTTTGACCACGTGGTCGTAAACGATGACTTGGAGAAGGCTCAGCAGGAGGTTTATCAGCTCGTCAAGACCTTCCTAGACGCAGAGTAAAAGCTAGCAAGCAGCCCCAGCCCAGGCCGGAAGCCCCCCTGCCGAAAGCAGAAAGCAGCCCCCGTTCCAGGCGATTCCATCGCCTGTCCAAAACCAGGCCTCAACAGCTAGCTCCCCATAACTCCCAAATAAGAAGAATAAGAAATGAAGAAGGTAGGAATCTTCGGCGGTAGCTTCAACCCCATCCATACGGGCCATATCGCATTGGCGAAAAGCCTTTGCGAGAAGGCCTGCCTGGATGAGGTGTGGTTCATGGTTTCGCCCATGAACCCATTCAAGAAGACCGCTACCGACTTGCTCGACGACCAGCTGCGCCTGGAAATGGTAGAAAAAGCGCTGGAGCACGAGCCACAACTGAAGGCATGCGACTATGAGTTCCGCCTGCCTAAGCCATCTTATACCTGGCACACGCTGCAAGCCATCAGCAAGGATTACCCAGAAAATGAGTTCACCCTGCTGATTGGTGGCGACAACTGGGCTGCTTTCGACAAGTGGTACCACCACGACGACATTCTAGCACACTATCCCATCGTGGTTTATCCACGCCAGGGAGCCTGCATAGGCAATGTGCCAGAAGGCGTTACCATCGTAGAAACTCCACTGCTCAACATCAGCAGCACGGAAATCAGAAAGCGTATCAAAGAGGAGGAAAGCATCAGGGGAATGGTGCCGGAATGCATCGAGCAACTGGCTGTCAGAAACTACAGGCAGCTCTAAGCATCCCTCTCTCCGAAAACGCTTAAAATCATATTTAAACAACAAACAGCAAAAAATGAGTTGGAAAGAAATCATTAAGAAGTGTCTGAACGTGGCTTCTGCGCCGATTCGCAGAAATGCCAACTTCTTTGTGTTCATGTACCTGCTGGGCATGATCAGTTCTATCGTGACTACACCTGCCAAGGGGACTTTATACGACAACCTGTTTCTGGAACTCTTTGTCGACCTCTATGTGGTGTGTGCCGTTATCGCCATCTTCCCCAAGAAGGTGCGCTGGGGTCTGCGTGCCGTACTATACCTTATATTATATAGTACAGCTGCCGCCGACACCTATTGCTACGTGAATTTCGGCTCTACGCTCAACCCTTCTATGCTGATGCTGGTGGGCGAGACCAACAGTTCGGAGGCTAGCAGTTTCCTCTCAGCCCTCATCTCTGCCGAAGTTCTCTTCAGTAGTGTGGGCTGGATTCTGCTTCTCGCTCTCATCCAGATTCTCATCGCCATCTTCCGCAAGCAACTCATCAAGCTATACGTTTTCATCATTACCGTTCTGGAGTTGGCTTCTGTCAAGAAACGGCTGATGGCTATCCCCCGCATGACTGCAGCCATGCCTGCCAGCTTCGGAATCCTATGCCTCATCATCTTCATCATAGGATGCTGCACCTCCTGGCACAACAAGACGGCTTACCATAAACTCATGAATGGTAGAACGATAGGCGAAGTAGAGCATATCCTGACAGAAAAGGATCATGCTGTTCTCTATCTGCCTGTCTACCGACTCCAATTCAGTATCTATGCCAACCAGCTGGCTGCGCATCAGATTACCCAACTCATTCATGCCGCCCACGAAGTGAAGGTTGACAGTTGCAGCTACCGTTCGCCAAACATCGTACTGATTATCGGCGAAAGCTTCGGCCGACATCATTCCCAGCAGTACGGCTATTTTATGGATACCACTCCACAGCAGGTAGCCTTGGAGAAATCGCGCAAGCTCACCAAGTTTACCGATGTGGTAACCTGCTGGAACCTGACCAGTTTCGTTTTCAAGAACATGCTCTCTACCCATGTGGTAGGCGAGAAAGGCGAATGGTGCGACTATCCGCTCTTCCCTGAAGTGTTCCGAAAGGCAGGCTACAACGTAACCTTCATCACCAACGAATTCCTGCCACAGGCAAAGGAGGCGGTTTACGACTTCAGCGGCGGTTTCTTCCTGAACAACCCGGAACTGAGCAAACTTCAGTTTGACCATCGCAACACCCAACTCCACGACCTGGACGACGGACTGCTGAAGGATTATGATGACAGTCTGAAGAACTTCCAGAAGGAGCACAACCTCACCATCTTCCACCTGATGGGCCAGCATGTAAACTATAAGCAGCGCTACCGCACAAAGCAAGCCCGGTTCTGGGCAAGCAGTTATGAAGACAAGCGCCCTGAACTGACCAATGCCCAGCGCAAGATGCTGAGTCATTACGATAACGCCACCCTCTACAACGACTCTATCGTAGCCCAGATTGTAAAGCGTTTCCAAAAGCAGGATGCAATCGTCATCTACGTGCCCGACCATGGCGAAGAATGCTACGAAGAGAACCGAGGCTTCATCTGCCGTAACCATTCTGCAGAAATCGACTGGCCGCTGGCTCACTATGAGTTTGAAATTCCGTTCTGGATATACTGTTCGCCAAAATATATCAGGAATCACCGCGACATTTACCGTCAGATACGCAAAGCTAAGGACAAGCGTTTCATGACCGATGCCCTGCCTCATCTTCTGTTGTATCTGGCTGGCATTGAGACACCTACCTATAAGGAGGAATATAACATCCTGAGTCCGAAATATGACGAGATGCGACCACGTATCCTCAAAAACTCTGCCGATTACGACAAACTTCGTGATGCGCATCTGGAAAAGATAAAAAAGGAAGAAAGTAAAAAGGTAATAAAGAAAGAAAGGAGAAACTGATTATGAATAGTGCTATTCTATCACGCCCGGCATGCAATGCCCTGAGAGGACTCGCCATCATCGGCATCTTCTTGCATAACTACTGCCATTGGCTGGGACCTATCGTCAAGGAGAACGAGTATCAATACTTCCAGCACAATGTTGACTGGCTGAACCAGGTAATGGTCAGCATGGACCTCAACCTGCCTGTGCACCTGCTCTCGTTCTTCGGCCATTACGGTGTGCCCGTATTCCTCTTTCTGAGTGCTTACGGACTAGTGATGAAATATGAGGCTAAACCTCATCTCTCTACCGAACAGCAGACCAGAATGTACAACATCTCGGGCAAGAAACTTACAGGAAGCATCAACTGGCGCGAACCGCTCCACTTTATCCGCTATCACTATCTGAAACTCTTCAAGATGATGATAGTAGGTTTCGTGGCATTCACGATGCTCGACCTTATCACGCCTGGCTCTCACCACTATGCAGCGCTCGACATCGTTGCGATGCTGGGCATGTTCAATAATGTATTGCCAAATCCGGATAACATCATCTGGCCGGGTCCGTACTGGTTCTTCGGTCTGATGCTGCAACTTTACATCGTCTATCGACTGCTGCTCTATCGCCGCCATTGGGGATGGACCGTAGGATTGATGGCCATCTGCATCGTCATTCAGCTCATCCTGGGCGTTGACAATCCGGAGAGTGAAGTGATGAACCGCTACCGCTACAACTTTATGGGCGGCATGCTGCCATTCGGTTTGGGCATCCTCTATGCCCGCTATGGCGAGAAGATTCTGATGACCTTCCATTCGCCTATCACCAACTTCTTTGGCTGCATCTTCTGTCTGTCGCTTATCTACAGTCTGAGCGGCAGCATGGTAGGCTGGACCTTCGTGCCTTTCTTCTTCTGTCTGCTGAGCGTATTGGTAGCCGACCTGCTCCAGAACATCAGCTGGTTATCAGGTATTTACAAGGTATTAGAGTGGATGGGCAGCATATCAGCCGCTCTCTTCGTATGCCACCCTATCACCCGCAAGATATTCATCCCTATCAGCCGTCAGGGCGACATCTATGCCGGCCTGCTCCTCTACATCATATCGAGTATCTGCCTGGCTTGGCTCTTCACCCAACTGATGAAGAAGATTCCAAACCCGAAGCCCTAACCCTCTTCAATAGGAGAAGGAAGAACAAAGGAAAAAGCAAGAACAAAGGGAGAAGGAAGAAAGAACGAAGAAGAAGCAAGCAGCAAGAAAGAAAGCAGCAAGCGCGCCCCCGTTCCAGGCGATTCCATCGCCTGTCCCCCATAATAAACAAAAAAGAAATACCAGCATGAATTGGAAGATTAAAGATATAGAACTGGCGAATATCAGCCGGTTTCGCGGCGAGTTGATGGGAGCAGCCATGCTGTTCATCATCCTCTTTCATGTGGCATTGCCTAGAGAAGATGCCTTTTTCGGGCTTCGCAGAATGGGCAATGTCGGTGTAGACATGTTCCTCTTTCTCAGCGGAATAGGTCTCTGGTTCTCGTGGATGAAGAATCCTTCTGCCAAGCATTTCTTCATCCGCCGTTATCTGCGCATCTACCCTACCTGGCTCATCATAGCCTGCCTCTTCTATATCCCTTCTTTCCAGGGCGGAAGCACCTGGAACTGGATCTATCTCTTTGGAGAGATAACCATCAACTGGGGGTTCTGGCTGCATGATGAGCTCAACTTCTGGTACATCCCGGCTACGATGATGCTCTATCTCTTTGCCCCTGCCTACATGGAACTCATCAAGCGCCATCCTATCTACCGCTGGCTGCCGGTGGTGATGATCATGTGGTGCATCCTGGTACAATATGTCACCCCAATACATCAGGCTGTAGGACACCTGGAGATTTTCTGGAGCCGCGTGCCTATCTTCTTCATCGGCATCAACATGGGTGAGATGGTAAGACAGAAACAGACGCTCGACGGCGCTTCGATATGGATGATATGGCTCATGTTCCTGATGACGCTGCTGGCGAGCATCTTCCTGGAACAGGAGAAGCACGGCATGTTTCCGCTCTTCCTCGAACGCATGCTCTATATCCCGCTCACCATCACCAGCATCCTGCTGCTGAACCGCATCTTCCGCCGCACCCCAGGGTGGTTTAACAAGGGGTTCATGTTTGTGGGAGCGCTGAGTCTGGAGTGTTATCTGCTCCATATCCACTTCGTGCTGAAATACATAGAGCCGCATCACTTGGGCTATTGGCCTACTTTCTTCATCTGCATAGGCATCACCCTGCCTACAGCATGGATTCTGAGCAAGATAGCCGGATGGATTTCTAAAGAGTTAGCTAAGTTTATCAAGTAAAAAAGAGTTTATTTATTAAGAAAAATAGGAGTTTTATGAACGAGAATAAATTGGAAGACAGTAAAGGTTTTGCTGCGCTGCTGCGACTGGTTCGCCCAAAACAATGGATCAAGAATGGCTTTATCTTCTTACCGCTGTTCTTTGGCGGCGCCCTGTTGCATACAGATGCCCTGCTGGCGGGTCTGATTACTTTCTTCGCCTACAGTTTTGCCGCATCGAGCATCTATTGTTTCAACGATATCTATGATGTGGAGGCCGACCGCCGCCACCCTGTCAAGTGCCATCGTCCGATAGCATCGGGGGCGGTCAGCATCAAGCAGGCATACGGACTGATGTTCCTGATGTTTGCCCTCTCTATGGGTATATGCAGCCTGCTCGGATCATGGGAGACGATGGGAATCATCATTTTCTATTGGCTTCTGAATCTCGGCTACTGCGCCAAATTCAAGCAATATGCCATCATCGATGTGTGTATCGTGGCATTCGGTTTCGTACTCCGTCTGCTGGCAGGTGGTGTAGCTACGGGCATCGTACTCAGTAAGTGGATTGTGCTGATGACCTTCCTCATTACCCTCTTCATGAGTTTTGCCAAGCGCCGCGATGATGTGCTGCGCATGGAGAAGACGGGCGAGGCTCCCCGCAAGAATACCATCCGCTACAACCTCACTTTCATCAACCAGGCTATTACGATTACGGCTTCCGTAACCCTGGTATGTTACATCATGTATACGGTGAGTCCGGAGGTTATCGAGAATTTCCATACTGATTATCTCTATCTTACGAGTGTCTTTGTGCTGGTTGGTTTGCTGAGATACATCCAGATTGCTGTGGTAGACCAGAAGAGTGGTGATCCTACGAAGATTATCCTGCGCGACCGCATCACCCAGTTTATCGTGCTTGCCTGGTTGCTCTCCTTCCTGATCCTTATTTATATCGTATAAGAAAATGAAGAAAAAATTATATTGTTTCGATTTTGACGGAACGCTGACAACAAGCGATACCCTGCTGGAATTCATCAGATATGCCAAGGGTACCGGTCGTTTTCTGATGGTTTTCCTGATGTACAGTCCGCTCCTGGTACTGATGAAGTTGCATCTTTTTCCCAACTGGAAGGCGAAGCAACTCATCTTTGCCCATCTCTTTGCCGGCATGCGTATCGAGAAGTTTGATGCGCTCTGCCGCGATTTTGCCGAAGAATACCAGCATCTGTTACGCCCCAAAGGTGTTACGCTGGTACACGAAGCCCTGGTTGCAGGTGCTCAGGTTTTCATCGTGAGTGCCAGCATCGACAATTGGGTCCGCCCGTTCTTTAAAGTTCGCGGCCTAGATGGAGTCAGGGTATTGGGTACTCAGATAGAAGTGATTGACGGCAGACTTACCGGCAAGTTCAAGAGCAACAACTGCTATGGCGTGGAAAAGGTGCATCGCATCTGCGAGGCACTGACCACCACTGCCGCCTATGCCTACGGTACCCCCTCATTATCTTTCGACCGCACGCAATATGATATTGAGGCATTTGGCGACAGCCGAGGCGACAAGGAGATGCTCGCCTTCGCCGATAAAGGTCATTACAAACCTTTCAGAATTTAGAAACGCATAACGGAAGACAGGAAAGCCTAACGGAGTCGCGAACCATCTTGCCAAGTACCCATATACGGCGAAACGCCGTATCAAGTATGCCAACTTACTGACTTACAATACATTAACTTGTTATGAAACAAAGGAATACAGACATCGACTGGATAAGAGCCATACTCATTATTCTCATGATATTGATTCATATCGTGAGCTTCGGCAACACATACCCCCAGCTCAAGGCAGGCATTCTCTCGTTCATGATGCCTACCTTCCTCATCATCACGGGCTATCTCGTGAATATCGAGAAAAGCCCAAAGGAGATGGGAAGATACCTGATGTGTCTCGCTTTGCCTTACGTCATCATGGTAACCGGTTTCTCTGTACTCTCCTATTTCATGCCGGTGAGAGATGGCATAACGGAACTGTCACTCTCTCAGATTTGTGAGAAGATATTCGTTACTTCCATCGGTCCCTATTGGTTCATCCAGACCATGATTATCTGCGGCATTCTCTATTACGTCAGTTTCAAGGGAGCAATCTGGGGAACCCTCAGACAGGGAAAAACGACGATGAGCACCACCACAAACCTCTTTATCTTCGCCACCCTACTCCTGCTCCTGTCCAAGACACCCGCTCTTTCGCCCAGTGCCGCCACCTATTATTTCATCGGAGCGGTACTCAGACAATGCCATATCAGCTTTGACAGAATATTCCGTCCTTCACCGGTTGCCCTGCTGCTCTGGATCAACTTGCTGGGCTTAGAAGAATGGTACGACTGGGGCACGCTCGCCATCGTCTTCTCCTGCTGGTGCTGCATTTCATCCCTGATGTGGATACACAGCCTCATCAAACGCCTACAGGATAATGCCAGCGTTCGAAAGACAGAAGACACCTTATTATATATAGGCCGCAACACGCTTCCTATCTATCTCTTCCACCCCATCTTTACGATGGCAGCCAAGTTTTATCATCCCCTCTTTAGTTGGGACAGGAGCGAAATCTGTTTCGCCCTCGTTACCATATTCATCGCCATTGCCGGAAGCATCGGCATCGCCAAGATAATGGAGAAGACCCATTTGGCTTATCTCTTCGGAAAAGGAAAGATGCTGAGATAAATAATACCAGGATATATTTGGTAATTTGGAGATTTTGAAGTACTTTTGCAACATGAATATCAAGAACAAGATAAATAATATGGATGATGCCAAGCGAGAGAAGCTGGGCGAAGTCATCAGATTCGGAATCGTAGGCGGCCTGGCTACGGTACTGCAATATGTCATCTACCTGGCTATGATGCTGGCACTGGCCCATTTCATCCCCAACATGGGCGACCACAGTCTGGCTACCACCGCCAACACCATCGCCTACATCGTGAGTTTCATCTTCAATTTCATCGCCAGTACCCGCTATACCTTCAAGGTAAAGGCGAATGCCAAGCGCGGAGCAGGATTCACCCTCTCCCACATCGTCAACTACTCGATGCAGACCCTCTGCCTCAACCTCTTCGTAGGCTTGGGTCTAGCCAAACAGCTGGCTATGATACCCACCCTCTGCATCTGCATCCCGGTAAACTTCCTTCTGGTAAGGTTCTTCCTGAAGAAATAAGGGGATTCAAAAACACGATAAAAGAAAGATATGAAAAAGATATTCGATATTTTTAAAATAAAGAAAGAGGAAAGTGTTTCAGCACTCGTCGCACTCATCATAGCATGTGCCCTCAATGCCCTGACTGTCATCAAATACCACAGCCAGTTCTCGCAGATTACAGATAATTATCACAAACTCTTTGTCAAGACCTTCCATGTGGCAGGTTTCGACCCGCTTACCTATAGCATCGTATCTCACTGGGACACAGAATATAACGTATACCGCCACCCGCTGCTGGCGTTCTTCATGTATATCCCGAATCAGATAAATCAAGGATTGATGATGCTTACCGGCATCAACTGCGTTCAGTTTGTCGTGGGAGCTATCCTGGTGTTCTGCGCCTTCTATTCCTTCATTTTTCTTTACCGTATATTCAGAGAAGTGATTGGTACAGAGCGCTTTGATGCAAACCTGCTCTCTGCCTTCTATTTCTCTTTCGCCTATGTGATGGTTTCAGCGATGGTACCCGACCATTTCATCATGTCGATGATCATACTCCTCTGTACCCTGTATATCACAGGCGTATGCATGAAGAAAGGCAGACAGCTTTCCATCTGGCAGACTATCCTGCTCTTTGTATTGACAGCGGGCGTATCGCTCAACAATGGTCTGAAGACCTATCTTGCCGCCCTTTTCACCAATGGCAGAAAGTTCTTCAGTATCAAATACTTCCTGATAGGAGTCATCCTTCCTGCCGCACTCATGTGGGCTTTCGCCAGATGGGAATACCGCACCTTCGTATGGTCTAAGGAGATGGCAAGACACGAGGCTAAGATGAAGAAAAACAAGGAAGCCACAGCCAAGATTTACCAGCAATACCGCGACAGCACTGGCGTGAAAGACTCGGCAAAGGTAGAAGCTGCCGTCAGGAAAATCATCAAGGATAAAGCGCATGCCAAATATGTTCGTGACCATAAACTGATATGGAACAAGAACACGGGCAAGCCTATCGCCAAGGGCGAATTCATGAACTGGACCGACAAGACGACCTCCCGCTCGCAAACTCTGGTCGAGAATTTCTTCGGTGAAAGCATCATGCTGCACCAGCAGAACCTTCTGGGCGATGTATTGCGCAACCGTCCGGTTATCGTGAAATACCAGTCTGCGGTCAATTATGTGGTAGAGGCATGCATCGTTGTGCTTTTCTTACTTGGCATCCTTGCCGGCAGGAAGTCTAAGTTCCTATGGCTCACCCTGACATTCTTCCTGATGGATACTGCCCTCCATATCGGTTTGGGCTTCGGTATCAACGAGGTATATATCATGACTGCCCACTATATGTATGCCCTTCCTATCGCCATCGCCTTCCTGGCGCTCAAGGCAAAAGGAAAGAGCCTGAAATGGGTCTTCAGAGGATTGATGCTCGCCATCACCCTCTATCTGTGGATAAGCAACGGATATCTGCTGGCAGGCTACATGCTAGGATAAATTTTAGCAAGAAGCCTTGATCCAGCGGATGATATCCTCATGCTTCATATCAAACTTACGGGCAAAGAGGCGGTTGCTTTGTTCCAGCTCCTCTTTGTCTGCCAAAGTCCAGACGTATGGATTGCCCCGTTTCCAGTCGATGAGTCGCATGCAGCCCTCATATTCATCTTTTTCTGAGTACAGGGCGGCCCGGAAATCGGGATGATTCCATACCAGGGTCTGCAGGAAGAACTCATCAGGGCAGAAGGTATAATTGAATCTTTTCAATACAAACGGCTTCTGGCACACCACATACTCCACACATGCCTGCGTGATGCTCACCCAGTTGGCACCCTTGGCAAAATCCATCTTCTGGCGATGCAGGAACGGCATGAGCAGCATCGAAAGATATTTATTCAGTCGTCTGGTAATGACATTCAAAGCCCCATACTTCGAGCGGGTAAGACTGGTAAATAGCCAATAACGCATCATCTTCCGGCGGCAATCCCATTCAAATTCCTCACCATGATTGATGCCCACAAACTCTTTACCCTGATGCTCCTCAAAGAACTGATGGATGTAATCCTGCGATTTGATAGGTAAATCCTGACCACTCAGCAGATGGTAGTAGGCATAAGGTCCATGCTTCAAAGCCTCCTCGAAAAGCACATACTCCGCCTTAATCTGGCTCAGATTTCCCAACGCACATCCACCTCTGTTCCAACTAAAAGAGGCGTGCCTTGGAAAGAACCAGCGGTTCAGCACCATCCAGCATATCCGATTTCCGGTCGATATGCAGAAATATATCATTGCGCTCATCATCGAGCATCGACAGCAATACCCTCAGAAGCGGTAAACTGCCATGAGCCATTATCAAAAAAGCATGTTTCATTGTCATTATTTATCTTTATTATCCAACTGTCCGTCCTGATGACTTTTTCATCATCATTGCGACAAAGATACACCAAATAAAAGAGAATACAAAATAAAACTCCGTTTTTATCAGAAAAAAGACACAAAATAGAGTCTTTCTTTTTGAATATTCAGAAAAACAATTACTTTTGCAGCGCTAAGTAGGAGATGCGGCATGCATCAGCCCAGCAAAAAAATAATCAGAGAATGAACAATATATTTAGAATTAAAAAAGAAGAAAGGCTCTTTGCCTTGATTACACTCATCGTTATCATCGCCTTCAATGTGCTGATGATAACCTATCATTTTGATGATTTCGGCAAACCGAAAGCAGGATTCTGGACGCTCTTCACCAAGAACTTTCAGATTTCAGGTTTCGACCCCTACACCTACCTTACCCTCTCGAAGTGGAAGGTGTATTACACGGAGTATCGCCATCCCATGCTCCCTTTCTTCCTCTATCCTTTCTCGCTACTGAACGGCTGGCTGATAGAACTCACCTCCCGCAACTGGGCAACTACCATCGTGGCGGTGATGATGACATTCTTCTCCACCTACTCCACCCTCTTCTTCAGAAGAATCTTCAGAGAGGTGATGCAGCTGAAGGCTATAGACAGCAATGTGCTCACAGCGATGCTTTTTTCCTTTGCCTACGTGCTGCTCGTCACCTTTGTGGATGACCATTTCGGCATGTCGCTTTTCTTCCTGTCGATGACACTTTTATCTGGCAGGCAAACAGCAGCAGGAACACCGCAGCATGCCTTGGTGGCAAACAGCCCTGCTCTTTTTCTTCACGGCAGGCATCACGCTGAGCAATGGCGCCAAGACCTTCCTTGCCGCCTCTTTACCAATGGCAAAAAACTCTTCCGCCCGAAATATCTGGCATTGGGCATCATCTTGCCTACCCTTCTGATAGGTGCTGCAGGCATTTACCAGAACAAGGCTTTCATCATTCCGAACCGTCAGGAAGGAGAACGGCTCGTTGCCCAAAAGGCTGCAAAAGACAGTACTTTTAGGGCAAAGATGGAACAGAAGCAAAAACACGATAAGGCCATCGCTGGCAAGAATATCCAGAAACGAGGCATGCTTTCATGGGCAGATATGTCTATCTCCCGTTCAGAATCATTGGCTGAAAACGTTTTTGGCGAATCGCTTATCCTGCACAGAGAACATCTGCTGGAAGATATCCACAGCCACCGCCCGATATTCGTGAAATACCAGACACCCGTTCCTTATATCATAGAGGGTATCATCGTGCTTCTGCTGTGTATGGGCTTTTGGATGGGAAGAAGATCGACCTTTCTCTGGCTCACAGCCTCATGGGTGGCATGCGATGCCTTCATTCATCTGGTCATGGGATTCGGACTGAACGAGGTTTATATCATGGCTGCCCATTGGGCGTTCATCATTCCGATCTGTATCGGATACATCATCAGAAACTGTAAGGAGAAATATCTGCCTTATCTTCGTGGAGGACTCGCCATCATCACCATCTTCCTGTTCTTCTATAACAGCACGCTGATATTCGAGTATCTCACAAGATAAAAAAGTATCTTAGATTAAAACCATCATGCTGAAAATAAGTATTTTAACCCCTATCTATGGAGTAGAAAAATATATCGAACAGTGCGCCCGTTCACTGTTCGAGCAGTCGTATGCGTCTATCGAATACATCTTTGTAGATGACTTTACCCCCGATAAAAGTATCGGTATCCTACAATCGCTTCTGAAAGAATATCCGGGAAGAGCACAACAGGTACGCATCATCCACCACGACAGAAACCGGGGCGTGGGAGCTGCAAGACAGACGGCACTGATGGCGGCTACAGGCGATTATCTTTTATTTGCCGATAGCGATGACATGCTGCCGAAAGATGCAGTTGAGAAGCTGGCAGGAAAAGCAGATAGTAGCCATGCCGATCTGATTGATGGCGGCTACCGGGAATGGTGCGATGAAAAGGCAGGCAGACTCCAGAAACCTTTTGATGTTTCTGATGAGAAACTGCTCAAACTGCTTGTCTGTCAGAACATCATCACCAACCGGCTGTGGGGCAGAATCTATAAGCGTTCGCTCATCATGGAGCACAGGATATTCTTTGAAGAGGGCATCAACTATGCGGAAGATCTTTTCTGGAATGCCCAGTTTATGTTCTACGGCAAAAAGGTGAACATCGATGATGCAGTATATTATTACCGTACCGACAATGAGAATTCCTACAATCACAACATCTCTGAAAAGAACCTCCTGTCATACTTCAAATCAACCCGCCGACTCATCGATTTTTTCGAGCAGAACGATAAGAAGCATCAGTACCTCAGGGCCACAGAGATAGGCATCGTCAATGCCTACCGCTGGGCGGCAAACGCTCATGTAGCCTTCGAAAAGGTGGATCAGGCGCTCGACTACAAGCCTAAGAACTGCCTCATCCGACTCATCATCAAGCTCATAAAAAAGGGGGTACCTGTCAAGAGGGTGAATCTTATCTACCTCGCTTACAGAAAGCTATACACTCTTCTAATATCTGCACCTTCAGCAGTTTCATGATACAGAAGTAGATGGTGGCAGAAACCAGCAGACGAACCAGCAGCAGGAGATAGATGTTCTGCAAGCTGCGGGTAATGAAATAGGTGGCCACCATGGTGGCTGCCGCACAAAGCATGAATGGCAGTATATCCTTTGCCACATCCAGGAACCGCAAGCCTGCAACACGCTTCAGCATCCACTGCCAGACCAAGAGCCAGGCTATTATAAATAAGGTATAGGCTATCACCATGGTCTGGATGCCATATTGATGACAAAACAATACCAAGGCGAGCAAACCCACTACCTGACCGATGTTGCACCACATATACACATCAGAACGCCCCTTGCTGATGGCAAGATTCTGATAAAGCGTGTAAATAGGCATAAAGGCACCGCTCACGCAGAGAATCTGCAACAGCGGCACACTGGCTATCCATTTCTCATGAATCGTAATCAGAATGAATTCACGTGATACAAGGGTCAAGCCAAACATCAAAGGGAAAGAAAGGAATGCCGTGAAACGGAGCATCTTTCTGAACACCAGCAACTCGCGGATTTTTATCGTCCTGGATAGAAGCCAAGACGGGCTGAGCTATCTGTCCCACCGTATTGGCAACAAACGAATTAGCCTTGGTGTCCCAGTTGTATGCCTGACTATAGTTACCCACATCATTAATCGGATAGAACCTGCCGAAGACAAAGGTCAATACATTGTTGCTCACCGTATTGATGATGTTGGTAACCAGAAGTTTCACGCTGAATCCGAACATCTTCCTTACCGGTCCGAAATCGATATGAAAGTTCGGGCGCCATCCCGTATAATAATATCTTCCTATATTCAGCACGAGGATAAAGATAACCTGCTGCCAGGCAAGACTCCAGTAAGCCATGCCGTTGAATGCCAGTACCAGTCCCACGACATTCGAACTGATCAGAGCCATGAAATTAACGATGGTAATCTCCTTGTTCATCATGTTCTTCATCATATATCCGTTCTGGGCGATGCCAAACGAAGAGATGAAGAAACTCAGGAACACAAAGCGCGACAGGGAGGTGAGACAAGGCTGATGGAAGAAATCTGCTATCAGCGGCGCACAGAAAAAGAGCACCACATACATGGTAAGACTCACCAGGACATTAAACCAGAACACCGAGTTATAATCGTTGTCGGTGGGTTTCCTGATATTCACCAGTGCCTGGGTAAACCCGCTACTCTGCAGATTGCCCGCTATCAGGGTGAATATGGTAAGGATGCCGATGATACCATAATCGGCTGGCGACAACAAACGCGCCAAGAAGATGCCAAAGAGGATATTGAGTACCTGGGTAGAGCCACTGTTCATCGCTCCCCAGAACAATCCCTTGGCGGTTTTTTCCTTTAATGATTCTGCCATCGTTTCTATCTTATAAATATGGAATATTACTTGTTTTTACTTTTTAGAATGCAAAAGTAGCATAAATAGTTTGAAGTTCAAAACTTTTTGCTTACTTTTGCAGCCGTAAAACAGAAAAAATGTATGGATATTAAGAACATCAAGAAGGAATGGAACGCCACAATACTCGATATATTGAAGGCTTTCATCGAAATCTGCAACAAGTATCACCTCAGATATTACTGTTGTGCCGGCACCGCCATCGGAGCCGCCCGTCACCACGGAATGATTCCCTGGGACGATGACATCGACGTACTGATGCCACGCCCCGACTACGACCGTCTGCTCGAAATCGCCAAGCATGAAGACTTTGGCAAATACGAGGTAGTAACTCCCTACAACAACGAGTCATACCCTCTGTATTTCTCCAAACTCGTGAATCGCGAAACCACCCTTATCGAGGAGAAGGAGCGTCCCTGCATCATCGGTCTTTACGTAGATATCTTCCCTCTTGATGCCACCGACGATGACCTGGAAACGGCAAAGGCGCTGTATCGCAAATACTCTAAGACCATCAACCGTCTGAATGCCGTAACCACCCACAATACTTTCTTTGAGTACATCTCCCTGCTCCTGCACAAGGAAACCTGGGGCCGCTTTGCCATCAAGACGCTCGCCTTCTTCTGCCGCAGCAAGATGCGCCACCGCCTCATCCAGCAGATGGACGAGATGAGTCACCGGTATGACTTCGATAAGGCGAAGAACGTACTGGTGAATACGGGTTCCTACCACTATAAGGAGATTTTCCCGAAAGAATGGCTCGGCAAGGGCAAGGAATTCCCGTTCGAGGATACCATCGTCTTGCTGCCGGAGCAGGCTGATACCTATCTGCGCCACTTCTTTGGCGACTATATGAAGTTTCCACCCGTAGAACAGAGAGTAGAGAAACACCTTCGCTACTATCTGAACATGGAAAAGCGGGAAACATGGGATGAGATTAAAAGAAAGCTTTAGCCTTCCCTCACTTCCTGCAAGGTATGTCCGAAACCTTCTTCTACATCAAAGAGCGGTTTCCAGCCTAAAGCCTTGAGCTTATCCGTACTGAAGGTTGCCTTGGTGATAGGCGTGGTATTGCCCTGCTGCGCATCCGCCTCAGGAATATCAAACACCACCTTTCTATCCGCTTTCCGGGCTATCAGCTCTGCCAGTTGGCGGATGGAGATATTCGATTCTGAATGAGCCACATTATAGGCATTTTCCTTCTCGCCATCCAGCAGGAGGCGCAAGATGGCATGGGCGGCATCTACCACATAAAGCCAGGAGCGGAAAGCCTCACCCTTACTCTTCAGGACGATATCCTCACCCTTCAGAACATTGCGGATAAACTGGGCATACACCCTATTGTCACTCTCCGTAAAACCCGGACCGTAGGTATGACTCAGTCTGGCTATCACCACATCGGCATCATACTCTGCTCCGTATGCCATGCAGAGTGTTTCGGCAGCACGTTTGGAAGATGGATAGCAGGCACGCACTGATGCACAATCCACATAGCCGTTACTCTTCTCGGTAAATTCAGAGCCATCGCCCTCGCCATAGATTTCACCCGAAGAGATATAAACCATGCGCTGCATGCGGTGACTCAATCCATATTCCAACAGGTTGGATACGCCGTTGATGTTTGCCTTCATCACCTCTACAGGGTTCTGCTTAAAGAAGGTTAGGACTCGCATTGCTGGCTGCATCGATAATGTAATCAGCGCCCTCAGCCAACTCATTATAGACCGGTTCCCCTATCATCCTGTCGATACTCTTGATGACAGGATGGGTAACGTCTATCTCTGCAAAGAAGAAAGATTCATCCTCCCAATAGGCTGCAAACTTCTGTCGGGCACGTTCCTTGTTTCTTCCGGCTGCTATCACCTTGTAGCACCGGGCAGGATTCTGCATCAGCACATCAACCACACAGCCTCCTACCAATCCTGTAGCACCAGCCACAAGAATGGTCTTGCCATGCAGACGCCCCAATTCCAAACCTTCCCGGAAAAGGCGCGCAATATCTTCCTTATATGGTGAATTTTCTATCATAACATGTTTATTTTAACCAAGCCTCAGGCTGAACCTTCATCAGTGCCTTCAGTATCTCCAGATCCTCAACGGTGGTTATCTTGATGTTCTTCTCTGAACCAGGCACGATATGCATCTGTCTGCCTCCCAGTTCTGCCATCAGGGTACAGGATGCCACCGAATTGGTGATGCCCTTCTCCTTAGCCTCTTCGTGGGCTGCTATCAGATTGCCCAAACGGAAGGTCTGGGGTGTCTGGGTACGGATCAGTTTGTCGCGCGGAATACTGGTGTTGGTCGTAAAACCATCTTCGCTCTCCAGGATAGCCTCTCTACATTTGATACCCGTAATGGCATAGCCATACTTCTGGCAGATGGCGATATTGGATGAGATGATGTCTTGCGACAAAAGTGGGCGCACGGCATCATGCACCAGCACCAGGTCGTCATCACCGCATCCCGCCTCTTTCAAGCCATAGATACCATTGTGGATCGACTCCTGACCATTGCTTCCGCCAGGGAATATCCATTTCAGCTTGGTAATGCAGAACTGGTTGGCATACGACTGCAGTACCGTTTCCCAACCTGCCAGACATACCACAGCAATACCCTGAATATCAGGATGCTTCTGAAAAGCCATCATCGTATGGATGATGATCGGACAGTTGTCTACATGCATAAACTGCTTTGGGATGTCCTGTCCCATTCTATTGCCAGAACCTCCGGCTATGATCAATGCATAGTTCATATTCTCTATCTTTAAATTGATTATTTCTGAATGATTCTCCCCGGATTCCCTACCACGGTAGCCCCGTCGGGAATATCCTGGAATACCACGGCACCGGCGCCTATCGTCACGTGGTTGCCGATATGGATGCCGCCGAATACCGTGGCGCCGGTATAAATCTTCACGTCATTTCCGATGGTAGGTCTGCCGCCCTTGCCGTTGCCCAGCGTCACCATCTGCAGACAGTAGAAGTCATCACCTATACTTTCTGCGTTGAGATAGGTGGCATAGCTGTGCTCCAGATGCGCACCCTTCCCGATATGCGGGCACCAGATGGTCATCGTACGCTCGGGAGGCAACAGCCAGCTGATGAAAACCGAACGATATTCGCCCATACGGTAATAAAACAGATTGCGGAAACTCATTTCGCGGGTGCATGCCTTAATCAGGTTGAGCACCGTAGGCTTCCTGTCCTGCACCTTCAGCAGGTCGGCATCTATCTCCTTCTTATGGAGCAGATACAGAGCAATATGCGGCAACATGCGCACCGCCGAAGCTGACAATATGATGGTTTGTACTATCGGATTCATGACTTTAAATCTTATTTTTATCTTTGCAAAGATACAAAAAATAAAGCAACTAGCATGCTTTTATCCGAAAACAATTGTTCTTTTCACTAAAAATAAGATAATAGAACAGGGTTTGTAGATTTTTAGTCGGTTTTATTGCTAAATAATGTGAATTAAATAGCTTTCCATATAACTTTTCCGTACCTTTGCACAAAGTTATATATAACGATATTTTAGAAGAGGATAAAAAAGAACATCATGAAGAGGATATTGATTGTAGAAGACGATTTGGCATTCGGAACAATGATACAGACTTGGCTCAAAAAGAAAGGATTCGATGTAGAAAGGGTAACATCCGTAGGCGCTGCCATCAAAGCGATGGGAGCCGGCGATGCATTCCATCTGGTTCTTTCCGACCTGCGCCTGCCCGACCATGACGGACTGGTATTGCTCCAGCATATCAGAAAGTCCGATGCCCACCTGCCTTTTATCGTAATGACTAGCTATGCAGAGGTTCAGAATGCTGTATGTGCCATGAAATCGGGTGCTACCGATTACGTGGCTAAGCCCTTCCATCCCGAAATCCTCTTAGAGAAAATCCGTGAGGCTATCCAGTCGGCTGCTTCTGCGGTTTCAGCCCCTCAGCCTGCGGAATCTGCCGCCATGCAGGATGCCCCCCAAGAAGAGCAGCAGGGCGCGGAGGTGCCTAGATATATAAAAGGTGAAAGCGAGGCTTCCAAGCAGCTCTACGAATTCGTTTCGCTCGTTGCCCCAACCCCGATGTCAGTGCTCATTCTCGGAGCCAGCGGCACCGGAAAGGAATATGTGGCGCGCAGCATCCACGAACAGAGTCTGCGCAAGGACAAGCCTTTCTATGCCATCGACTGCGGCGCCATCCCTAAGGAGGTGGCGGCATCTGAATTCTTCGGATATAAGAAGGGTGCCTTTACCGGAGCCGAACAGGATAAGAAGGGTGCCTTCGAGATAGCTAACGGCGGAACGGTTTTCCTCGATGAGATGGGAAACCTCAACTACGAAGTACAGGTGCAGCTCCTCAGAGCCTTGCAGGAGAGAAAAATACGTCCGCTGGGCAGCACGCAGGAGATTGATGTGGATATCCGACTCATCTGTGCCACCAACGAGAATCTGGCGCAGGCGGTAGCCGAAGGCAAGTTCAGAGAGGACCTCTATCACCGCATCAACGAGTTTACCATCTACATGCCTGCCCTCAAGGACAGAGGTGCCGACATCTTCCTCTTTGCCAACCTCTTTATCAAGCACGCCAACCAGGAACTGGGCAAGAATGTGCTCGGACTGGATGCCAAAGCCTCCGAAATCATTGCCTCATACGACTGGCCGGGCAACCTGCGCGAACTGAACAATGTGATGAAGCGCGCCACCCTGCTCACCCGTGGCAAGTATATCGGTGCCCAGGAACTGGAGAAGACGATGGCACAGACCTCCCCAGCCCGACCAATCAATATGCAGCTGCACAGCAAACAGTCGGAACAGGAAAGCATCGCCGCTGCCCTGAGAGCCACCCACGGCAACAAGAGCAAGGCTGCCCAACTGCTTGCCATCGACCGCAAGACTCTCTACAACAAAATGAAAAAATACGGCATGGAGTAAAACATTCCCCAATATATTCCACACTATATTGGGGAATGTTTCTACACCTTTTCCCCACTTTCCCCCACACCCCATTTCTGGCACAGAGCACCATCTCGTCTGATTATCAGACACTTAACCAACTCATCAATTTTTGGCACGCCTATTGTGATATTATTTAGCGAACTCGCAAATGAGTTTCAGCAAGAGAATTAATAAACAAATAATATTCACAATTAAAAAAACAAAAGAATTATGAAAAAGTTAGTATTTGCAGTTATCGCAGCAGTAGCAATGGTATCAGTTAGCAATGTATTTGCAGGTAACAGAATGGTAAGCGTTGCAGGTTCAGAACCAGTAGACACAGTAGCTCCAGCCGACACAACAGCAACACCTATTGAGGCACCAGCAGCAACAGTGGATTCAACCGTAGCAGAGTAAATCCACCTTCAGAAAATAGTAATTACGCGTCGCTTTCAATGAAACAGGAGATAGATGACCAGATTTTGGCATTTATCTCCTGTTTTCGTTGGTTTATATCGCATTTTTGATTAACTTTGCACGCAAATAGCAAAAGACTCAAAACATTAAAAGATAAGAAGATGCAGCAAACAAACGTTCCTTTCAAGGTAGCCCTGGGTTACATCATCGTCGCCATCGTACTGATTCTGGCGATAGGGCTGGTATATCGCAACACCACAACCGTGCTCGCTATCAACCAGGCAACCCGCGACTATATCGAAAAGCGACAGGCAGCCGACAGCACCATGTCCAACCTGCTCAAGGAGGAACAGACCAATCTGCAGCAGCTTACCCGCGCCATGCAGGGCAAGTCATCCCACAACTATCTGCACGAGAAGATGAACAGCCTCAACAGTGGCGAAGATTCCGTTGTCGTGCATTCCAAGGCACCCAAGAGCTCAGTGTGGCAAAGAACACCACCGTAGAGGTGATGAAAACCCGCAAGGGCTTCTTCCGCCGCCTTGCCGATGCCTTCAAGAAGGAACATGCAGAAACGCTCAGCATCAGACGCGACAGTAACCAGGCTGTCACCGATACCCTCTCTACCCCGGTCAACTTAGCCGGAAACGTAGCCAATATTCTGGAACAGATTGACCGCAAGGAGAAGCAGTCTACACGCGATAACCACGAAGCCATCAACCGCGAGGTGAGAGACCTGCAGATAACCAATGCCCGCATCGCCCTGCGCTCCTCCCAGCAGCTCAACGATATCCACCAGCGCGAACGTCAGGCGATGCAGCAGGCCATCAACCAGGCGATGCAGGCGCGCCAGAATCTGCTCTGGCAGATAGGTCTGCTTGCCATCGTAGCCATCACAGCCGCCGTCATCCTCGTCTATTACATCTACCGCGATACGCAGAAGGAACGCATCTACCGCGAGAATCTCGAAGAGGCTAACGAGGAAATCAGGCGCATCATGAACCAGCGCGAGCGCCTGCTCCTCACCATCACCCACGACATCAAGGCTCCGGCTGCCAGCATCTCGGGCTTCATCGACCTGATGAAGGATTATGTCGACAACCCGCAGGGTATCTCCTGCCTCAACAGCATCAAGGGTTCTGCCACCCATCTCTCCCGGCTCGTTGCCGCCCTGCTCGATTATCACCAGTTGGAAAACGGACTGATGAAGCTGAACCCTATAGATTTCTCGCCTGCCGACATGTTCCGCCAGTGTGCCGGAGAGATGCAGATCCTGAGCCAGGAGAAGGGATTGGAACTGCATCTGGAGCTCGATGGCATCAGCAGTCCGAAGACCTACTACCGTGCCGATGCCTTCCGTATCCGTCAGATACTCAACAACCTGGTAAGCAATGCCATCAAGTATACCGATAAGGGCAGCGTCACCATCCAGGCAGCCATCAGTCCCCAGCACCTCCTCACCTTCTCGGTAAGGGATACCGGCAAGGGCATGACCACCGAAGAGCGCCAGAAGGTATTCCAGGCGTTCACCCGTCTGAAGAGTGCTCAGGGCATCGAGGGCACCGGTCTCGGGCTGAACATCACCCAGGAACTGGTCAATCTGCTTCAGGGCACCCTGCGTCTGGAATCCGTCAAGGACAAGGGCAGCACCTTCACCGTCACCATTCCGCTTGCCTTAGGTACCGCTCCTGCAGCAGAAGAGGCAGAAGAGCAGAAGCCCCTCGCCCCAGCCAAGCCCCATTTCGAAAACCACAAGATACTGCTGCTCGATGACGACCCGTTGCAGCTCCGTCTGCTTCAGGAGATGCTGAAGAAGCTGGTAGGCGACAGTTGGCAAGTCTTTGCCTGTCTGCATGTAGCCGAGGCGCTCACCGTGCTCCACAACGAGCATCCTGCGCTGATGATGATGGATATCGAAATGCCCGAGATGAACGGCATCAGGATGATTCAGCACATCAACCACAGTCACATGAAGGTAGTAGCGATGACTGCCCACGATGCCAGCATCATCAGAGAGTTGAAAGAAGCCGGTTTCGACGATTGCCTCTTCAAGCCGTTCAGCACAGAGAAGCTGAAAGAAATCCTCGGATTGGAGGATGCAGCATCAGAAACAGAGGATATGGCAGAGAAAACATCATCAGCAGCAGAGGATATAGTAGAGGAATCCAATAAGAAATCCCGCTTTGCACCCTCCTGACCTTTGCAGAAGGCGATCCGGAGGCAGAAGCCGAGATACTCAGCACCGTCAAGCAGGAGTTGTCATCCCATCTCCAGAACCTCCAGCAGGCAACAGAAGGCGAGTTATCAATAGAAGCCATCGGCAAGACAGCCCACAAGCTCCTCCCTATCGCCACGATGATAGAGATGGAGACCCACCAGCACATCGCCGCCCATCGCTCCCGAGCATATCAGCGATCTGTCAGAATCTCAGATAAGAGCCTACACCCA